>ENA-UEYL01000149-UEYL01000149.1-human-gut-metagenome-genome-assembly--contig:-NODE-149-length-75944-cov-19.548288_pt1 | contig 75944 bp, 61 predicted proteins | sample MGYA00242941_ERZ507946 | MGnify/ENA primary metagenome ERZ507946 (study PRJEB26167, sample SAMN06115482) | human gut metagenome | host: Homo sapiens | place: China:Guizhou | collected 2015-03-11...
CCCACTGCTGCCTCCCGTAGGAGTCTGGGCCGTGTCTCAGTCCCAATGTGGCCGTTCAACCTCTCAGTCCGGCTACCGATCGTCGCCTTGGTGGGCCGTTACCTCACCAACTAGCTAATCGGACGCGAGGCCATCTCAAAGCGGATTGCTCCTTTTCCCTCTGCTCGATGCCGAGCCGTGGGCTTATGCGGTATTAGCAGTCGTTTCCAACTGTTGTCCCCCTCTTTGAGGCAGGTTCCTCACGCGTTACTCACCCGTTCGCCACTCGCTCGAGAAAGCAAGCTCTCTCTCGCTCGTTCGACTTGCATGTGTTAGGCGCGCCGCCAGCGTTCGTCCTGAGCCAGGATCAAACTCTTTATAAATGATATTTATCACTTAAAAGTGTTAAATCTTGTTTCGCTCAGCACGCAATCGCTTGCGTCCTGTGTGAATTACTTTTGTTTGGAATTGTTTACCGTGTTTTTCCAACACGAAAATAGGTTCCGTTACAAGTTCTTTCGATATTGTTCAATTTTCAAGGTCCTGTGCGCCGCAGCCTTGCGGCTGACGACTTGATTATTTTACCACAGAAGCGGTTTTTTGTCAAGCACTTTTTGAGAAGCTTTTGAACTTTTCTGAACTTAAATCGCTCAGCAGTTTCTCGGTGCTAACCGTGAGCTTGTCGGGGTGAGACCCCTCCATCTTGCTTTCGCAAGACCGCTCTGTTTGCTTGAATCGCCCCACTGGGGCGATTCATTGCTTTCGCAACCGCAAAACTTTTGAACGTTCATTGGTTCTTTTCAAGGGCTTCCTGCTGAGCTTTCAGAAGTCATTCTTTTGTCTCAGCGCTTGGCGCTCAAGTATAATACCACACCCCGCTGCACTTGTCAACACTTTTTGACATCTTTTTTCCAATTTCTTTGCGGAGGGGGAAACGCCCTCTCAGGCGCTCCCGCGCCAGCTCCCCCAAAGGGGGGAGCCAAGGTCTAAGGCTTGTTGCTGAAGCATTAGGTGTAATGAGAAAGCTTCCGGCGGTGCTCTTGCCTCTCCCTTTGGGAGAGGTGGCATCGCGCAGCGATGACGGAGAGGGCGCACGCCGTTGCCTAATATCAAGCCTTCTCCCCTCTCCCACCAAAAGCCTTGCGTATCGGCGGCGGGTGCGCTATTATATATTATATACATTATAGAGCGCTGCGAAAGGAGCCCTGACCCATGATCCTCACCGTCAATATCGGCAACACCCACATCACCGTGGGCGGCTACGAACAAGATACCCTGATCTTCTGCGGGCGGCTGCACTCCGACCCCGCTGCCACGGTGGAGGAATACGCCATCCGGCTGGTGAATCTGTTACAGCTGTACGGGGCATCTCCGGCACAGATCGAGGGCGGCATTCTGGGCAGCGTGGTGCCCATGCTCAGCGGGCGGGTGCTGGCGGCCTTACAGCTTTTATGCAAGGCGCGCATCCTGACCGTGGGGCCGGGGCTGAAAAGCGGCATCAAGCTGCGGCTGGACAATCCCGCGCAGCTGGGTGCAGAGCTGCTGTGCGGGGCGGTGGCGGCGCTGGCAGAGTGTCCCGGGCCGCTGGTGGTCATCTCGGCAGACACGGCCATCTCCCTGATGGCGGTGAACACTAAACAAGAACTGGTGGGTGGCGTGATCCTGCCCGGGCCGCAGCTTTCCATGAATGCGCTGGTGCAAAAGACTGCCCAGCTGCCCCAGATCGACCCTGCCGCCCGCGCCTCGGACTCGGTACTGGGCAAGAGCACCTCGGCCTGTTTGCAAAACGGCTTTGTGCTGGGCACGGCCAGCCTGCTGGACGGTCTGGCCGAACGCTTCTGCGCCGAATTGGGCGCACAGACCGCCTTTTACGCCACCGGCGACCTGCCCCGCTCCATCCGGGAGGCCTGCCGCACCCCCATCCACTACCGCGAGACCCTGATCACCGACGGCCTGCACCGCATCTGGCTGCGAAACCGGAAGGGTTGACGATTTTCGTTTGCATTTTGCATCCTGATGTGTTATACTGTGTTGTACCCACCAAAGGGATACGGCATTTGCGATCGTAGCTCAGCTGGATAGAGCGTTCGGCTCCGACCCGGAAGGCCAGAGGTTCGAATCCTCCCGGTCGCACCAAGGACTGCTGCACAGGTTTTGTGCAGCAGTCCTTTTTATTATTTTATCGAATCCATCTTGCAAAAGCGGCGCAGTGCCTTATAATAGAGGCTGTGCCCCGGTGTGCGCGGGTACGGTTAGGATGTATAGGATAAAGGGAAAAAAGAGTATGGCTTCTCAAACGAATACGCTGACGGAAGGCCCTCTGGCCAAGCAGATCTTTCTGGTCAGTCTGCCGCTGGCGCTTTCTAACCTGCTGCAGGTGCTGTTCAACATGTCGGACGTGGCGGTGGTGGGGCGCTTTGCCGGGTCTACGGCGCTGGGCGCTGTGGGTTCCACAAGCACGCTGGTGACCCTGTTCACCGGCTTTCTCATCGGTCTGAGCAACGGCATCAACGTGCTGGTGGCGCGTTTTTACGGTGCGCGCCACCCCAAGGACGTGGAAAAGACCGTCCACTCGGCGGCCATCATCAGCGCCATTGCCGGTGTGGTGCTGCTGCTCATTGGTCTGCTGGGCTCCCCTGCCATGCTGCGGCTGCTGAACACCAAAGAGGATCTGCTGCCCGGCGCGATCTTGTATCTGCGGGTGTATTTTCTGGGTATGCCGGCACTGGCGTTGTACAACTTCGGCAACGCGGTGTTCAGCTCCATCGGTGATACCAAAAAGCCGCTGATGTATCTGTCCATTGCCGGTGCGCTGAACATTCTGCTGAACCTGTTCTTTGTCATCGTGTGCGATTTGAGCGTGGTAGGCGTGGCGCTGGCCAGTGCCATCAGCCAGTGCGTTTCCGCTTTTCTGATCCTGCGGGCGTTGACCCGGGTGCAGGACTGCTACGCGCTGGACCCGCACAAGTTACAGCTGGACCCGGTGCAGGCCAAGAGCATCCTTGCGCTGGGCGTGCCCGCCGGATTACAGAATGCCATTTTTGCCATTGCCAACCTGTTTATTCAGGCGGGCGTCAACTCCTTCGACTCCCTGATGGTCAAGGGCAACAGCGCCGCCGCCAACGCGGATGGGCTGATCTACGACTGCATGGCGGCCTTCTACATGGCCTGCGCCAGCTTTATGAGCCAGAACTACGGCGCGGGACGGCCTGACCGGGTGAAGAAGAGCTACTTCATCAGTCTGGGCTACTCCTTCGGCGTGGGGCTTGTGCTGGGCGCGGCGCTGTTCTTCTGCGGGCCGGCCTTCCTTGCGCTGTTCACCACCGAAGCCGCCGTTATTGACGCCGGCATGAAGCGCGTAGCTGTAATGGCCTTTGCCTACTGTGTCTCGGCCTTTATGGACTGCACCATTGCCGCCTCCCGCGGGCTGGGCAAGACGGTGGTGCCTACCGTCATCGTGGTGCTGGGCTCCTGCGTGTTCCGGGTGATCTGGGTGTACACCATCTTTGCCCACTTCCACACCATCCCGGCACTGTACCTGCTGTATCCTTGCAGCTGGACGCTGACCGCGCTGGCAGAGATCACCTATTTTGCCAGCTGCTACAAACGCGCAATGGCTATTTTCCGCAAGCCTGCGGCGGCGTAAGAGGACGATTTGGAATGCGCGCTGCTTCTTACGGGTTGCGGCACCCAGCATCCGCTTCGTGCCTTGGGCGGCACTTGCGTCTTGCTGGCCGCTGCCCCAACAACTCCTCCCTGTTTCCGCCGCTGGCGGCGGTCGTCGTCGTTGCACTTTGCGCATATTCAGCGGAAGAATGATTTTTAATTTCGGGATACCGGAGCGTCTGCGGACGCTCCGGTATCCCTTTTTTCACGGGAGGGGCGTAAAGACAAACTGCATTTGCCGCGCTTGTTTCCTGCGGAAACAGTCTCGCTGCGGGCAAGCTTTTTGCGGTTTTCAGCGGACTGAGCTGAAGCTCTTGATTGTATTGCCTGCAAAAATATGCTACAATAAAAACACCGCCCAAGGGCGGTGAACTGGTGCTGATTGCATAAAGGTGGTCTAGCTTCCTCCGGCAAGCTTCCGGGGGCTGTGAAACCTTATTGTTTTGTTCCCCCGGACGCAAACGCGAAAGGGGGGATGCTGCATGACGATGGACAACGTCTTTCAACTGTTCATCCTGATCGGAGGGACAGTCGGGGTCACGTTTACGATCTCATGGGCGATCTTTCAGGAGATCCACAACAATAAGAAATGACCGCCCCTGTCTACCAAACCGTGGCGGTCATTCTTATGATTAACTGAACCGGTTGGGAGCTGGCCATTGCAGTCAGCACCTTTTCCATTTCAAGTATACCCAGTTTCGGCAGGGATGTCAAGGGCACTTTGCACGACACTGTGTCGTTTCCGAACAGAGCGCGAACGCTCGCTCCTGCACGCAAAAGGGCTGCTGCACAAACCGTGCAGCAGCCCTTTGTTTATGCTATTGTCAGGGGGTCAGAGCGCAGCTCAGATCTCCTTCTTCAGGGTCTCGCCCATGATGTAGCCATAGGTCAGAGCGGCGTCGAAGCCCATGCCGTACTGCTTAGCGTCCTTCTCCTCGATGGAGCCGCAGACGTCGCCGGCAGCGTACAGGCCGGGGATGGCCTTCTTGTCCTCGGTCAGGACGTGGCAATCGGTGTCGATGGCCAGACCTGCGGTGGTCAGGTAGAAGGTGGGGTCCACGCGGATGGCCCACAGACCGTCGCGGGTCTCGATGTAGGGGCAGTTGCGGCGGCCGAACTCATCGGGCTCGCCGGCCAGAGCGGCGGCGTTGTTTGCCTCGATGGCGTCTGCCAGATTGGGCAGGTTCAGCTCCTCAGAGGCCTTCTCCACGCTGTCGTAGTGCACAGCCTCGCCCTTCTCGAACATGGCAACGTAGCCGTTGAAGCCGTAGGCCTCGCTGTCGCGCAGCTTGACGGCAGAGGACTCGTCGAACACATAGTAGAAGGTGTCGCCGTTGTCCTTGTTCAGCTTTGCCTTGGCCATGGTGTAGTGGTTATCGGAGACGATGTTGCCGATGTTGTCGCCCTTGATGTTGACCATGATGCCGGGGGCAGACTGGTGGATGAAGGCCAGCTCGAACTTGCTCTTGTAGCTGGACAGGAAGGCGGGCAGAGCGCGGTTCTCGCACTCCACATAGCCGCCGGCGTCGATACCCATCTGGATGCCCTCGCCGGTCATGCTGGAGGCGCAATTGAAGAAGAAGTCGGCGTAATCGGGGCTGTACTTCTTCAGCATTTCGGGGTTCTTGGCAAAGCCGCCGGAAGCAAGGCAGACAGCCTTGCCGCGCAGGGTGTAGCTTGCGCCGTTCTCGCCCTTAGCGTGGAAGCCCACAACGCGGCCGCTCTCGTCCTTGATCAGGTCGGTGACGCTGGTGGAGTAGATGATCTTGCCCTTCTCGTACTTCTCCACGCGCTGTGCCATGAACATCATGGCGTAGCCTGCGCCGCCCTCGTAGCAGCCGGGTGCCAGATAGGGGGTGGAAGCGCCGTACTGGGTAGCGCTCTCGTAGTTGCCCATGGTGTTGAAGCCGATGCCGATGCCTGCCATCCAGTCCACCAGATCACCGGCGACGGTGTACTGCTTGGTCATGTAGGGCATTTCACCGTTGAAGAACTCGGTGCGGTGGTACTTCTCCATGCTCTGCCAGAAGTTCATCATGCCTTCCAGCGTGCCCATGGCAGAGCTGCGGAAGCTGCCGTCCACATCGTAGTTGTACTGCAGCTTGGAACCTGCGGTGGCAACGCCGCCGTAGGTCATGGACATGGAGCCGCCGGGGATATCGCGCTTCTCCACCAGAATGACGCTGTAACCGGCCTCCAGCAGGCGGCAGGCGCAGGTCAGGCCGGAGGTACCGGCACCCATGATGACGACATCGGCCTCTTCCTCGATGACCTCGTTGGAAGCTGCGATGGTGACCTCCTTGGAGAAGTCGTCCACGTTATAACCGGCCAGTTCGATGGCCTCCTTCACGGCTGCCTTGACAGCCATGGAGGTGATGGAGGAGCCGCGCAGGTTGGGCACGTTGACGCTCTGGTGCTCGACGATAGCGGCGGGGATGCGGGAGCAGGCATAGTTGCCGATGCCGATGGTCTCCTCGTGAGACAGCACCTCACAGGCAGTGATCTTGCCGTCAAAGAAGGTGGTGGCAACGTGCACCCAGCTTTCGTGACCCATTGCCTTGGTGACGTACTTGCCGTCTACCGGGGAGGAGGGCTTGGTCACAGCGGAGGAGGCAGCAGAGGAAGCTGCGGAGGAAGCGGGAGCACCGGTGGTGCTGGAAGCGGAGTTGCCGCAGGCGGTCAGCAGACCGGCAGCAGCTGCGCCCATGGTGCCCACAGCGGCACCGCGCATAAAGTTGCGACGAGAGATCTTAGCCATAAGGTTCGCCTTTCTTTTTCTTTTCTCTTCTTTTTTGCGTTTTTCCTGTTCCTTCGTGCATTTTGAACATTGATACGATTATAGCAAAGTTTTGTCCCGGTGTGAAATACAAATTTGCATCCTTATTTATCAAATCTCTTTATAAATTACTTTCTCTTTACGGCCTGTGCGGAATCCTGTATAATAAAGATGACCAGCTTTTTACACAAGGAGGGGCGCCGTTCTATGACGATTTACCAGTTGGAGTGCTTTATTGCCGTAGCGGAGGAGCTGAATTTCAGCGCCGCCGCCGAGCGGCTGTTCACCACCCAGCCCGCCATCACCTACCAGATCAACGCACTGGAAAAGGAGACCGGGCTGCACCTGTTCGAGCGCACCACCCGCCGCACCAAGCTGACCGCTGCCGGGCAGTCCTTTTATCTGGACATGGTGCAGATGACCAGCTTTGGGCGGCAGGCGCTGAAGAAGGCGCAGGATATTCAGGATGCCGACCGCTCCCGCCTGACGGTAGGGCTGCGGCAGCTGTTCGACTACGGCACTTTTTCCAGCATTCTGACCGAGTTCCAGCACCAGTTCCCCAACGCCTGTGTGGACGTTGTGCCGCAGGACAACCGCCGCCCGCTGGAGCAGCTGCGCTCCGGGCAGCTGGACATCGGCTTCTTCTACGCCACCGAGCACTCCCGCGACCGGGACATCTCCTTTTCGCCCCTGTTCTCGCTGGGCTACCATGTGCTGATGAACCCCAACTCTCCCCTTGCCGACCGGCGGGCGCTGCATCTGGCAGACCTGAAAGGGCAGAGCGTGGTGTCCTCCGGCGCGTTCGACAGCTTTCTGTCCGCCTGTCAGGGGCCGTCGCTGGAGCAGCTGGCGCAGGTGGGGGTGGATTGCAGCAAGATCACCCCCAGCTTTGAGGGCGCGCTGATCATGATCCAGATGGGCACTGCCATGTCTATCGTGCCCTGCCTGTCCACGGCGGTGATCCCGGGCATCGTCAAGGTGCCGCTGCTGGATTTTCCCCCGGTGACGGTGGAGATCGCCACCATGCGCCACGCACCCCGGCTGGAGGTGCAGTCCTTCATCGAGATCGCCAAGCAGAAATACGCCCATCACCATGACCCACTGTTGATGGAGACGCTGATCTGAGGCGCAGCTGCTACTATTCAAAAGTCCCCTTGTGTTATAGGGCTTTGCCGCCTGTTCTGAACAGCAGCTCCTGCCCTGTAAAAGCAGAAAGCCGGACGGCCCGCAGGCTGTCCGGCTTTTACTTTTCTATTTTACTGATAATCGTGGTTGAGGAACAGGGCCTTGATGACCACCACCTCGTCGTATTCCTCCTGCTCCACCTGCACGTCCGCGTTCAGGCTCTTCAGGCGTGCCTTGACTGCTTCCAGTGCCTCGGGCACGGTGACGGCGCGGCCCTCCTCCACGGCGTCCATCATCTGCTTGAGCACGATGGGGTGGGCGTACCAGCTTGCCACCGGGAACGCCCCGTGGGGGTAGTGCTTCACATACTCTGCCATGGCGGCTTCGGCCTTGTCCGCACGCTTCATGATGGCGTTGTTGTTATTGTGGGCGGTGGGCAGCATATTGTAGCTGGAAAACAGGAAGATAGCGGCAAAGCCGAACAGCGCAAAATACACGCCGTAGCTGCCGGTGTGGCTGAACACGGAATACAGGCCGTAGGCTGCCGCCGCAACGCCCAGCACAAAGATGGCCAGCGCCACATAGCGGTACACCGGCTTGCTTTGCAGCTGCGCACGCTTGCGGCGCTGGGCAGCGCTCAGCTCGGCGGAAAGCTCCGGCTTTGCGTCCAGATACTCCTTTGCCCGGCGCAGCACGGTAAGGCTGTGCTCTGCCTCGGCGGAAAGCTCCGGCAGCTTGCGGGCGGCCTTTTCGGCGGCCTTTTTCTCCAGCGCCTGCTCTCCGGCGGCGCTCAGCAGATGCAGCTGCGGCTGCTCCTTCGCCAGCACTTCCAGCAAAGCGTCCACGTCCCGCTCGTCCTTGAAGTTACACTGCTTCTGCTTGCCGCCGTCGTACTCTACCACCAGATACGCCATGGAGGCAAACACGCCCTTGCCGGAAAAGCCGCCGGAGCTCATAGCCACCCGCTTGAACACCCGGGTGATGCTGCCGTAGGGCAGATAATAGCGGCGGTCGATGTAAAAGCTGTTCAGGTACAGCGCCTTTTTGCCTACGCCGCAGGGGCCGATCTTCCGGCAGGCTTTTTTGTCTGCCTCCAGCTCCTGCGGGTCAAGCTTTGCCATGCCCAGCTGTGCGGGTTTGAAAATCATGGGTAGTTCCCTTCTTTGCTTTAAATTCTACGCCCCTATTTTCCCACGGGACGGGGGCAATTGCAAGCCTTGTTTTTAAAAAACAGCGCCCGCCGCTGTACGGTCAGGCAGCGGCGGGCGCAAGTTACTTACGGAAATATGGAGCCGTCAGTTCCTTATGCCTTAGAAGCAGAGTGCTTCTTGGTAGCATGGAGGAACAGAGCCAGCATTGCGATGGCAAAGACGATGCCGATGGGGTAAGCAACGGCGGTGTTGTAAGCCACCAGCTTGCCGTCCGCATAGGTGTTGATCATCTTGCCCAGGCACTCGGGAGCCAGCACGAAGTAGGTGCAGGACACAGCGCTCATGAAGGTTGCAGGCACGGCGGTGATCCAGAAGTTCTTCTTCTCCTTGAACAGGTACATGGAAGCAGCCCACAGGACGATCATAGCCAGCGTCTGGTTGGTCCAGCTGAAGTAACGCCAGATGACGGTGTAGTTGATGAAGCCCAGTGCGTTGCCGATGCCAAGGAAAGCACCAACGCCCAGCACGGGGATGCAGAGCTTCAGGCGGTTTGCGTAGCTGTCCTGATCGATCTTGAGCCAGTCGGACAGGGTCAGACGAGCGGAACGGAATGCGGTATCACCAGAGGTGATGGGGCAGATAACGACACCGATCATAGCCAGTGCCACGCCAACCTTACCCATGGTCTTGAGGCAGACGTCGTAGATAGCGGCAGACTGACCGGCAGCCAGAGCCTCGGCCAGACCGACCATCTTGCCGTCGGTAATGGTGTACAGTGCGCAGCCAGCAGCAGCCCAGATCAGAGCGATGATGCCCTCGCTGACCATTGCACCGTAGAATACGAAGTGACCCTGCTTCTCACTCTTCATGCAGCGAGCCATCAGAGGCGACTGGGTGGAGTGGAAGCCGGAGATAGCACCACAGGCAACGGTGATGAACATGAAGCTCCAGATGGGAGTGCTAGAGGGGTGCATATTGCTGAAGTTTGCCCAGATCTCGGGGATGGTGTAGGCGGGGTTGGTGAAGATACCAAAGATAACGCCCACAGCCATGATGATCAGGCAGATGCCGAACAGGGGGTAGATCTTACCGATGATGGCATCAATGGAGATAAAGGTTGCGATGAAGTAGTACACCAGAATGATGATCAGCCAGAACAGAGTGGTGGTCACCACACCGGACATACCGCCGTTCTTGCACAGGGTAACGATCAGGCCTGCGGGGCCCACTGCGAACACGGTACCGACCATGATCAGCAGCACCACAGAGAACACACGCATGATGTTCTGCATCACAGGGCCCAGATAGCGGCCGGTGACCTCGGCGATGGAAGCGCCGTCGTTGCGCTCGCTCATCATGCCGGAGAAGTAGTCATGTACGCCGCCGGCAAAGATGGTGCCGAAGGTGATCCACAGGAACACCACGGGGCCCCACAGAGCACCCTGCAGTGCACCAAAGATGGGGCCCAGACCTGCAATGTTCAGCAACTGGACGAGGAACAGCTTCCACTGGGGCATCACAACGTAGTCAACGCCATCGTTGATGCGCACAGCAGGAGTTTCGCGGTCGTCCGGTCCGAACGTGTTGTCCACGATCTTACCATAGACAAAGTAGCCTACGATCAGAAGCGCCAGACACAGTAAGAAACTAATCATACCAGAAACCTCCTTTTGAATTTCAGCCGCCGGCAGCATATGCCATACTGCGGCTATGACCGATCTCTGGCTTCATGTTAACACCTTTTTCATAATTGTGTTAATATTTTTTAGGTATAGTTCCTATATCAAAAAGTATATGGCCGCTTATTTTATTTGTTTACGCAAACTTTTATTTTGTGGCGATAACACGTTTTAATTCGTCGTTCTGTTTCTCAAAAACTTTCTCCCGGAAACGTTCAAAGCCGTCCCCGCCAAACTTTGCGCCGCCTTTTTGTGCACTTTGCTTAAACGTTTGCGATTTTCTCCCCAAAACGTGGAATTTGGGACGAAAAGCGCCCGTAAAAAAGGGGTTCAGGAAAGTCCGCAGACTTTCCTGAACCCCGAAAATAAAAATAATTCTTCCTCTGAATATGGCTAGAGCGCAGCGGAAGCCATTTCAAATCTTCTTCCACCCGCTGTCCTTGATGGTGGCGTCTGCCTGCTTGTGCAGCAGTTGCACAAACAGCTGCTCCTCCGGCTGCAAAGGCTCCCGCTCCGGGTACACCAGCACGTCCCGCATCTGCTGCTTTTGCGCCGGGCAGCTGTGCAGCGCCAGATGGTACTGCTCCAGCGCGCGCTGCGGCATGGGAGACGACCACATATAGGCCGTGGGCAGGTTTTGCAAAATAGAGAACTGGCTGCACCGCTCGTACACATGGATGCGGCGGTTGGGGTTTGTATGCCAGCGGAAAACCGTGCTCTCCTCCCCGGGCAGATGCGTGTCGCCGTGCAGCACCTCGATGTAATCGTTCAGCTCGTCAAGCTCGCGCACCTGCCGCTGCGCCAGCGGGCTGTCCTGACCGGTCAGCAGCAGATAGGAAAACTCCATGATAGGCTCCTGCCGCAGGCCGTGGCGCTGGCAGCAGCGCAGATAGTAGTCCTCGTCCTCGGCGGCGTAGCGCAGCAGCGCCATGTGGTAGCCCTGCCGCAGCACGAAGTCCAAGGCTTCCATCGCGCCGCTCTCCCGGATATGCACACGCAGCTGCTCGCTGCGGGCGGCCTGCTGCAAAAAGTCCACCGCCGCATAGGAGGCGTAGGTGGCATGGGTCAGCACCACCCGCAGCTCGGCGCAGCTGCGCTGCTGCTGGTGCGCCTCCTGCTCCAGCTCGTCCACCTGCTGCAGCACCCGCTGCGCCTGCGCGATGAACCGCTTGCCCTGCTCGGTGGGGATCATGCCCGTGGAGGAGCGCTCGAAAATGCGCACCCCGTATTCCTCTTCCAGATTTTTCAGCGCCTTGCTCACGTTGGGCTGCGCCGCGTACAGCTGCTTTGCCGCCGCCGACACCGACCCCCATTTCATGATGGCTACCAGATATCGCAGTTCCGTAATATTCATGAACCCCTCCGCGTGGTTTGCAGTCGTAATCGTATTGTAGCAATTTCTCCGCGCCGCTGTCAAGCGGGGGAGTTTTTTTGCCCTCAGCCGCCGGGCGGCGGGACGATTTGGAATGGCCGCCGCGTGCGCTTTGGCCATATTCAGCGGAAAAATTATTTTTAATTTCGCGTTTGTCGCGCTCTGCGGAGCGCTCCAAACGCTATTTTCACAGAGGGGGTCGTAAAAGGAAACGGCAGATGCAGCGCCGCTTTCTGCGAAAGTGCGGCGCTGCGGGCGTGCCCGCTCCCCCTCGGGGGAGCTGTCGCGCAGCGACTGAGGGGCTATAAATGGAGAAGCGAAAAAAGCGTTAAAGCGATAGCGCCGACTGGCGCAGCGCTAGCTTTTTTGTGCTTCGACTTCTTCTTTAGGTTTGTTAAGGGCGAGCAGCCCTTGACCCGTTGCGGGGTGGGTGGAGTCCAGAGGTAGGGAGGGGGGAGTCGGAACACCCCTCCCTGCCTCTGGCCCAGCGGAGCGTCTTTGCACGCTGAAGGCAGGCAGTAACTTCCCCCCGCGAAGCGGAGCGCATTCCAAATCGTCCCTCTCCCCTTGCACCAAAGCCCCCGGGTGCTATATAATAAGGAAAAACACAAAGGAGGGGCTGTACCATGCCGGAATACCGCGTGCTGCGCATTGACGAGCAGCTGTACGGCTGCGAGGAGCTGCCCGCCGGGCAGCCGGTGCTGTGCGATGTGACCCTGACCGATGCCGCCGGGGCTGCCCGCATTCTGTCCTACCCGGACAAGGAGCTGACATGTCTTGGCATCAACGAAGGAGATACCGTCTGTCTGCTGTCGGACGGCACCCTGCACAAGCTGTAAGGAGTATTTTTATGCATAATATCTATTTCACCCGCCACGGCGAGACGGTATGGAACGTGGAAAATAAGATCTGCGGCATGACCGACAGCCCGCTGACCGCCCGCGGGCAACAGCAGGCGCGTCAGCTGGGCGAGCTTGTCCGGGACAGCGGCCTGCACATCGATGAGATCCTGTACTCTCCCCTCTCCCGCGCCGCCGACACCGCAAAGGCCATTGCCGCCGCTACCGGTCTGCCCGCCCGCTGCGAGCCCCGCCTGCGGGAGCAGTGCTTCGGCAAATACGAGGGCACGCCCCGGGACGGTGCGGAGTTCCGCATCTCCAAGACCCACTTTGCCGACCGCTATGTGGGCGGCGAAAGCATGATGCAGCTGGCGCAGCGCATCTACAACCTGCTGGACGAATTGAAGGCGGACACCGGCAAGACCTACCTGCTGGTGGCGCACAACGGCATCGCCCGGGTGGTGCACTCCTATTTTTACGATATGACCAACGAGGAATACGCCGCAGCGGGCATCAAAAACTGCCAGCTGGTGGAATATACCTTTGAATAACAGGAAAGCCGCCGGGGCCCCGGCGGCTTTCCTGTTATTACGCGTCAACCATGACGGTAATGGAATTTCTGGTCTTTTGTCACGAACATATACACGCTCACCGCCAGCGCGGCAAGCTCGGCGGCGGTGACAGCCAGCCACACGCCATCAATGCCCCACAGGGCGGGCAGCAGGAGCAGCGCGGCAAGCTGGAACAGCAGGGTGCGCAGAAAAGAGATGAGAGCACTCGTCACGCCGTCCCCCAGCGCTGTGAAGAAGGAGGACGCATACACGTTGAAGCCCATGATGAGGAAGCTCAGCGCATACAGCCGGAAGGCGCGGTTTGTCAGCGCCAGCAGCTGGGCATCGTAGCCCACAAAGATGCGTGCCACATAGGGGATGATGACCATAGATGCCGCCGTCATGCTCACAGCCACCACAGCGATGAGGCGCAGGCTCTTCTGATAGAGGTTATGCACCTCGGCGTGGTTGCGCGCGCCGTAATGGAAGCTGACGATGGGTGCGCTGCCCACCGCATAGCCCACGAACACCGCCACAAACAGGAAGGCCGCGTACATGATAACGCCGTAAGCCGCCACGCCGTTTTCTCCAGCCAGCCGCAGCAGCTGGAAGTTATACAGGATATTGACCAGCGACATGGAAAGGCTGGTCATCAGCTCGGAAGAGCCGTTGATGCAGGCATCCCACAGCACGCGGCCGTAAAGCTGCGTTCTGCACAGGTGCAGGCGGCTGGTATTGTGGTGGTCGATAAAATAGAACACCGGCAGCACGCCGCCCACCAATTGGCTGATAAGGGTGGCAACGGCAGCGCCCTCCACGCCCCAGTGCAGCGCACCCACCATTACCACGTCCAGCACCATGTTGGTGCAGCCTGCACCAACGGTGAACCAGAAGCCCAGAAGCGGCTTTTCGGCGGTGACGAAAAAGCTTTGGAACATATTCTGCAGCGCAAAGGGCGGCAGCGCCAGCATCAGGATGCGCCCGTAGCGCACGGCGTAGTCCAGCAGCTCGCCCTTTGCGCCCAGCAGCACGGCGACCGGCCGCAGGAACAGGATGCCCAGCACGGCCAGCACACTGACCGAAACCAGCGCCGCCAGCATCAGCATGGAAAAATAGCGGTCGGCTTTTTTCTGGTCGCCCTCGCCCAGCGTGATGCCTACGATGGCGCTGCCGCCGGTGCCCAGCATAAAGCCGATGGTGCCCAGCAGCTGCGGCAGCGGCATGATGAGGTTGACCGCTGCAAAGGCCGTTTTGCCCACAAAGTTGGAGACACACAGGCCGTCCACGATGCCGTAGACGGAGGTGAACAGCATGGTGCCGATGCAGGGCAGCACGAACCGCAGCAGGCGGGAATAGGTAAAATGGTCGGACAATTGGATGGCTTTCTTTGGCATAACTCCTCCTTTTTTGAACTCTGCACATACAAAAAGGCCGGATAAGAACCACCGCTCCGGTGCGTTCCCTTTTCTGCTGCGGCACTACGGTGCCCACAGCCTCCGGGAAGCACGAACGATGACATCTTATCCGGCCCTTCAATTACGTTGAAACAGCCCTCCGATGAGCGAAAAACAGTATAGCAAAGTTTATTTTTTATGTCAAGCCCAGTTTTGCATCACTCCGCTGCAAAGTGTAAAACACGAAAAAAGAGAACACCCGCTGCGAATGCGGCGGGCGTTCTCTTTTTTGAGCAAGGGTGGGGTGACGATTCCCACATCTCCTAACAATGGGCGACGGCTGCCTGTTCCGTCCTCCGTTGCTCATTTTTATTATAGCATAAAGTGTGTGCTGTTCAAGTTTCTTCATGCTCCGCTGCAAGGCGGACAAAGGGCGCGATGGCGTTGGCGTCGCCGTGGCGGACGATGGAGTAGGTGATATCGCAGTAGGGCTGGATGGCGGTGCTCTTTTCCACGGTGGAGATGAGCAGCACCTGCAATTGCAGGCGACGGAACAGCTCCATCATGGGGCGGATGCGGTCGCTGGTCATCTTGCTGAAGGCTTCGTCCAGCAGCACCAGACGGATGCTGTTTTCGCTCTTCTGGTAGATTTGCAGAAGGCTTGCGCAGATGGCCACATAGAAGGGTGCCTGATTCTCGCCGCCGGAGGAATCGCGGCTGACGCGGGACAGATACGCCTGCTGCCCGGTGACCTGATTGGTCACCTTGATATCGTAGTCCAGATAGGTGCGGTAGTCCACATAGTCCGAAAGGGTGGCACCGGCGGGGGTGCGTCCCTCCTGACGGGCGCGGGTGTTCTCGTCCACGTCTGCCATGATCTTTTCCATCAGCTCGTCCACCTGACGCTCGTAGGCGGGGTCGGCGGTGGCGGCAAGGTTGTCCAGAGAGTCGCCCTCGGTCATCTGCTGGTTGCCTTTATCCACGATGACCTGATAGAACGCCGCCAGCTGCGGGTCGCGGCTGGGTTCCAGCTCAAAGCGGTAGACTTCCTCGCCGTAGGTCAGCTGCTCCATGACCTTGTTCAGCTCCCGGAACTGCCGCCGGGCGTTGAAGATATCGTCCTTCATGCGGAACAAAATATCCTTGCGGAAGCGGTCCTTGCAGTCCCGCTGCGCCTGCTCCAGACGGGCGGCGTAGCGCTCCAAGTCGATGCGCACAAGGCTCTCATGCTGGGCGCGGTACTGTTCCAGCCCGGCAAGACCCAAGGGGTAATCGCAGACATAGCGCTGGTTATAGGCTTTCTGTGCCGGTTCCAGCGTGCTGTTCAGGTAGACGGTCAGGGCATCGTCCAGCTTTGCCTGTGCCTTTTCGGCGGCCTGTGCGGCGGCGCGGGGGGACTTGTCCGGCCCGGTCAGCGCCTGCTGACGGCTGCGGGAGAGCGGCTCCACCAGCGGATGAGCGGCAAAAAAGCTCTCTGCGGCTTGTGCGCTCTTTTCGGCGGTGTCCACCGCCTTTTGCTGCTCCGTCTCGCAGGAGGAGATCTGTTTTTCGCACACGCGCAGGTCGCCGCCGGTCTGCTCCACGGCAGTGCGGGCGGCTTCCCATGCGGCTTCACGCACCTCTTCCTCTTTATACAGCTGCTGCAACAGGGGGTTCTCGCGGCACTCCGCCAGCTTTGCGGCCTGTTCCTCCACCGCCGCGCGGGCGGCGGTCAGGGCGGCGCGGGCATCCCATAAAGCGGCAAGTTCTTCCAGCGTGGTGCCGCGCAAAAGGGTCTGGTACTGGCTGTAAGCGGCTTTCAGGTTCTGCTCCGCCTGTGCGGCGGCGCGCACTTCTTCGGCAAGGGCGTTCATCTCCCCTGCCAGTGCCCCGGCGCGGGCGCGGCGGGCTTCCAAGCCGATATAGCGCTGCGGGGTGCGCAGACGCTCCAACCGGAAGGGATGGTGGCGCAGAAGGTCCCGGGTGGCGCTGTCGGGGTAGTTTTCCAGCGTGTCGGGGGTGTCGCAGCAGACGATGCGGCGCAGAATGGTGTCGGCGTACTGCGCGGCCAGCGGGTTTTCGCTGGTGACCTGCGCCGCCAGACTGTCGGCGGGGGCGGTGTCGGCGCGGCGGTTGGCCTTGCGCAGACCCGGGGTGTCCAGCAGGCTGATGGGGCCCACCTTATCCTTCAGCGCCACAAAGGCGCTTTTTGCGGCGGCGTAGTGGGCGGGCGGCACAAGGATATCGAACCGGCGGTCGCCCAGACAGGCTTCCACGCAGTCCTGCCAGCTCTCGTCCTCCACGTTCAGCAGCTCGCAGAAGATGCGGGCGTCCGGCTCCATGCCCCGGCTTTTCAGCTCGGCGTTCACGGCATCCCGCACCCGGGTGGCGGCGTCGCCGTGGGGGTACACCCACTTGCCGCCGGACACGGCGTCCAGCTCGGCGCGTTTCTCGGTCTGCTGCCGCTGCAGGGCGGCGGTGTGCTGCCGGGCGGCAAAATAGGCTTCTTCCAGCGGCTTTTCCTGTGCGGTCAGCCAGTCGGTCAGGGCAGGCAGGGTGTCGGGGGTCAGGTCTGCCAGCTTCTGCCCGGCGGCAAAGCCGCTGCGGCGCAGCACAGCCAGCAGGTTGCCGGTCTTTTCAGCGGCTTTTTCGGCGGTATCGGCGCGGCGGGCGGCGGCATCCAGTGTGGTCTGCCGGTGCGCCAGCTCCTCGCCGAGGGCATCCAGTGCGCGGCCCTCGCCGCTGGCACCGGCGGCGCTGTGGGCGGTCAGGTAGGCGCGGCGGGCTTCCGCTTCGGCGGTCTTGGCTTCGGCGTAGCGGGTGCGCAGCGTTTCCTGCTGGCGGCGTCCGGCGTCCACCCGCTCCTGCCAGACAGCCTTTTCCCCGGCATCGGCAGCAGCCCGCGCCAGCAGGGCGGCGCCCCGGTTCACAAGGGCTTCGGTCTGCTTTTCGGTGGCTTCGCGGCCGAAACGGACGATCTCGTCCAGCGCATCGGCGCGGGTCTGGGCTTCGGCAAGCACGGCGTGCAGGTTTTCCAGCTCCAAGCGGTCACCCTGCAAGGCTTCCAAGTCCAGCTCCGGCTGCGGCAGGATGTACTGGTACAGAAACTCCCGGAAATTCGGGATCTCGTCCATGCTGGTGCCCATCTGGAACACCTCGTTGAACTTTTTGCCCAGCGGGCTGGCTGCGCGCCCGATGCCCAGTGCGCGGCAGATTCTATCACGCGCTTCGCTGGGGCTGCGGGTGTAGGAGAGCCGTCCCTCGGCGGGCTTGAAGTCCTCCTTGGCGCTGGGCGCACCGGTGCGCGGGTCGATAAAGGGCAGCTGCTCCAGCGTGATGCCGTCCTCTGAGATATACCACGTCTGGTCGCCGGGGTGCAGTTCCTGCATGGGGCCTTCGGACTCCACCCGTACCGCGATGACAAAGCTGGTGTGCTTTACGCTGTCCCAGAACTCCGCCCCGATATACGCCACGGTATGCCCCGGGCGGCGGTAGGCGTTTTCGCCGCGCTGCTTGGCGTGGACAGAGCCTTGCAGGGTGCGGCCGCTTTTCTTATTGCCCAGCGCATTGAAGTTGCGGTTGGTGGTCAGGCAGTAGCGGATAGCGTCCAGAATGGTGGTCTTGCCCACGGCGTTCACGCCGATCATATAGGTCAGGCGGGCGCAGTCGAAGGTGGTATTTTCAAAGTTGTGCCAGTTGATCAGTTTCAGGCGTTTGAGTTCGATCATACTTCACCCTCCCCTGCTTCCATGTCTGCGCCCTCCGGGCGCTCGTACAGACCAAGCTCGGTGCGGGTGCGGGCGCTCTCGGCAGCAGCATCCGCAAGGTCGGCATCCGGCAGTGCCAGCAGCACCGTGGGGAACACCTCAATGCGGCTGTCCAGCCCGGAGAGCCGCCCCACCGGCCGCGCCAGATTGTACCGGCGCAGGGTGCGCATGAGCTTTTCCAGCGTTTGCTGGTCCAGCTTGCGGGGCAGATTCATCTTTTGCAATTCGGCCTGTACTTCTTCCACGGTCACCAGCACCTCGTCCGCGCTGGCGGCAAGGCTTTCCCGCTTTTGCAGGTACAAAAGCCGCAGCACCAGCAGCAGGATGCTTTCGTACTTGAGCAGCCGTGCCTGACTGCCCTCATGCTCGTTGACCAGCGCCGCCGCCTGCATGGGCGCGGGGTACAAAAGCACCGCGTAGCCCAGCGGCTTGAACACCGCCCGCACCTCGTTGAGGTGATCCTGAATATACAGATATTTTGCCCGCTGCTCTTCTACGCAGCCCAGCACGAAGCAGTGGTTGAGCAGATAGTTTGCGGTCTCTTCCAGCAGATCAATGGTTGCCATCCGTATTTACCTCCTTGCGGCGGGTCAGGACAAAATCCTGAAACCGGAAGCCGCCGCGCTCCACCCAGTTTCCGGTCAGGGTGATATCATACTCCCGGTGCGGCGACTGGGAATAGGTGTGCAGGCCGATGATGCCTGTAAAATCGTTCGGGTATTCCTCCACAAGGGTGGAGGCGTTCACCTGCCCGCGGGCGGCAAGCGCCTGCCGCGCCAGCAGCGCCACGTTTTCCTCGGTGACGGCAAGGCGGGCGTAGTCCAAAAGCAGCTGCTGCTCCTGCCGCAGCCGGTCGGGGTCAAGAGGTTCGGTGCGCACCGGGGCAAGGGGCGCTTCGGTGCGGGGCGCGGCAGGGGGATACAGCGGTTTTGCGCCGAACACTGCCGCCGGGTACAGGTGCAGCCGCGCCGCCACCGGGCCGTCGTCCGGCTCGAACAGCTGCTCCGGGCTGCGGATGTCCTCGGCGTAGCGGCGCAGCAGGGCGGTGACGCTGCCCTGCGCCGAGCGGTCGCTCAGCAGCAAAAACTGTGCCCGCTGCACCGCACGCTTGCGGTAGCGGATGTGGCTGGCGTCGATCTCCTTCATCAGGGTGCTCATCTCTTCCAGCGCATCCCGCTGCTGCTGGATAAGGGCACGCACCCGGGGCGCAGCCTCGCCGGGGGCGCAGCGCTCCACCCGGGCGTAGTCCAGCGCTAAGCGGGGCAGGTGGTTCTGTTCGCAGTCGTCCAGCTCTTCTTCCAGATAGGCGCGGTAATTGAACAGGTTATCGCTGGTTTTAAAGCGATGGTACGCCGCCGCCACCACCTTTTCCTCGTACTGGTCAAACAGTTCCAGCACCTCCTGCGGGGTGCGGTTATGGGTCAGGCGGTCGATATAATGCCCGATGGAAGCGTTGAGGGCGCGCAGGGACTTGTTCAAAGTTTCAAGGTCTGCCGCCACCTCCCGCAGCACGTTCTCGTAGGGGCTTTTTTCCTGCCCGATGCTGCCCAGCAGCTGCCACGCCTTGTACAGCTTGCCGGTATAGGTGACCACCCGGGGGTTCAATATCTCTTCCAGCGCGTCCAGCAGCGGGGTGACCTCCGGCATAAATGCAAAGGTCGGCTCGCTCTCATAGCTGCCGGGCTGCTCTTCCAGCCAGCCGGTGCGGCGCAGACGCAGCAAAAAGCCCACCGCCAGCGTGTGGGGGTCGCGTGTGGGCTGCTCGTCCTCATCGCCCGCGCCGTCGGCATCCAGTGCCAGCGGCTTTGCCAGCGCGGCAAAATAATCCTCGGCGCGGGAGACGGCCTCGGCGCGGGAAATGCTGTAATCTGCCGTATGGCGGCACTCCTCCCAGAGCAGCAGCAAAAGCTCTGCATAAAACGCCCGGTTAGGCCCCGCCAGCGGGCGGAACAGCCGTGGGCTGACCAGTTCAAACAGCTGCATGGAAACGTCCTTTCTGTCTTGGTTCGATACCCTTTTATTGTACCACAGCGGGCGGGGTTTGTCACAAAAAGGCGAAAAAAAGCCCGCCGGGCAAGGCGGGACGATTTGGAATGCGCGCCGCGTGCGCTTTGCGCATAAGCAGCGGAAGAATTATTTTTATTTTCGGGATAGCGGAGCGTCTGCGGACGCTCCGCTATCCCATTTTCACGGGAGGGGTTCACGCAAAAAAGCCCCGGAGAGCGGGTGCTCTCCGGGGCGGGGTGTAAATCAATTACTGTACAACTTTCATTCCAATGCCGATGGCAACATAGGTCTTGCCGCCGATGGTCTTTGCGCCGACGCCCAGCGCGGTAAGCTCGACTTTCTTACCAGAAGCAGCTGCAATGCTCTGAACAGTGTCCCAAGTGATCTTCAGAGCAGCAATGTTCGTTGCATCCGGCGTGATGTTTTCTGCCTTATCTGCCTCATAGTAAAGCTTCACGTACTTTTCGTCGGTAGACTGTGTCGTGTCAAAGCAGACCATAACCTGATTCAGGGTATCTGCAGTCGGCGCTTCATTTTTCCAAAGTGTGTTAGAATTCAGAGTCTCTGCGCCGCTTACCTCTTGGATGTAATCGACAGCCAGCTTCTTGATGGCGGCATCGTTATTAAAATTCGTAGCAAAAGTCTTATTCAGCTCTGCCATATAGGCCTGCTCGACCTTACCCTCAAACTCCGAGCTGCCGGGGGTGCCGGGGGTGCCGCCGCAAGCAGTGAGCATTGCCAGTGCTATGATACCGGCCAGAAGAACGGCCACAAGACGTTTCATCTTTTTCATGTTAGTTTCCTCCATAATAAAATAAATTACAGGCCTTTTCCGCGCCCCAAAAGCCCGGACGACCTATGTTCATTTTACAGCATCTTTTTTTCTCCGTCAATGTACAGACTACCTAGATTTTCCAGTTGCTTTTGAGCAGATATGTCAGTTCGTTGGATACAAAAAGCCCCGGAGAGCGGGTGCTCTCCGGGGCGGGGTATGTGATGCAATTACTATGCAGCGGCGTTGGTCAACTCAAAGCCGATGGCAACATAGGTCTTGCCGCCGATGGTCTTTGCGCCAACGCCCAGTGCGGTGAGTTCCAGCGTTATGCCGTTTTTGTCTGCGTTGGCGATTTCCTTGTTCACGGTGCGGAGGAGAACTTGAACATTGGTATTGTTGGCTTTGATGGCTTCGGTTTTTGCAGCCTCATAGAAAAGCGGCACATAACCTTTTCCGGTGTCTTTTTTCAGTTCCCAGCAAAGCATCACCTGCCGCACCATGGTTTTTCCGTCACCCTCTGTTTTCCAGAGCATTTCACCGGTCAGGCTGTCCGCGCCGCTGTTCTCGGCGACGTGGGAAACAGCCAATGCCCGGATGGCGTCATCGTTTTTAAAGCTCGTTTTGAATGTCTTATTCAGCGCGGTAAGATAGGCGCTTTCCACCGCGGCGTCAAACTCAGGGTTGCCGGGGTCGCTGCCGCCGCAGGCGGTGAGCAGCGCCAGTGCCATGATACCGGCCAGAAGAACAGCCGCAAGACGCTTGATCTTTTTCATGCAATGCTCCTTTTTAAAATGCAGGGCGTTCCCGTGCGGATGCACGGGGCATTCTGCTTTCATTTTACAGCAGCACGGCGGCGTTCGTCAATGGCAGGTGTGCCTGTTTTTTGCCGGGATTTTTGGGCAGAGCGCAAAAAAGCCCCGGAGGGCGGGTGCTCTCCGGGGAATGATGTTGAAATTATCAGGTCTTGGGGTAAGCGAGGTTCTTGACCTGAATTGCGATTGCAGCGTAACTGCCCTTTTCATTGGTTCTGACAACGACAGCTGCCTTTGCCCACTCGGTGTCGAACTTCACGCTATTGTTGCTGGCTTCGATCTTGCCAAGCTTCTCAGTGATCAAATTGACAAAGCCTGCCACGAGACCAGCAGTCTTATAGTCTGCCGACAGGGTAACAGTCACATACTGCTTTGCAGGATCGATGCCCTTGACGTCAAAATCAACAGCGAGAGTACCAAATGCACTGGTATCTGCCTTGATTCGTGCATCCAGCAGTTCTGCAGTTTCTTTATAGAGCTGGCTGTCATTCTTGACCTTGCCGTCATTATCACGCAGAGCCGTAGCCTGAGTCTTTCGACCGAGCTGCTTCTGGATCGCTTCTTCCTTTTGTTTGTCCGTGAGAGTGCCGCCGCCACAGGCGGTGAGCATCACCATAGCCATCACACCTGCCAGCAGCAGGGCTACGAATTTTTTCAGGTTCTTCATAAGGGTATCCCTCCAATCAGCTTGTTTGTGGTTATGTTTCTTTTCTCCGAAAGGTCTTGCGCAACCATCGTTGCCTTTCTGCCCTGATTATATCCGACAAGCGATGGTTTTGTCAATCGGGAATATAGCTAAACTTCCTGAAACAGTTTCGTGAAAATGGATGAAAATAAGTTGGTTTTGTTGCAGTTCTGGTATATTTTGGGGTCTGGTTTTGTCGACAGTCTACGGAATCTTGTTTTCCCTGCCCCGGCGGCGCAGTTTTGCCGGGTGCGGAGGGCACTTAAATTTGGACATATGTTGTGTTGGCAGGCGTAAACTCCCTCAGACGCGGCTTGCGCCGCGCCAGCTCCCTCTGGGAGGGAGCCCCATTATTTTGCCTTTTTACACATTTTTACCACGTTTTGGTGGTAAAATCATGTCCGAATTGAAATGAACTTGGAGGAAGTACCCATGCAACACTGTCCCGCCCGCGCGGCACAGCGGCTGGCGGCGGCAGTTCTGGCGCTGGTTTTGCTGCTGTGCGCCTTTTTGCCCCGTGCCCACGCCGCTGAACTGAAGGAGAAAAACGGCATCCGGCTGCTCAGCTTCGACACCAGCCACATCCTTTCCATCGGCAACCAGACCTCCGGCAAGTGCAGCCTGTACGCGCTGCGCTACGCCCGCACCATTCTGGACGGCAAGGTGTGCTCCGGCAGCGGGATGTGGTCGAACGGGGCGGTGTGGTCGGCCGCGGGCTACACGGGGTACTCCGGCACCCGCGCCGAGTGCCTGAAAAAGCTGTATGGTGAGCTTTCCGCCGGGCATCCGGTGATCGTGCACCTGAAAAACACCACGGTCAGCGGGGTCAAAAGGCACACGAACCGCACCTCTACTTATGAATACCACCTGACTTCCTCCGGCTGGAACGAGGTGAACTACCCCCACATTGCCACCAGCAGCACCTACGGGCACTGGGTATGCGTGGCGGGCATCTCCCCCACCGCCGACCCGGAAAACCTGACCGAGAGCGACTTCTACGCCCTCGACCCCGCCCGGGTAACGGCAAATGGACGGCTTGCCGTCACCCGCCTGCTGGACGGTACCCTGTGGGTGGAGAACTCCCCCCTCAAGGTGCTGGGGTAAAAGTATAATATGATAGAAACAGAGCGCCTGACACCGCGGTGTCAGGCGCTCTGTTTCTATTCAGTTCCTTAATACCCCTTCACCGAGAAGCCGCGCTCCCACGGGTCGGGCGGGATATTCTTGCTGCGGATGCCGGTGATCTGGATATAGTCGCTTTTCTGGATCATGGCGAACAGGGACATGAATTTGTCCGGGTCGCCCTGCACTTCCAGCGTCACGCTGCCGTCGTCCTCGTTCTGCGCCCAGCCGGTCAGGCCGAGGGTCTGCGCGGCGTACCGCGCACGGTAGCGGAAACCTACCCCCTGCACCTGCCCGGTGATGGTGTAGCGCCGCCGCTCCGTGCCTTCCGGCAGTGCGGGCGGGGTGCGGTCCTTTTTGGAAAGAAAATCAAACACGGTAGTGTCCCTTTACAGCTCCTGATATGCGGTCATCAGGGCGGGAATGAACTGCTTTTTGCGGCTCACCACGCCCGGCAGCGTCCAGCTGCCATCAGCGCCGGGCTGGATCTCGAAGCCATCCGTCAGCACCCCGGCGGCGTAGCGTCCATCGCAGATGACCACGCTCTCCTCCTTGGGCACATCGGTCAGCAGCATATAGATATCTTCCACGTTCTGCTTGTTGCGTGCCTCTTCCAGATACGGCTTCAGCAGCGCTTCGGCGGCGGTCAGGTTCTTGCGGGTCATGTAGCTGCCCTGCGCCACGCCAAAGCGGATATCACCGCACATGAACACCTTGAAGTCCTGCAAGAACACTTCCTCGGCGGTCTTGCCGTCCAGCTTTTCACCGGCTTCGAACATCTCGTTGGCAAACTCGTTGATGTCCACCCCGGCAAGCTTTGCCAGACGCTTGGCGGCGTTTACGTCGATGGGGGTGCAGGTGGGGCTGCGGAACACCAGCGTATCCGAAAGGATGGCAGCCAGCAGCAGACCGGCGGTCTTTTGCGGGATGGTCACGCCATTTTCATCGTACATCTGGGTGACGATGGTGGCGGTGCAGCCCACCGGCTGGTTGCGGAAGTACACCGGGCCGCTGGTCTCCAGACTGCCGATGCGGTGGTGGTCGATGATCTCCAGAATCTCGGCCTGATCGAAGCCCTCCACCGCCTGTGTGGCCTCGTTGTGATCCACCAGAATGATGCGGCGCTTGCGCAGATTGATGATGTTGCGGCGGCTGATCATACCGCAATACTTGCCGTCTGCGTCCAGAATGGGGAAATACCGGTGGCGCACCTTTGCCATCACGCGGGTGACGTCTGCCACCGGGGTGACGAGGGTGAATTTCACGATATTGTCCCGGGTCATGTAATAGGAGATGGGTGCACACTGGCTGATGAGCTTTGCCGCCGCGTAGGTATCGCAGGGGGCGCTCATGATGGCTACGCCGGTCTCGGCGGCAATGTGCTGGATGGTGCGGCCCACCTTTGCGCCGTTGCAGATGATGATAAGAGAAGCTTCCTTCTCGATGGCGCAGAGCTGGCTTTCGTAGCGGTTGGTCAGGATGACGATATCACCCTTTTCCATGCTGCTTTCCAGCATTTCCGGGGTGGCGGTGCCAATGCGGATGTGACCGGTGGTGCACTCCGCGTCCTCGCTGCCCACCACCATGGTAGCGCCCAGCGTTTCCAGAATATTGCGGTAGCTGGTGCAGCTCTTGGCAAGGATGCCGGTGTCGAACAGATCCATGTTGGCGGTGGCGATATCCTTCACGGTGATGACGCCCTGCAATTCGTCATCCTCGCTGGTCACAGGGAGGGTGTCGATCTTCTGGTCGCGCATGATCTCCCACGCCTTGCGCAGGCTGGTGGAGCCGGAAATGCCGGGGATCTGGCGGTAATCCACGTCCCGGATCTTAGGGTTGACGTCGGTGCACATCCGGGGCGGCGTGACCCCGAACTTTTTCAGCACAAATTCCGTTTCCTGATTCATCTTGCCCGCACGCCGGGCTTCGCAGACCAGATCGCTGGTCTTATTTTTCAGCTCTGCATAGGCAATGGCAGAGCAGATGGAGTCGGTGTCCGGGTTGCGATGCCCGATGACCACGACTTTATGCGCAGTTTGCTGCATACTGTACCCCCTTATGGGCTTTTACCTTATCATTTACCAAAGCAGCGCCCCTCTCCTGCACAGCGGGGCGGGCTGCAACCTTATTTTAACACAACTGCGCCCATGGGTAAAGGGCACGAAACGCGGCAGACTGTTGCTTTTCGGCCCTTTCTTGTATACAACCTCTTGCATTTCGACAGCATCCGCTGTATGATAGGGGTATTCGAGCTTTTTTGTCATTTGCAACGGAGGACAGCATGAAATCGTCCAAATTCACATCCACTCCCCTGTTTCCACGGCAGGCGCTGGTGGCGCTGCTGCTGCCGCTGATCGCGGAGCAGGCGTTAAGCGTGACCATTGGTCTGGCGGATACTTTAATGGTATCCTCGGTGGGCGAAGCCGCCGTGTCCGGCGTGAGCCTTGTGGACAGCTTCAACACCCTGATGATCCAGATCATGAGCGCGCTGGCTACCGGCGGTGCGGTGGTCACCAGCCAGTACATCGGCCATCAGGAGCCGAAAAACGCCAAAGCGGCGGCTGCGCAGATTTTATTCGTGCTGTCCAGCTTCAGCGTGCTGGTGGCGGCGGTGGTCATCGGCGGGCGGCACGCCATCCTGCGGGGCATCTTTGGCTCCATTGATGCAGACGTGATGCGCTACGCCGAGACCTATTTTCTGCTTTCGGCACTGAGCTATCCCTTCATTGGCCTGTACAACGCCGGTGCGGCGCTGTTCCGGGCGCAGGGCAACAGCAAGATCAGCATGCTGTCCAGCTTGGTGATGAACGTGGTGAACATCGGCGGCAACGCGGTGCTGATCTACGGCTTCGGCATGGGGGTCATGGGCGCGGCGCTGGCAAGCCTTGTGTCCCGCGCCATTGCCTGCGCGGTGGTGCTGTACCTGCTGCAAAAGCCGGGCTGCGCCCTGCGGGTGGACAGCCTGCGGGCGATGGCGCCGAACGGCGGGCTGATCCGGCGCATCCTGCGGGTGGGCATCCCCGCCGGTATCGAGAACGGCATGTTCCAGATCGGCAAGCTGTCGGTGTCCAGCCTGACCTCCACCCTTGGCACGGCAGCCATTGCCGCCAATGCCGTGGCCAATACCACCACCACCTTTTTGAACATCCCCGCCAACGCCGTGGGCATGGCTGCCCTGACCGTGGTGGGCCAGTGTCTGGGCGCGGGCGAAAAGGAACAGGCGGTGTACTACTCCCGCCGCCTGATGCTGACCGCCTACTGCGGCGCGTGGGTGATGAACCTGTCGGCCTTCTTCTTTGCCAACCGGTTCGCGGTGTCCCTGTTCAACCTCTCGCCGGAGGCGCAGGCCATGGCGCTGGACATCATGGTGTGGTTCAACATCGTTTCCCTGTTCGTGTGGCCGTCCAGCTTTACCCTGCCCAACATCCTGCGCGCCGCCGGTGATGCCCGGTTTACCATGACCGTGAGCATCGTGTCCATGTGGGCATTCCGGGTGGGCTTCTGCTATCTGGCAGTGCTGTGCTTCGGCGGCGGGCTGCTGAGCATCTGGATGGGCATGTATCTGGACTGGGTGTTCCGCTCGCTGTGCTTCTATCTGCGCTTCCGCCGGGGCAGCTGGCTGGAGCAGAGTGTGATTTAAACTTTTAGCATCCACCCCTTTACCGATCCTTACAGACCGGTGAAGGGGTGGATTTTTCTTTTTTTGCAGGAAAACGCCGCTTTGATTCGTATTATCAACAGAAGAGCGATGGTATTTTTTACAGGTTCCACAAATTATTTTTTCAGCGCTTGACAAAGTTTTCACCTTTCGTTCTTGCAATCTTCATCGTTCGGGCGTATAATTTCTCAATGCTATCAAGTTCTGCTCTTCTGCAAAAGGAGGCTATTCTATGAAACGCAGCTGGCTTGCGCGCCACCCGGTCGGGTTCATGGCGCTGTATACTATATTTTATCTTTCCGTCTTTCACTATCTGGAGGCAAACGTCCCCCTGCGCAGCATTCTGGTGCACTGCCGGTTGGACGATCTGATCCCCTTCTGCAAATATGCGGTGATCCCCTACTTTGCATGGTTTGTGTGGATCCCCTTCACCCTGTTCTATCTGCTGTGGAAAGCCCCGCGGGAGGACTTCTGGCGGCTGTGCCTGCCGCTGTTCTCCGGCATGACCATTGCACTGGCGTGCTACGCGGTGCTGCCCACGGCGCTGGACCTGCGCCCCTACTGGGTGCCGGGCAGCGATATCTTCGCCCGGCTGGTGCGCTTTTTGTACCGCACCGACACCGCCACCAACGTCTGCCCCTCCATCCATGTGTTCAACTCGGTAACGCTGCTGCTGGCGTACTACCGCAGTCGCATTTTTGATGCGCCCCGCCGCCGCTGGATGCGTCCCGCAGCCGCCGTGCTGTGCGTTTCCATCGTCTGCTCTACCGTGCTGCTCAAGCAGCACAGCTGCATTGATGTGGCGCTGGGTGCGCTGCTGGCACTGGTGCTGGACAGTGCCTTTACCGCCCTCGAGCGCAGCCAGCTGCCGCAGGTGCGGAGAGCATAAAACTCTTTTTTGGGTAGCGTGGAACGATTTGAAATGCCCTCCGCGCTGCTCTGGGCATAATCAGCGGAATTATCGTTTTTATTTTGGCTTCCAAAAAGTCTGCGGACTTTTTGGAAGCCTTTTTTCACGCTGAAAAAGTGGCTCAGAAACGCCCGCAGGCGTTTCTGAGCCACAAATTATAATAATAATTTTTCCGCTGAACATGGCCAAAGTGCAACGACGACGACCGCCGCCAGTGGCGGAAACAGGGAGGAGTTGTTGGGGCAGCGGCCAGCAAGACGCGAGTGCCGCCCAAGGCACGATGCGGATGCTGGGTGCCGCAACCCGATAAGCGGCGGCCATTCAAAATCGTCAGAACAGCCCCTCGGGCAGGCAGATATCCTGCTTGGGGACTTTTGTCCACGCAAAGTCCGGCACAAGGCTTTCCGGGGTGCGGGGCGCTGGCTCCGGCTGCAAGCCGTAGGCATAGGCCAGCTTGCCGATGATCTCCGGGGCGGTGTATTTTGCCCGCAGGTTTTCAAGGCTCTGGTCGCCGTCCCGCTTGGACAGCCGCCGCCCGTCCGCCGCCAGCAGCAGCGGGCAGTGGGCAAAGCGGGGTGCCTGCAAGCCCAGCAGACGGTACAGGTACAGCTGCCGCGCCGTGGAGGAAAGCAGGTCTGCCCCGCGCACTACCTCGGTGACGCCCATGCGGGCATCATCCACCACCACCGCCAACTGATAGGCAAACACCCCGTCTGCCCGGCGCAGATAGAAGTCGCCGCAGTCCCGCAGCAGGTTTTCGGTGTGGGTGCCCATGCAGCCGTCCGTAAAGGTGATCTCCTCATCCGGCACCATCAGGCGGTAGGCAGGGGCTTTCTTTTTGCGCTTTTCCGCGATCTCGTCCGGCGTCAGTCCCCGGCAGGTGCCCGGGTAGATGACGTTGCCGTCCGAGGTGTGGGGTGCGCTGGCGGCGTGCAGCTGGGAGCGGGAGCAAAAGCAGGGGTACACCAGCCCCCTCTGCTCCAGTTTGCGGTAGCTTTGGGTATAGATGTCCCCGCATTCGCTCTGGTAATAGGGTGCGTGTGCGCCGCCGGTGCTGCCGCCCTCGTCCCATGTAAGCCCCAGCCACGCAAGGTCCTGTTCCAGCAAGTCGGCGTAGACGCGGGGACAGCGCTCGGCGTCCAGATCCTCGATGCGCAGCACGATGCGCCCGCCCTGACTTTTTGCGCTGAGCCACGCCAGCAGGCTGCACGCCAGATTACCCAGATGCAGCCGTCCGCTGGGGCTGGGCGCAAAGCGCCCGGTGACCGGGCGGCTGGTGGAGACAGGGACTTGGTTTTGCATGGGTGTGCTTCCTTTCGCTTTTACTGGTTTTTTCTCATTATAAGCCCTTGCTCTGCAAAGGTCAATGCGCACAAAAAAGCCGCCGCAGGCGGCAATGCCTGCGGCGGCTGTAAGGTCGGCTGCTCAGTGCAGCTCCGGCCAGTAGCCCTTGTTGGCTTCGATCATATCGTCCAGAATGGCCTTTGCAACGTTCATGCTGGGCACAGTCTTGTTCAGGGTGAAGGCCTGCAGCACCTTCTCGTAGCTGCCTTCCACGCAGCCCTCCACCAGCAGCTTTTCGCTGTTGAGCTGCTGCATCATCAGACCCTGCTGGAACAGCGGGATGTTGTCCCGGGCAATGACCTCCGGGCCGTTCTTGCCGATGTAGGCGGGCAGCTCCACCATTGCGTCATAGGGCATATTGGGGATCGCGCCGCGGTTCTCGGTGATGATGAGGAAGCGTGCCTTGGTGTCGTTCTTCAGCGCAGCGGAAAGATCTGCGATCCAGTCGCCGTGGCTGCCGGCATAGAAGGTGTTGGCGTCCACCTCGCCGGTCTTGAGGTAGTGGTCGATGCCGTCGAACAGGTTCTTTTCGCGGGTCTCCTCCACCTCGTTGGCGCGGGTGTGGTTCGGGTCCGAGTGCTCCACGAACTCCTTGGCCTGCAGATAGTAGTTCAGGTAGGTGTTGGGCAGGTACTCCGGGAAGTTTTCCATGATCTCGTACTCGCCCTTCCACACATAGTACCAGCTGCCCTTGGTGTGGCGGTTCTGGCTGGCGGAGGAGGTCAGGGCGCCCATGCCCTTGAGGTAGCTTTCCGGCAGAAGGATCTTGTTCTCCTTGATGTAGGCGCGCAGCTTGGGCATCAGGTCCTCGCCGTGGTACTGGATGGAGGTGAACCAGCCAAAGTGGTTCAGGCCAAAATAATCGTAAACGATCTCCTTCTTGTTCTGGATGCCCATGGCAGCTGCCACCACGTCAATGATGGCGATGGGCATATCGCAGATGTTGATGATCCGTGCCTTCGGGCGCAGCTTGCGGCAGGCTTCGGATACGATGGCGGCGGGGTTGGAGTAGTTCAGGATCCAGTAGTCCTTCTTGGCATACTTTTCCACGTCGTCGATCAGCTTGATCATGGGGAAGATGGTGCGCATTCCGTAGGCCATGCCGCCGCAGCCGCAGGTCTCCTGTCCCACGCAGCCGTGGCGCAGGGGGATCTTTTCGTCCTGTTCGCGCATGGCGTAGCCGCCCACGCGCATCTGGGCAAACACAAAAGAAGTGTCCGTGTAAGCCTCCTGCACATCGGTGGTGACCACCAGCTTGATGTCGGTATTCAGCTCCTTGTGCAGGACCCAGTCCACCACAACGGCAACCTTGTCCTGCCGCTCCTTGTTGATGTCGAACAGACGGATCTCGTCCACTTCCAGTTCTTCCCGGCGCAGGGCGATGGATTTGACGATACCGGCGGTAAACGTGCTACCGCCGCCAGCAATGGTAATGACCATAGTATAAACACTCCTTTTTTATTTTTCAGGTTTGCCCGGCGCAATCCGCCGGGGCACGGTAAAACGGTTTACTGGTTTTCCAGCTGTGTCTCCACGGCACGCTTGATATCGGCTACCTGCAGACCGTAAACGATCTGGATATCGGTTCCCTTTTTCACGATGCCGCTGTTCGGCAGCTTGTTGATGGCAGCTTCGTCCAGCTTTGCGGGGTCCTTGATGTTTACCCGCAGGCGGGTGAAGCAGTTGTCCACCGACAGGATGTTCTCCTTGCCGCCCAGACCATCGATGACGCACTGCACCTCGGCGGCGTCCTTCACGCTTGCCTTCTTGGCGGGTGCATCGCTCTTAGCGGTCTCGGTGCTCACCTCTTCCCGGCCGGGGGTGTGGATGTTGAAGGCCTTGATCAGCAGGGTGAACACCACAAAGTACACTGCGATCTGGCACAGCGCCAGCAGATACAGGGTGGGATAGTTGGTCTTATCTGCACCGGCGGAAAGGTTCATCAGAATCGAGCCGAGGAGGTTGGTGGTAAAGCCGGTGACATGGAAGATGTGCAGCAGCACGATGAACAGGCCGGAGATGCAGGCGTGTGCCACCCACAGGATGGGGGCAGTGAAGCAGAACATGAAGTCCAGCGGCTCGGTGATGGAAGCCAGAGAGGCGGTAAAGGCCAGCGGCACCAGAACGGCAGCGGTCTTTTTGCGGTTCTCCTTGCGGGCGCAGAAGATGAAGGCCGCCACGATGCCAAAGTAACCGAAGGTCTTGGTGAAGCCGGTGTACATCCACACGATGCCGTCCGAGAAAGGCAGACCCATGCTGTACTCCATCATCATAACGATGTAGGAGCCGGTGTAGGTGGCATCGCCCACGGTCAGGCTGTTGCCCAGTGCAGAGAACTGGAAGGGGGTGTAGATGAGGTGGTGCAGGCCGGTGGGGATGAGGAAGCGCTCCAGGAAGCCGTACAGGAACAGGCCGAAGTTGCCGGAGGTGGCGATCAGATCGGTCAGTGCACTGATGACGCTCTGCACCGGCGGCCAGAAGAAGCAGGAACCAAAGCCGAACAGGATGGAAAAGACCACCATGCAGGTAAAGGACCAGCGGTTGCCGGAGTAGATCTGGGTGATGATGCCCTTGAACTGCTTTTCACAGGTGCGGTTGTACACCCAGCCGCAGACCAAGCCCAGCAGGATGCCGCCGAACACACCCATATCCACCGTCTGGATGCCGAACACGGTGGACTGACCGGTGCCGTACAGACCCACCATCGGGTCAGCCTCGGCCAGCATGCCCAGCTGGGTCAGGGTGACGTTGCCGGCGGTCAGGTACATAAAATAGCTCATCAGGCCGATGATGGCAGCCTGCTGCTTGTTCTTTTTGGCCAGCGCCGCTGCGATGCCCACGCAGAACATCAGGCTGAGGTTGTTGATGATGACCATGATGCAGTTATAGATCAGCTGTCCCAGCAGCTTGATGGGGGTCCACTGCAGAACGGGGATCATCGCACTAAGGCTTGTGCTGGTAAGCAAAGCGCCCAGCACAAGGATCAGGCCTGCTGCCGAGATATACGACAGCGGTGAGAGCATGGCTTTGGAGAACTTTTCCAAGCCATTCATGACTTTTTCTTTCATCGTGTAATACTCCTCACTTTTTGACTTGACTGTTTGGGGGGATGATTTCTATTCCGCAGGGCTTCCGGACGCCCTGTTGAAACATTTTAACCAACGATCTTTTAACCAACAATCTTGGTCAGGTGGATGAGCAGATAGACCTGCTCCTGATGATCCAGCTCGTAATCAAATTCCTGCCGCAGATAGGCATTGATGCGCTGTAAGCACACCTCGTTGCGGCTGTCGCGCTGCAAAAGCACCGTATACATGGATTCCAGCCCGGCGTCCTGCCAAGGAGTGTGCCGCAGGATGCGCGCCGCCAGAAACTTGAGGTGCACGGTCAGGCGGGTGGCCTCAAGGCTTTCTTCTTCAAAGGTGCAGTGATAGGTATCGCAGATGATCTCCTTGACCGCCTTGACGAACTTTACGGTATCGTAAGCCAGCGCACCGTCCGCCGCACCGGCTACCAGATGCAGGGCAATGTAGCCCGCTTCGTCCTCCGGCAGCTGTACGCCGCAGAACTGTCGGACAAGTTCCAGTGCCCTTTGCCCCACCGCGTACTCCTTCGGGTACAGCATCCGGGTCTCCGAGAGCACGAGGTTGGGCAGAAAGGTGCCCTTTTCCACACGCTCCAGCGCAAAGCTGATATGGTCCACCAGCGAGATGGTGCTTTTGCTGCTGAGCAGGATGCCCTGCTCCTCTGCCGCCAGCGAGATGCGCTCGGCGGCCTGCATCACCTGCGGGGTGACGTTATCCAGCATCTTGAGGAACTTGGTCTGCAGCTCGTTCTGCACATAGTACACCTTGGAAACGCGGCTTTTGTCGATCACGTCCCCCGGGCGGCGGCCAAACCCAAGCCCGTTGCCCACGAGAATGGCTTCCCTGCCGTCCGGCATGACCACCGACACCGCATTGTTATTGAATACCTTTACAGCCTGCATCGCCGCACTCCTCCGCTTCCATGCCGCAGCTCTTGTGAAAAAGAAAAAGGGCACAAGAACCAAAGGGATGCCACCTCCGCATTCCCTCTGATGCTCATGCCTGATCGAACAGTTACACGCACTGATAAATTCACTTGTCTGCTTTGATTATACGAGCCAGCGCAGAAAATGTCAATGCGTTGAACTGCCCGAAATTTAAGCCGCATTTTTGTATATCCTGCACAGGACTGCTTGAAATTCGTCCTGCGCAGAACGATTGACAACGCCGTGCGCAGAACGTATACTTAGAGTGTAGATCCCGCATCGCTCCGGCGGCTTGCCGGGGCACCAGTTACGGAGGTTTTTCTTATGAGATCGAAATATATCCGCTCCCTTGCGCTGCTGCTGTGCGCCGCTTTGCTGGGCTGCCTGCTGGCAGCCTGCAACGGCTCTGCCGACAGCAGCCCCGCATCCAGCGCTGCGCCCGCTTCGGACAGCGCATCCGCTTCCGGCAGCAGTGAGCTGCCCTCCTCCACCACCGAGGCCAACACCGGAGAGCTGAACCCCGGCAACTTCGACGAGAACTCGGTGTTCTCCATCACCGGCACATCCAACGCCTTTGCGCCCTGTCTGGGCTGGGGGCCCGGGGTATCCGGCTGCTCCTTGAAATCGGTCATCGCGGCGGCATCGCTGCTGCACTGGGCCGAGGACGCACGGATGTCCAGCCGCTCCCCGGAGGCCATTCAGGAGGCCTTTTACAGCTGGTACGACGGCCTGACCGATAACGAGCAGGAAGGCTTTGCCGAGGCATGGCCGATGATCAAGGACGCCGCGCTGGACCTGCTCAGCGACAAGGACAGCATGACCGAACGCATTGCGGACGCAGGGCTGGACGCTGACACCCTGCCCGGCTGCACCCTGAAAAACTGGCAGGCGCTGCAAAGCGTGCTGGACGATATCGTGCCGGAGACGAACGGCGAGGCCTAAACGCAACCTTAAACTTTAAAGCGCAATGGGGCGCTGACCGTGTGGTCAGCGCCCCATTTTGTCGTTATACCTTTTTCAGCACATACTGGCGGGTGCCCATGCCCACCTTCTCGGCCTGTTCAAGGGTGGCCTTCCACTCGATGTTGGGGTTGGAGTCCTTGAAGTTGTCGTGGTAGCAGTTCCAGCCCGGCTTTGCAAGGTTTGTGCTCAGCTGGCTGTTGGGCAGCGGGGCGGCATTCAGGCAGGCGTCCACGCAGGCCTGGTCCAGCGCCACCGGGTCAAAGGACGCAAAGATGCCGATATCCGGCAGGATGGGCGCGTCGTTCTCGCCGTGGCAGTCGCAGTTGGGGCTGATGTCCTGCACCAGAGAAATGTGGAAGCAGGGACGGTCGTGGCAGACTGCGGCGGCGTACTCTGCCATCTTGCGGTCCAGCAGCTCGTTGGCACAGTCGTTGGGAGAATAGATGGCGTCAAAGCTGCACGCGCCGATGCAGCGGCCGCAGCCCTTGCACTTGTCGTAATCAATGACCGCCTTGTTTTCGGCATTGTAAGTAATGGCGTCCGAGCCGCACTCCTTGGCGCAGCGGTGGCAGCCGCGGCACAGCCCCTCCTGCACGGCGGGCTTGCCGGCAGCGTGCTGCTCCATCTTGCCTGCGCGGGAGCCGCAGCCCATGCCGATGTTCTTGATGGCACCGCCGAAGCCGGTAGCCTCGTGTCCCTTGAAATGATTCAGGCTGATGAACACGTCCGCATCCATGATGGCGCGGCCGATCTTGGCGGTCTTGCAGTATTCGCCGTTCGGCACCGGCACTTCCACCTCATCCGTGCCGCGCAGACCGTCACCAATGATCACCTGACAGCCGGTGGTCATGGGCCAGAAGCCGTTCAGCTGGGCGCAGTTCAAATGCTCCAGCGCATTCTTGCGGCTGCCCGGGTACAGGGTGTTGCAGTCGGTCAGGAAGGGCATACCGCCCTGCTCCTTGCACAGGTCTGCCACCACCTTGGCGTAGTTGGGGCGCAGAAAGGCCAGATTGCCCAGCTCGCCAAAGTGCATCTTGATGGCCACGAACCGGCCGTCCATGTCGATGTCCTTAATGCCGGCGGCAATGCACACCCGGCGCAGCTTTTCCAGCAGGCTGGTGCCCACCGGACAACGGAAATCCGTATAGTAAACTTTGGATGCTTCCATGGTGTTTTTCCTCCCATATCTTTCCGGCGGCGTCTGCCGCGCGGTCTCTCTTTTGTTCAGTATAGCACACCCGGGCAAGCGGTGTAAACAAAAAAGAACAGCGCCACAGAAAACAATTTTCCGCATAAAGGCTTCCCCCGGTCGGGGGAAGCTGTCGCCGCAGGCGACTGATGAGGGCGCACCGTTCGCTGCTACTTATGGGGAATTACCCCTCATCCGTCTGCTCACGATGTTCGCAGCCACCTTCCCCCCAAGGGGTGAAGGCTTTTGCTCCGGGGAGGCAGCCTTCAGTCGGAAAATTGATTCCCGTAGTTCTGCCCATTTTGGGGTTGACAGCCCTGCCCTGCGGTGTTATTTTATATCGGTTCCAAAAAACGGAACGGATGTCAAGATACAGGAGTTATGTCTATGAACGATTTTGATACATTCCGGCACGAAGCCAAAGCCGCCCTGCGGGTGGCGCTGCAATGGTTCTTTCTGGCAGTTCCCATGGGCCTGCTCTGCGGGCTTCTGGGCACTTTGTTCCACCTTGCCGTCGAGCACGCGACCGAGCTGCGCGCCGCACAGCCCTGGCTGCTGTTCCTTTTGCCTGTGGCAGGTCTGCTCATCACCGCCCTTTATAAGGTGACAAAGTGCGAGGGCGTAGGCACCAACAACATTCTCCGCGCCGTGCAGAGCGGCGAGCCGGTCAGCATTCTGTTGGTGCCCGCCATCTTTCTGGGTACGGTGCTCACCCACCTGTGCGGCGGCTCTGCCGGCCGCGAGGGCGCTGCGTTGCAGATGGGCGGCAGCATCGGCTGGAACCTCGGCACCCTGCTGCGGCTCAAGGACCACGACCGCCGTACCGCCACCATCAGCGGCATGGCTGCGTTCTTCTCTGCCCTGTTCGGCACCCCGCTGGCGGCGGCCTGCTTTGCCATGATGGTGGAGGATGTGGGCCTGACCTTTACCTCTGCCTTTGTCCCGGCCTTTACCTCTGCCCTCCTCGCCTACGGCTGCTCGCTGGCCTTTGGCATCGCGCCCACCCACTTTGCCCTCACTGCACCGGAGCTGAACGTCCGCACCGCCCTGCTGGTCATCCTGCTGGGTGTGGCCTGCGCTGCCGTCTCCCGCCTGTTCTGCTACACCCTCCACTTCATGGAACACACCGTGCCAAAGCTTCTCCCGAACCCGTGGGTGCGGATCTTTGCGGGCGGCGTGCTGGTCATCGGCTTTTCCTATCTCTTCGGCGTGGGGCGCTATAACGGCGCGGGCATGAGCGTCATCGTTGCCGCCGTGGAGCAGGGACAGGCACTGCCGTGGGATTTTCTGTGCAAGATCTTCCTCACCGCGCTGACCCTTGCCTGCGGGTTCAAGGGCGGCGAGGTGGTGCCCAGCTTTTTTGTGGGCGCTACCTTCGGCTGCGTGGTCGGCCCGCTGCTGGGTCTGCCCGCCGAATTTGCGGCGGCAGTGGGGCTGGTGTCCATCTTCTGCGGTGCCACCAACGCCCTGATTCCCTCCATCCTGCTGGGCTTTGAGCTGTTCAGCGGCGCCGGGCTGGAGCTCATCGCGCTGGGCTGCGGCATCTGCTATATGCTCTCCGGCCACCACGGCCTGTACAGCAGCCAAACCTTTGTCACCAACAAACTGCGCTCGGAGTATATGTCCCACAAGTGGCGCGTAAAGGTGAAAAAAGCGGAAGAGTGAGCTTTCCTATCAAAACAGGGGCTGTTGCGCAAGCAACAGCCCCTGTTATCATTATAAGATTTTCTCTTATGCCAGCGCGGTGATGGCCGCCACAGCCAGCACGATAGCACCCAGCACGATGCGGTAGATGCCGAAGAACTTGAAGTCGTGGCGCTTGACGTAGTCCATCAGGAAGCGGATAGCGGCAAGGCTGACCACAAAAGCCACAACGCAGCCCACCAGCAGCACGGCGATCTCGGTGCCGGTGATGGATACACCGGAGATGGCGAACTTGACCACCTTGAGCAGGGATGCACCCGCCATGACCGGGATGGCAAGATAGAAGGTGAACTCCGCCACACAGGCGCGGGAGAGCCCCAGCAGCAGGCCGCCCACGATGGTAGCACCGGAGCGGGAGGTGCCGGGGATGATGGCAAGGCACTGCCACACGCCGATGAGCAAAGCATCCCGGTAGCTGATCTGTTCCAGCTTTGTGACCCGGGGCGTGGTGCGGCGGTTCTCCACCACAAGGAAGAGCACGCCGTACAAAATCAGCATGGCAGCTACGGTAATGTAGTTATAAAAGTGCTCCTCCATCCAATCGTCCAGCGGGCTGATGACCAGCACCGGCAGGGTGGCGGCTACCACCTTGAACCACAGGTTCCACACGCTGGGCTTGGAGATGACCTTGCCCTGCCGCAGCCCGAAGGGCCACAGCTTATTCCAGAACAGCACCACCACAGCCAGAATGGCACCCAGCTGGATGACCACCCGGAACATGGACATGAATTCTTCACTGGCATTGAACTTGACGACCTGCTCCACCAAAATCATGTGACCGGTGGAGGAGATGGGCAGCCACTCGGTAATGCCCTCCACGATACCCATCAGGATCGCTTTGATGATCTCGAAAAACGTAATAAATCCCTCCTGCAGCACCCGTTGGGTGCGTAGTTTTTTCAAAAGCAGTTCCAGTATACCATACTATGAGCCGCCGTGCATACAGATTATAGAAATTTTACCGGGGTGAGCGCAGTTTTCTGCAAGCGGACGCGCCCTCTCCGTCTTTGCTTCGCAAATCCACCTCTCCCAAAGGGAGAGGCAAGAGCACTGCCGGAAACTTTCTCGTTATACCTAATACTTTAGCAATAATCCTTAGACCTTGGCTCCCCCTTTGGGGGAGCTGGCGCGGGAGCGCCTGAGAGGGCGCGGGAGCAAGCAGCCTGCGCAATTTATTTCCGCGTTTCCCCCGGGCGCTGTATTTATCTGCCCCGGGAAATGTGCTATACTATAAAAATAAGAAGTCTGTCCGCTTTCTGCGCCCGGCGCAGAAGCTCTGAGAACAACGAGGTGAACCTTCATGAACATACTGGTGATCGGCTGCGATCAGGTGGGTGCGGCACTGATCCGCGATCTGGAACGCATCGGCCATGATATCTCGGTGGTGGAAAAGGACCCCGAGCAGCTCAAGCGTCTGGATGCCTTTGACGATTATACCTTTCACGGCACTGCCCTTGTGGGCGACCCCACCGACCCGGACACCCTGCGCCGGGGCGGCGTAGAGAACTGCGACGCCGTGGCGGCAGTGACCGAGGAGGACTCGGTGAACCTGATGGCGGCACAGCTGGCAAAGAACATCTTCCGCCGGGACAAAGTCATCTGCCGGGTGTCCGACCCGCATCTGCAAATTTTGTACCACAAGGCCTACGAGCTGGAGACCATCTGCCCCACCGTGCTGACCGAGCAGGCGGTGTTCCGGGCTCTTTCCAAGTAAAACAGCCTGTTTTTGCTTTACAGACCGTAGAATGAGGTAACGATATGAAAGTTTGTATTGCCGGCGGCGGCCGGGTGGGGATGTATCTTGCCCAAAGCCTGCTGTCCCACCACCATAAGGTGACCATCATCGAGCCGCAGGAGGCGCTGTGCCGCACCCTTGCGGATACGCTGGATATCCCGGTCATCTGCGGCGACTCCCTGAGCTTTGACACCCTGCGCACCGCCGATGTGGCCAGCTGCGACGCCTTTGTGGCGGTGACCAACACCGACGAGACCAATCTGGTGGCGTGCCAGATCGCCAAGCGGGAGTTCGGCGTGAACCGCACCGTGGCGCGCGCCTCCAACCCCAAAAACCGGGACATCCTGCACACGCTGGGCGTGGACACCGTGGTGTGCGGCACCGACAACCTGAGCCACATTCTGGAGCGGGAGATCGAGACCGACACCATCCGGCAGCTGCTTTCGCTGGGCGGCGGCACTGCCAGCCTGAATGAGATTTTGCTGCCGGAGGACTTTCAGTTCGCGGGCAAGGAGATCAAGGAGATCCCCATTCCCGGCGATGCCATTCTGGTCAGCATCACCCGGGATACCGAGTTCATCATCCCTCACGGCAGCACGGTGCTGCTGCCGTGGGATCGGCTGCTGTGCCTGACACAGGACGACACCCTGCATCTGCTGATGGATGCGTGGGGTCTTTCCTCCCACAAATGAACGAGCAGGAGCTGCTGCGCACCGCGCTGGTGCTGCCGCCCCGCGCCCGCCGGGTGCTCTGCGTCTGGGCAGCTGTGCCCGGGCTGGTCTGTGCACCCTTTGCCTTCTGGCAGAGCGTGTGGGCGGGCGCGGTCTTTTGCATCGTATGGGCGGCGCTGGTGGCGCTTGTCCGGGCGCGCTGCTGCAGCTTTGTCGCCGCTCTGACGGCGGACAGCGTCACGGTGCAGGCCGGGGTGGCTATCCCTGTGCTGCACCGCATCCCGCGCCGGGCGGTCACCGGGGTGCAGCTGCTGCGCACCCCGTTGCTGTGGGCGGCAGGGTGCACCGTGCTCCTTGTGCGCAGCCCGGGGCTGCAATTGGTGCTGCCCGGCATCCCCGCCGCACAGGCTACCGCGCTGGCAGCGGTGCTGATGGAGGGCAACGTATGAACCGGGAAAAGCACTTCCACCCGCTGGCGGCGCTGCATCTGCTGCGCAAGACCCTGCTGGTGTACCTTCTGCCGCTGGTACAGGTGCTTTTTGACCGCAACTGGGACGCCCTGCGTGCGGCGCTGCGGCAGGAGCTTGTATTGCTCTTCTTTATCAGCGCCGTGTGCTGGGCGGTGTACTATGGCGGCCGCTGGCAGGTGGATGCCGAGGGCACGGTACACGTCAGCTGGCGGCTGGGGGTGCGGCTGGACCGCGCCCTGCGCGCCGAGGGGCTGGCGGCGCTGGTGCTGGAGCAGCCCCTGCTCTACCGCCTGACCGGTGCCTGCCGGGTGGTGCTGTACCCTGTGGGGCAGACCAAGACCATTACTTTGTATCTTACCCGGCAGCAGGCCGCGGAGCTTGCCGATGTGTTGCTGCCGGTGACAGAGCCGCTGTGGCACGCGCCAAAGGGTGGCGAAAAGCTGGCCTTTACGGTGCTGGGCGCCAACGGCCTGTCTACCCTGTTTTTGTGGTGGCTGGCCATCCACCAGACCCAAAGCTATGCCCCGGATGCCCAGACCGCTGCCCTTGCACAGCTGGGACAGCTGGCGGCGCTTGCCGCCCGCTGGCTGCCGCTGGGCGCGGCATGGCTGCTGGTGCTGGCGGGCACGCTGTTCTGCATCAGTCTGGTGCGCAGCGCCTTGCAGGCGGTGCATTACACCGTCTGGCGCACCGACGCCCAGCTGGGCAGCCGGGGTGGGCTTGTCCGCCGGTACGAGATGCGGCTGCGGCTCAGCCAGCTGAACTACGCCGACCTGCGCCGCTCCCCGGCCACATGGGCGCTGCATTACTGCCCGGTATTTGTCTCGGCAGGGGCGTGCCGCCCGGAGCTGCCCTTGTTCGTCTGGCGGGAGGGCACCCCGCTATTGCGGGAGCTGCTGCCGGAGATGGCGCAGCTGCCCCCGGACACCCGCGCCGACACCACTGACCGCAGCGTAGTGTTCTTTTTACCGGCAGGCATCCCGCTGGCGCTCTGCCTGCTGCTGACGGCGGTATCCCGCACTACCCTGCCCGCGCTCACCCTGCCGCTGCTCATCCCCACCGGGGTGTTCGCCGCCCTGCTGGGCGCTGCCGCTGTGGGCTGGCACCGGGAGGGCGTATGGCAGCAGCAGGGCCAACTGCTGCTCTGCCGACAGCACCGGTTCCATCTGCACCAGCTGTGCGTGTTCCACCCGGACACCGGCTTTACCGCGTTGCAGTCCCCTTGGGCGGTGACGGTGCAGCGCGCCAACCTGACCCTTGTATTTCCCGGCAAAGAAAAGGTCACGGTGCGCAGCGTACCGCTGGCGGCTCTTGATTTTCTGGAGATATAGAAGTATACTTGCGATGCCCCGCTGAACCTACGGTCGGCGGGGCATTTTTTTAACACAGAGCAACGGAGATTATTCTTATGATAAAGACTGTATTATTTGATCTGGACGGCACCCTGCTGAACACCATCGACGACCTTGCCGATGCCGGCAACTGGGTGTGCACCCAAAATGGTTGGCCCACCTTTACGGTGGCACAGTTCAAGCTGATGGTGGGCAACGGCATCCCCAAGCTGGTGGAGCGGTTCTCCCCCGCTGACGCCCGCACCCCGGCGCAGCTGGCGGCGACGCTGGCGCAGTTCACCGCCCGGTACGATGCCCACAAGGAGGACAAGACCGCGCCCTACCCCGGCATTCCGGCACTGCTGGACGCACTGAAAGCCGAGGGCATCCAGTGCGCGGTGTTCTCCAACAAGGCTGATGCCCTGTGCGGCGGCATCATTGCCCACTACTTTGGCACCGGCCGCTTTGACGCCGTGCGGGGCAACCGCCCGGGCGTACCCACCAAGCCCGACCCCACCGGACTGTATGCCCTGATGACCGAGTTGGGCGCAGACCCTGCCGCCACCCTTTTTGTGGGCGACAGCGATGTGGACATCCTCACCGGACACAACGCGCAGCTGCCCGCCATGGGCGCGCTGTGGGGCTTCCGCGGCCGCGCCGAGTTGACCGCCGCCGGTGCCGATGCGCTGGCAGAGGTGCCGGAGGACATCCTGCGGTATGTGCAGGAGAGGAACAAGTAAAATCACAAAAGGAACACCGGACAGATGCCATCTGCCCGGTGTTCTTCTTTATACAAAGCAAAAACGCCCTTGCGCATTGCGCAAAGGCGTTTTTATGACCCGTACGGGAATCGAACCCATGTTACAGCCGTGAAAGGGCCGTGTCTTAACCGCTTGACCAACGGGCCTTACAAATACAGAGCTTCGCTAAAACCTCCGACTTTCATCGTCCACTACTGCGGACGACCGTCCCCCTTATCTTAGCGAAACTCTGTAACGTGGTAGCGGTAACTGGATTTGAACCGGTGACACTTCGGGTATGAACCGAATGCTCTAGCCAACTGAGCTATACCGCCACATATTTAACTTGCACTCGAACGGTGCTTTATTATTATATCCATAGATGCCCCTTTTGTCAACACATATTTTCAAAAAAATTTGCAGTTTTTTGATTTTTCAAGTTTATTTACATAGGTGCGTTGAAACACGGCTTTTCTTGTTGTTTTTTGCAGGGCTTTTGCAGCAAAAACAATTTGGAATGGCCTCCGCTTTGCTTTGGCCATAATCAGCGGAAAGATTATTTTTATTTGTAGTTCCGAAACGCCTGCGGGCGTTTCGGAACTACTTTTTCACGGGAGGGGCTGTAAAGGAAAACGGCATTTGCAGTGCCGCTTTCTGCGAAACGCGGCGCTGCGGGGAGGGAGCCTTTGGCATAGCGATAAAGTTTCCGGTTCAAACGCAAAGCTTGCGGCAGCGCTATAAGCTCCCCCTTCGGGGGAGCTGGCACGCCGTCAGGCGTGACTGAGAGGGTTCAGCTTTCCCACACAAAAAGCACCGCTTCCCTATGCGGAAAGCGGTGCTTTTTTCAACCTTTTTCTGCCCGGTTGTGGAAAACCCGGTGCAGTTTTAGTCCTTCTTATTGGTGGGGACCATGACCTTCAGCCCGCCCATGTACGGCTGCAGCACTTCGGGGATGGTCACGCTGCCGTCGGCCTGCAGATGGTTCTCCAGGAAGGCGATCAGCATACGCGGGGGTGCCACGCAGGTGTTGTTCAGGGTGTGTGCCAGATAGGTCTTGCCGTCCTTGCCCTTGATGCGGATGTGCAGACGGCGTGCCTGTGCGTCACCCAGATTGGAGCAGGAGCAGACCTCGAAATACTTCTGCTGGCGGGGGCTCCATGCCTCGATATCGCAGCTCTTGACCTTCAGGTCAGCCAGATCGCCGGAGCAGCAGTTCAGCTGGCGCACGGGGATCTCCATGCTGCGGAACAGCTCCACGGACATCTGCCACAGCTTCTCGTACCAGTCGGCGCTCTCCTCGGGGCGGCAGACCACGATCATCTCCTGCTTCTCGAACTGGTGGATGCGGTAGATGCCGCGCTCCTCGATGCCGTGTGCGCCCTTCTCCTTGCGGAAGCAGGGGCTGTAAGAGGTCAGGGTCAGGGGCATCTTGCTCTCGTCCAGCGTCTGGTCGATGAAGCGGCCGATCATGGTGTGCTCGCTGGTGCCGATGAGGTACAGATCCTCACCCTCGATCTTGTACATCATGGCGTCCATCTCGGGGAAGGACATGACGCCCTGCACCACGTTGCCGTGCATCATGAAGGGCGGGATGACATAGGTGAAGCCCTTGTTGATCATAAAGTCGCGGGCGTAGGCCAGCACAGCCTCGTGCAGGCGTGCGATGTTGCCCAGCAGGTAGTAGAAGCCGTTGCCGGCCACACGGCCTGCGGCGTCCATATCAATACCATCAAAGCTCTCCATGATCTCGGTGTGGTACGGGATGGGGAAATCCGGCACCACAGGCTCGCCGAAGCGCTGAGCCTCCACGTTATAGGTATCGTCCGGGCCGATGGGCACGCTGGGGTCGATCATCTGGGGAATGGAGTACATGATCTCCTGAATGCGGGCAGACAGTGCCTCCTCTTCCTTCTCCAGCTCTGCCATCTTGTCGGCGTCCGCCTTGACGGCGGCGTTGTTGGCGTCGATCTGTGCCTGCAGCTCAGCCTTCTGTGCCTCGTCGGTGCACTTCTTCAGCTGGCCGAACAGCGGGCCATTGGCCTTGCTCAGCTTGTTGCGGGCGGCTTTCAGGGCCTCCACTTCCTTCAGGGCTGCGCGGTACTTGGCATCCTTTTCGATGACCTCGTCCACCAGCGGCAGCTTTGCATCCTGAAACTTCTTTTTGATGTTTTCCTTAACGGCGTCCGGGTTCTCGCGGACAAATTTGATATCCAGCATGATTGACTCTCCTTAACTCTATTGGGCTTGCAGCGGTGCGCCTGGGGCTTTCCGCTGCCGTTCAAAGGCGGCTGTTCCCGCCTTGGATCGCATGATTATTCGGTTTCCATCTGGTACTGTCCCAGCAGGTTTGCAAAGGCGCGCAGCTGCTCGTCGGAGTAAAAATGCACCGTCAGCTTGCCTTTGCCGCCATGGTAGGCCACATTCACCTCGCTGCCCAGCACCTGCTTCAGGCTTTCCTCCACCTCCACCGGCAGGGTGCCGCGGGGTGCGGGTTCGCGGGGCTCCTTGGCGGGCTTTGCCATCTTTTTGCAAAGCGCCTCGGCCTGACGGACGTTCAGCTGGTTGTCCGCGATGATCTGCGCGGCTTCGGCCTGCAATTCCGGTGTGGGCAGGCCCAGCACCACCTTGGCGTGACCGGTATTGATAAAACCGCTCTTCAGCAGTTCCAGCACCGTTTCCGGCAGGTTGAGCAGACGCAGACTGTTTGCCAGTGCGCTGCGGCTCTTGCCCAGCTTGCGGGCGGCCTGCTCCTGCGTCAGGTCACAGCGGGTCATCAGCTCCCGGATGCCGGCAGCTTCTTCCACCGGGTCCAGATCCTCCCGCTGCAAGTTTTCCACCAGCGCCAGCTCCATGGCCTGCTCGTCGGACACATCCTTGATGACCACCGGCACCTCGGTAAGACCCGCCATGCGGGAGGCGCGCCAGCGGCGCTCGCCTGCCACGATGCTGTAACCGCCCATGGGTCTCGGACGCACCGCGATTGGCTGCAACAAGCCGTGCTCGGCGATGCTGGCAGCCAGCTCGCTGAGGGTCTCCTGCTCAAAGGTCTTGCGGGGCTGGTCGGGGTCCGGCTCGATCTCGCGCAGCGGCAGGGTCTCCACCGCTGCGTGCTCTGACTCAAAGACCGGTGCTGCGTCCTCAAACAGACTGTCCAGCCCGCGTCCGAGCCCTCCTTTTCCTCTTGCCATTGTTTACCTTGTTCCCCCTGTTTTAATCTTCCAGAGCGTTTTTCGCCGGCTCTGCGGCGGGTGCAGCCTTTGCGCGGGACTTCTTAGGTTCCTGCGGGCGGTTGTGCTTGACGAATTCGATGGCCAGATCCATGTAGGCTTCGCTGCCCTTGCCCTTTGGCTCGTAGAAATTGATGGGCTGGCCGTAGCTGGGCGCCTCCGAAATGCGGATGGAGCGCGGGATGGTGGTCTTGTACACCTTGGAGCCAAAGTACTTCTGCACCTGCTCCACCACCTGCACGGTCAGGTTGTACCGCAGCGAGAACATGGTGAACACCACGCCCTCGATATCCAGATACGGGTTATACTTTTTGCGGATGGTCTTGAGGGTGCTGATGAGCTCCGACAGACCTTCCAGCGCATAGTATTCGCACTGCACCGGGATCAGCACACTGTCGCAGGCGCTCAGGCCGTTGAGGGTGAGCAGGTCCAGACTGGGCGGGCAGTCGATAAAGATGAAGTCGTAGTCCTTCTGCACCTCGGCCAGCGCCTTGCGCAAACGCCCTTCGCGGCCGGGCAGGTCGATCATTTCCAGACTGGCACCCGCCAGCCGGGTGTTGGAGCCAATGACATCGGTGCGGTATTCGGTGTGCCGGATGGCCTGTGCCGCCGTTGCCTTGCCGATAAGCACCTCATAAGTGCCCGCTTCCACGCTGCGCTTTGGGATGCCGTATCCGGTGGTGGTGTTGCCCTGCGGGTCTAAGTCTACGATAAGCACCTTTTTGCCCAGCGCCGCTACGCAGGACGAAAGGTTGACGGCGGTGGTGGTCTTGCCCACTCCGCCCTTCTGGTTTGCGATCGCTACAATTTTTGCCACGCGCTTTTCTTCCTCCCGGGGAAAGATTTGTTCCACATGGAACACGCAGTCGTGCCCGCCGGTTTCCCCGTCCGACAGGCACCTTGGCTTCTAGTATAACACATTCAAATTGGTTTTTGAACTGCTTCTCTTTATTTTTACCTTTGTTTAAAAGCTTTTTATGGCTATTTGTGGTGAAAAGCAGAAAAAATCTCCCATCTGCTCTGCGCAGACAGGAGATTTTCAGAAACATATCAATCCGGATAATTATCCTGCGGAGTGGTTCCGAGATTTTCAATTGACTCATTATCATCTACACGGTAATACTCGTATCCTTCCGGAACCCGAAGCAGCCTTAAATCAAACTCTGTCTGGTTGCATAGAAGCACCTTTATCCATTCTCTGTTTCCATCGGGATAATCGATCACCATGCAGCGCAGTTCACCTTCCAGATCATCTTTATCAAAGCAGTAGCTTATCTTTTTCCCAAAAAGATCTGTAAAATATTCGCTGGTGTAAGTGATATTATCGACCACTTCTGTACCGACCTGATATCCTTCTTTCTCTACCAGATAATTCTTCGGGCTAAGGATCGACGGCAAATCCAATACCGGCGCGCTGTCTTTATAGGTTTTGCAGTAAGCGGTTTTCTTTTCTTTGTCGTAAGTCCAAACCATTTGCTGGTTGACATCGATCACATGGGTTTCCCAGCCATACTTTTCCGTCCAAATTTTCTGGTACGTACGCACGCCGTCTGAAGCATATTCTTCACGTTCAACCGCGGTCCCGTTTTTCCAGTACTCTACTGCTGAATGATATTTTACACCCACATCCTGCACTCGCGCAAAATATTTCTCTGTGCGGCTCTTTCCGGTCACCGGTTCTACGGGAGATTCCGTACCGTTTCCTTTATCTCCATCGTCCTTTCCATCGTCCTTTCCATCCTCTTTTCCGTCACCCTGATCCGGCTGCGAGGACGGCTTCTGTTCCGTGTCCGATCCTCCATTGCCGCCATTTTCCGGGCCACCGCAGGCTGTCAGCATCGACACGGCCAACACCACCGCCAGTGCACCCACAAGGATCTTCTTTTTTCGCATAGAGATTCCACCTCTTTCTGTTTTTACCACCAAGGCCATTTTTCCTCATTCTACGCTCTTTTTATGGCTTTGTCAATTGATTTTTGTTCCACATGGAACACTTCACTTCTCCGCGGCGGCGGTGGGAATGCGGACGGTGTACTCGATGTAGCCGTCCTTCTCTTCCCGGTGGGCGGTGGCGGGCACGCCGTTGTCGGTCATCAGCCGGATGGCGTGGTCGATGGTGTTGACAAAGATGCGCACGTCCCGCACCATGGAGATGCGGTGCCCGGCCTTGGGTGGGCTGTTCAGCAGCTGCTCGATGTAGCTGTCGGTCTGGCGGGCGTTCAGGCGGCGCTTGGCGATGGTGATGAGCGCTTCGCTGCGGCGGTTCTCCGGCAGGCGCAGCACCGCGCGGGCGTGGCGCTCGGTGAGGTTGTTGTCCAGCACGAACTGCCGCTGGTCTGTCGTCAGCTGCAAAAGCCGCAGCTTGTTGGCAAAGGTGGGCTGCGCCATGCCCAGACGCTTGGCGGCTTCGGCTTGGGTGCAGTCCCACAGCACCATCACATCCCGCAGCCCCTGCGCCTGTTCAAAGGGATTCAGGTCGGCGCGCTGGATGTTTTCCAGCAGACCCAGTGCAGCGGTGCGGTCGTCGGCGTAGCTGCACAGGATGGCGGGGATGGTGGTCATCCTTGCCAGCTGGCAGGCGCGCAGCCGCCGCTCCCCCGCCACCAGCTCGTAGCCCTCTGCCGCTTTGCGCACCGTGACCGGCTGGAGCAGACCGTTTTCCCGGATGCTCTGCGCCAGCGCCGTCAGCTCCTGCTCGTCAAAGCTTTTCCGTGCCTGAAAGGGCGATGGGTGGATCTGGTCGATGGGCAGAGAGAGTAATTTCCCGGACGGTTTCTTGCGTTCAAACATGATGCTGCCCCTTTCCTGTGAAATAAACCTTCGGTTTTTCCACATTTCTCCGGGAAATCGTGGAAAACCTGTTCAGCTTCAGTGTAGCACACAAAGAAAGACCCCGCCAGAAATTTCGTTCAGCAGGGTCTTACAGGTTGCGTCAAGTTATGCGTTATTTCAGCGGGCTTTTTGCAATTTTACCGCCGTTTCTGGGGTATGCTGTCGGAGTTTGCGAAATCTTTTTGCACAAAATCAAAGTGCGGGTGTCGCCGCCGGGCAGGTGCAAAGTGCGGGTCTCGCGGTACTCGCCGCCCAGCTTTTTGATAGCACCCCGGGCGGCGGTCAGCTCCTCTTCCCCGGATGCACCCTTCATGGCAAGGAAGTTGCCGCCCACCTTCACCAGCGGCAGGCAGTATTCTGCCAGCATGGGCAGGGCTGCCACAGCGCGGGCAGAAGCCAGATCGAACTGCTCTCGCCAGACCTTGCGGGCGGCTTCCTCGGCGCGCTCCTTGGCAAACTCCACCCCGGTCAGACCCAGCTGGGCACAGGCGTACTTCAAAAACTCTACCCGCTTGCCGGTGGGCTCCATCAGGGTCAGTTCCAGCTCCGGCTTGAAGATCTTGGTCACGATGCCCGGAAAGCCTGCTCCGGCACCCACGTCCACCATGCGCCCGGCAACCTCCGGCTGGCTGGCAAACAGCAGGCTGTCGAGGAAATGCTTGTCCTCGATGCCCTCCGGGTCGGTGATGGCGGTCAGGTTGACCTTCTGGTTGTAGTCTACAAGGATCTGGGCAAAGGCATCCAGCTGATCCAGCTGGGTGCCGGTGAGGGCAATGTTCCATGTGGAACACTTTTCCTCCAACCGCTGTTTGTCGATCATAGTGTTATCCTTTCTGTCGGGTGGTTGAGGTAGCGCAATCGTTTATTTTATCGCAATTTCGTATTATTTTTGTTGTTTCCCTGCCAGTGCGATGCTCAGCTGCGCCACATCGGAGGGCGAAACGCCGGGGATGCGCCCCGCCTGCCCCAGATTGCGGGGACGGATGCGGGCCAGCTTTTCCCGGGCTTCCAGCGTCAGGCCGGTCAGGGCGGCATACTCGAAATCCTCCGGAATCAGGGTCTTTTCGTGGCGTGCCACCTCGCGGATCATCCGATCCTGTCGGGCGATGTAACCGGCGTACTTGATCTCGGTTTCCAGACGCTCCGCCAGCATGGGAGTGATCTCCTCTCCCCAGCCGATGATGCCCGCCACCAGCGGATAGCTGATCTCCGGGCGGCGCAGCAGCTCCTCGGCAATGCCGCCCTCGGCGGCGGGGGCAAGACCGGCGGCCTCCATGGCGGTGCGCAGGTCTGCGGTGCGCAGATGCGCTTCGTGCAGGCGGCGGCGCTCGGCTTCCAAAATGTTCTGGGTGTGCTGGTACTTTGCCCAGCGGTCATCCTGCACAAGGCCGTATTCCCTGCCGATGGGGGTCAGGCGCTGGTCAGCGTTGTCCTGCCGCAGGGTCAGCCGGTACTCGCTGCGGCTGGTCATCATGCGGTAGGGGTCCATGACGCCCTTGGTCACAAGGTCGTCCACCAGCGTGCCCAGATAGCTGGTGTGCCGGGGCAGCACCAGCTGCTCTAAGCCCAGCGCGTTGCGGGCGGCGTTCAGACCCGCCAGCAGACCCTGCGCGGCGGCTTCCTCGTAGCCGGAGGTGCCGTTGAACTGCCCTGCCCCGTACAGACCCCGCACCACCTTGCTTTCCAGCGTGGCTTCCAGACTGGTGGGGTCTACGCAGTCGTACTCGATGGCGTAGGCGGGGCGCATGATCTCCAGATGTTCAAAGCCCTTGATGCTGTGGTAGAAGGCGTTCTGCACGTCCTCCGGCAGGCTGCTGGATGCGCCCTGCAGATACATTTCCTCGGTGTTCTCGCCGCAGGGCTCGACAAACAGCGGGTGGCGGTCTTTGCCGGAGAATCGCACCACCTTGTCCTCAATGGAGGGGCAGTAGCGCGGGCCGACACCCTCGATCATGCCGCCGTACAGCGGGCTGCGCTGGATGTTGTCCAGAATGATCTTGTGGGTCTCCGGGTTCGTGTAGGCGATCCAGCATTCCACCTTGTTGTGCATGGGTGCATCGGTCAGAAAGCTGAAGGGCTGCAATTCGCTGTCCGGGTCGCCGGGCTGGCATTCCAGCTTGGAAAAATCAATGCTGCGGCGGTGCACCCGGGCAGGGGTGCCGGTCTTGAACCGGCGCAGCGGCAGACCGGCGGCTTTCAGGCTGTCGGTCAGGGCGTTGGCGGCGTGCATGCCATCCGGGCCGGAGGCATACCACGCATCGCCCACGAATATTTTGCCGCCGAGGTTCGTACCGGTGGCAAGCACCACGCACTTGGCGGTGTATTCGCCGTGCAGCTGGGTGACAACGCCCTTCACATGGCCGTTTTCCACTTCCAGCGCCACCACCTCGGCCTGATGGATAGCCAGACCCGGGGTCTGTTCCAGCGCGTGCTTCATGTATTCGTTGTAGCGGCGGCGGTCGGTCTGCACCCGCAGTGCGTGGACGGCGGGGCCTTTGCCCTTGTTCAGCATCCGGCTTTGCAGATAAGTGGCGTCTGCCGCCAGACCCATCACGCCGCCCAGCGCGTCCACCTCCCGCACCAGCGTGCCCTTGGCGGTGCCGCCGATGCTGGGGTTACAGGGCATATTGCCGATGGCGTCCAGACTCATGGTAAAGACAGCCGTTTTTGCGCCCAGCACAGCAGCTGCGTGGGCGGCTTCGATGCCCGCATGACCGGCGCCGATGACGATGACATCATAATCTCCTAAGTGGTTCATATACTTTCGGGTTTCCTCTAATCAATGATTTGAATTTATTTCCCCACGCAGAACCGCTCGAACACCTGTTCGATGACGGCTTCCGAGGCGTTTTCGCCGGTCAGGTCGCAGAGGGCATCCAGTGCGTCGTCCACGCAGACCGAGACGGCGTCCAGCCCAAAGCCGCCGGCGGCGGCATCCAGTGCACCGGCTACGGCGTCCCGGGCGCGGAGGGCGGCGGAAAGCTGCCGCTGCCCGGACAGGCTGGCGGCGTGGGGGTCGATGCTGCCGGTGCCCAGCAGCCGCGCCACCGCAGCGGCGATGACCTTGCGGCTCCCCTCTTCCCGGCAGCAGACCGGCAGCACCATGGCAAAATACGGGGCGATGAGCTCTGCATCAAACCGGGTGGGCTTGTCCTCCTTGTTCACAAGGGCAATGGCGGGACGGCCGGCGCAGCGCTGCGCCAGCGCCAAGTCCTCCCGGCTGGGCGGCTCGGAGCCATCAAAGACGGCGAGAATCAGCCCGGCTTCTTCCAGTTTTTTCCAGCTGCGGCGGATGCCCTCGGCTTCGATGGCGTCCTCGGTCTCCCGCAGACCGGCGGTGTCGAAAAGGTTCAGCCGGATATCCCCCAGCTGCACCGCCTGCTCCACCACATCGCGGGTGGTGCCCGCCACCGGGGTGACGATGGCGCGGTCGAACCCAGCCAGCAGATTGAGCAAGGTAGACTTGCCCGCGTTGGGGCGTCCCACGATGGCGCAGTCCACGCCCTCGCGCAGCACCGCACCGGCATCGTAGCTGCGGATGAGGGCGTCCAGTTCCTCCCGCACTGCGCCCAGCACGGTGCGCAGATGGGCGGGGTCCAGCTCCGGCACATCCTCCTCCGGGAAGTCCACCCAAGCGGCCAGATGCGCCTGCAGGGCGGTCAGCTGGGCTTTCTGGGCGTTGATCTTTTTCGCCAGTGCGCCGCCCAGCGCGGCGTTAGCCAGTGCCGCCCCCTGCCGCCCGTCCGCCGCGATCAAATCCATGACCGCCTCCGCCTGCGTCAGACCCAGCTTGCCGTTCAGAAAGGCGCGGCGAGTGTACTCGCCGGGGGCGGCAGGCTGCGCACCGGCGGCAAGACAGGCTTCCACCAGCCGCCGCGCTACTGCACTGCCGCCGTGACAGGAAAGCTCCACCACGTCCTCGCCGGTATAGCTGTGGGGCGCGCGGAAAAACAGGGCGACGCCCTCGTCAAAGGCTTCTTCCCTGTCCACAAAATGTCCGAACAGTGCGGTGTAGCCCTTGGCCTCTTCCACCTTTTTTGCCGGGTTTGCCGGGCGGAACACCCGGGCTGCCACGGCGTAGCTCTCTGCGCCGGACAGGCGCACCACGGCAATGCCGCCCGCCCCGGGGGGCGTTGCAATGGCGGCAATGGTCGATCCCTGCATACTGCATCCTTTCCGCGCACCCGTCTTGCGGGTGCGCTGTGCTGGTGCGCCCGGTACGGCAGACCCGCCGCAGCGCACACTTTCTGATTTTACAGCTTATTTTACCACGTTTTTGCGCAAAAAGATACACCCGCCGCGCGGTTTTTCCACATCTTCCAAAATGTTTGTGGAAAAAGGGATCGAAAATGGCTTCCGCTGCGCTCTAGCCATGTTCAGCGGAAGAATTATTTTTAATTTCGCGTTTGTCGCGCTCTGCGGAGCGCTCCAAACGCTATTTTCACGGGAGGGGTCGTAACGGAAAACGGCATTTGCAGCGCCGCTTTCTGCGAAAGCGCGGCGCTGCGGACGTGCCAGCTCCCCCGAGAGGGCCGACTTCCCCCGGCCGGGGGAAGATGTCACCGCAGGTGACAAAAGGGGGAATCTGTCGCGCAGCGACTGAGGGGCTATGAATGGAGAAGCGAAAAAAGCGTTAAGGCGATAGCGCCGACTGGCGCAGCGCTAGCTTTTTTGTGCTTCGACTTCTTCTTTAGGTTTGTCAAGGGCGTGCAGCCCTTGGAAACGGGTTGCGGCACCCAGCATCCGCTTCGTGCCTTGGGCGGCACTCGCGTCTTGCTGGCCGCTGCCCCAACAACTCCTCCCTGTTTCCACCGCTGGCGGCGGTCGTCGTCGTTGCTGTTGCGGGGTGGGTGGAGTCCAGAGGTAGGGAGGGGGGAGTCGGAACACCCCTCCCTGCCTCTGGCCCAGCGGAGCGTCCCTGCACGCTGATGGCAAGCAGAAACTTTCCTCGTGGAGCGTAATACCTTCCAAATCTTCCCGGCTGTGGACAAGGCAAAAGCGCCCCGCACTTCCGGTGGAAATGCGGGGCGCTGCATGGTTTTGGTTGAAGCTTGCCGTTTACAGCTCGATCTTGCCGAAGCTGAAATCTGCAAAGTCGTCCACGCGCTCGGTGCGCTTGGGTGCTACGGGTGCTGCGCTCTCGGCGTCGCGGGGGGCGTAGGTGCGCTCCGGCACACTGGACGGACGCGGCCCGCGGGGTGCACCACTGCGGCTGCCACGGTAACCGCCGTTGCGGCCGCCGTTCTCGCTGCGGCGCTCGCCGCGATAACCGCCGTTGCGGTTGCCGCCGGGACGGCGGCCATTCCGGTTGCCGCCACGGCCACGGCGCTCGCCGTAGGTGTTCTCGGTCTGGGCATCCGGTGCGGTGGAGTAGATGACCACGCGGCGGTCACGGCCCTCGCCCTTGCTCTCGCTGCGCACACCCTCCATCTTGCTGATGGCAGAGTGGATGATGCGGCGCTCGTAGGGGTTCATGGGCTCCATGGCAAAGCTGCGGCCGGTCTTGCGCACCTTGGCACCAATGCGCTGTGCCAGTGCGGTCAGGTCGCTCTCGCGCTTGTCGCGGTAGCCTGCAACGTCCAGACCCAGCTTGATGTAATCGCCTTCCAGACGGTTTGCCACAAGGCTTGCCAGATAGGACAGGCTCTCCATGGTCTCGCCGCGGCGGCCGATGAGGGCACCCAGCTTTTCACCGTCCAGACGGATGATGGTAGCTTCGCCCTTCTGCACGGCGCTGAAGGTCACGTTCTCCACGCCCATCAGGGTGATGACCTCCCGCAGATAGTCCACAGCGGCCTTCACCTTGGCGTTCTCCTCGATGACGATGGGCACTTCCACCTCTTCTGCCTCCTCGGCAGCTTCGGCGGGCTGCTGGGCAGCGGGGGTCTGCTCTGCGGCGGGAGCGGCAGGCTCTGCCACAGCAGCGGGCGTTTCCTCTGCCACAGGGGCAGTCTCCTGCACGGGGGCGGCAGTCTCAACCGGCTGCTCTGCCACCGGCTCCACCGGCTTTGCGGGTGCAGCGGCGGGGGCATCCGGCTCTTCCACGCTCACGCGCACCTTGGCGGGGGTGGTCTTTAAGCCCAGAAAACCGGTCTTCTGGGGCATTTCCAGCACTTCATAGCTGACATTCAGATCGTCGGCCTGCACGCCCAGCAGGGCGCAGGCTTTGGCGCGGGCTTCGTCCACCGTCTTACCGGTGGATTCCTGTGTACGGATCATAACCGTTTACCTCCCTTGTTACTGTTTATCCTGCTTGTCAAGCTCGCTCAGCGGCACGGTGCGCTCGTCCTTGTAGCGCTCGGCGTCCAGCTGACGGGCATACTCCAGCCGGCGCTTGTTCATCTCGCTGGCGGAAAGGTTCTTTTCCACGCTCTTGCCGGTCTTGGGGTCGGTCACCGTGATGGTGGTGTTTTTCACACCGCGCTTTTCCTGCTTGCGCTTGGCGGCGATCTCCGCTTCCACTTCCTTGCGCATCTTCTCGGGGTCGTAGAACTTGCGCATGATCTGGGTCTGGACGGTCATAACGATGTTGGAAATGACGTAGTACAGAGAGAATGCCAGAGGGAAGGTAAAGCAGAAGAACAGGTACATCAGCGGCATCATGTACATGGTCAGCTTCATGCTGCCCTGCATCTGCTGGCCGGAAGCCTTCATGCTGATGTGGGTGGACAGGAACATAGTGATGACCGACAGCAGCGGCAGCACGATATCCAGAGACAGACCGATCTGCGGGATGCGGGTCAGGTCGATGCCAAGGAAGTTCATGTGCTGGCCGAACTCGGTGATGGTAGCGATCTGCTCGACGCTGAAGCAGCCCAGCACGCCGCTGTTGCCTGCCAGTACCTCGGCGATGATGTTGGTATCGCGGGTGATGGCGGTAAAGGAGATGCCGGCGGCGGTCATGGCCTCGCCTGCGCTGGCCAGTGCAGCGGCGCTGATGTGGAAAATGCGCTCCAGCGGGTTATACACCACGCCGATAACACCGAACATGACAAGGAAATTCAGCAGCATGGGCACGCAGCCGGCCGTGGGCTTATAGCCAAAGTCCTGCTGCAGCTTCATCAGCTCTTCCTGCTGCTTTTCGGGCTTGTCCTTGTACTTGGTCTGGATCTCCGCGATCATGGGCTGGAAAGCAGACATTTTCGCCATGCTCTTCTGCTGGCTGGTCTGCAGGGGGATCTTGACGATGTTGATGAGCAGGGTGAAGAGGATGATGTCCCAGCCGTAGTTCGGCAGCAGCTTGTAGATCCACTCCATGACATAGCCGAGAGGACCGCTCAGGATGTAAAAGAAGTTCATACCTTTGTCCATTCTGCCCCGGCTGTGGCCCGGGACGCATTATTTTTTATCGTAGGACACGCCGCCCACAGTGCAGCGCGTCACAAGAAGCGAAAACTTTATCCCCTGTGCCGCTTTTCAAACAGCTTTGCGGGCTGTAAATTGCGGGCGGGGCTTTGCCAGCGGCCGGGCGGCGGCACGGGGTCGTAGCCCCATTTGCCCAAGGGATTGCACCGGGCAATGCGCCATGCGCCCAGCAAAATGCCTTTTATACAGCCGTGGGTCAGGATGGCCTGCATGGTGTAGTTGCTGCAGCTGGGCGAAAACCGGCAGCTGCGGCCGATCCATGGGCTGAGGGTATACTGGTAGATGCGGATGGGCACGCACAGTGCCCTGCGGCAAAGCATTTGCAGCCGGTTCACACGCGGGACTCCGGCTTCTGCTTGCGGGCAGGGGGCACGGTGGCGGGCGGCTTTGCGTCCGGGCGCTTGGCCTTATCCGGCAGACCGGCCTGGGCAAACAGCTTTGCCACAACGCTGCTCAGCTGCCAGCTTTTCAGTTTGGGGGTCATGCCCCGGGCCACGAAGATCAGGTCGTAGCCGCCGATATTATAATCCAGATGCTCGTCGATGGCGGCCTTCATCACGCGGCGGGCGCGGTTGCGCTGCACGGCATGGCCGATCTTTTTAGTGGCGGTCAGACCCACCCGGGTGTTGCGGCCCCGGGTCTTGAGCACATACAATACCAGTGCCGGGTTCACATAGGACTTGCCGCGGGCGTACACACGGCCAAACTCGCTGTTGCGGCGGATCGGACGATAACGCATAACGTCGGCACCTCCTTTCGTCCGGGTGCACATAGGTGCACTCTTTAGCCAGTATATCAAAAATTTTTGCAGTTTAAAAGCCCATCCGGGCATTTTTACGAAAAAACTTTTGACGGGTAAAAAAATAAGACCGCCAATGGGATATCAGCGGTCTTTTGTGCGCATATTCATTTCTGCGCCGGATCTCACCTGCAAGGCAGAGATCAGACAGTCAGGCTCTTGCGGCCCTTTGCACGGCGAGCATTGATGACCTTACGGCCGTTCTTGGTGCTCATGCGGGTCAGAAAGCCATGAACTTCCTTGCGCTGACGCTTCTTGGGCTGAAAAGTTCTCTTCATGGTTGTATCCTCCGTAAAAACTTATCCCCGGTATGGGGTCTTGATCGGTCCCAGATTGGGGACAGGCTTGCAATTCAACAGTATATCGCATAGTATGACGTTCTGTCAAGCATTTTTTGCAGTTTTCTGCAAACTTTTTTCTGATCTTTCTGTTAAAAGCTTTTCAACTTTTTCACCATTTTGCTGTGGAAAACTTTTTTCTACCAGATATTGTGGTCTTTTGGGCGTGTTTCCACAAGGGCGCTGCGGGGGCTTATCTTATGTATTATAAATTACATTATAGTAATATAGACGCAGGGAGATTTTTGTGGTATACTAACGTGGTATCAGCAGCATTGTTGAAAACTTCGACCGATTCAATGGAGTGGATGTTTTATGGATTCTTTCAAGGACGTTTTAGAAGCGGCCCAGATGTACTGCAAGGCGCAGATGGCCGAGCCAACGTACAATCTCTATATCGACGGGTTGGAGCCCATCAGCTTTGAGGACTCCAGCCATATCACCCTGTCGGTGCGCAACGATTTTATCTGCAAGATCGTCACCGACCGGTACCTCGGCCTGCTCAAAGAGGCTTTCAAGTCCGTTTTGGGCTTTGATGTGGACATCACCCTTGTGGTGCCCAGCACCCCGCCCCACGAGGTGGTGCTGGCCCAGCAGTACGAGGCAAACCCCGCCTCTCCGCAGGGCAACTACGAATTCACCTTTGAAAACTTCATCAAGGGGCCGTCCAACCAGTTTGCGTTTGCTGCTGCGCAGGCTGTGGCGGCAAACCCCTCCGGGGCCTATAACCCCCTGTTCATCTACGGCGGCTCGGGCCTTGGCAAGACCCATCTGCTGACCGCCATTCAGACCGAGATCAAGCGCACCCACCCCGATTTCGTCATCATGTATGTCACCTGCGAGCAGTTCACCAACGAGCTGATCGCCGCCATCCGCGCCGGCAGCACCGAGGACTTCCGCATGAAGTACCGCGTGGCAGACCTGCTGCTTGTGGACGATATCCAGTTCATCGCGGGCAAGGAGTCCACGCAGGAGGAATTCTTCCACACCTTCAACTCCCTGCACGACGCCCACAAGCAGATCGTCATCGCCTCTGATCGCCCGGCCAAGGAGATCAAGAGCCTGGAAGAGCGTCTGCGCACCCGCTTTGAGTGGGGTCTGACCGCCGACGTGCAGCCGCCGGATTTTGAGACCCGGGTGGCCATCGTGAAGCGCAAGGCAGAGCTTCTGCATCTGGATCTGCCCGAGGACGTGGCAGAGTTCATTGCCAACCACCTGAAAAACAACATCCGCCAGCTGGAGGGCGCGGTGAAAAAGCTGAACGCCTATTATATGCTGGAGGGCATCCAGCCGGTGATCAGCGTGGCGCAGAACGCCATCAAGGATATCCTCAACGAGACCCAGCCGGTGCCGGTGACCATCGAAAAGATCATCGGCGAGGTATCCCGCACCTTCAACGTGTCCCCTGCCGACATCCGGGGCACCAAGCGCAACGCCAATGTGGCTTCTGCCCGGCGCGTTGCCATCTATATCCTGCGGGAAGTCACCGGCATGAGCATGGAGGAGATCGGGCGGGAATTCTCCGGCCGCGACCACTCCACCATCGTCTACTCCCTCAAGACCATGGAGCGGGACATGAAGAACGACCAGCACCTGCGGGAGACCGTGAGCGATATCATCAAGAACGTGAAGGCCTAAACCAGGGAAAACCGGGTAAAAGTCATACTCATTTCAGGGTGTAACCCCAAAATATGGGGAGAAAACGGAACAAAATGGGGAAAATACGCCTATATCTTGTGGCAAAAAGGCGAAGCTTTCCACACTTTCCACTTAGTTTTCAACATTCAACATCAGTTGTTCACATCGGCTGTGGAAAGAAACACCGTTTCCCACCTTTCAACATTTCCTTCACGAGCCTTCCACAACCCGGTGGAAAGTCAAAGCCCCGCTTCCCGGCTGGACATTTCCGGGTTTTCAACATCTTCCCCACCCCCTACTACGGTTACTACAACAAGTTCAATATATTACTGCCTTCCGGCAGCAGCCCAAAGGGCACAGATCAAGCCGGAAGTGTGAAAAAGGAGAGATACTGTTTTGAACATCGTCTGCGATAAAACGCTGCTCAGTGCAGCCATCGACGGCGTTTCCAAAGCTGTCACCATGCGCTCGTCCATTCCGGTACTGGAGGGCATTCTGCTGAAGGCCGAAGGCTTTCAGCTTACCCTGACCGGCTACGATCTGGAAATGGGCATTGTGACCACCATCGAAGCCAACATCAAAGAACCCGGTGAGATCGTGCTGAATGCAAAGCTGCTCAGCAGCATGATCAGCCGGATGCCGGCAGGTCAGATCAGCATCGTGGCTGCCGATAACGGCAAGACCACCATCCAGAGCGGCGTGGCACAGTTCGAGATCCAGTCCATGCCAGCCACCGATTTCCCGGATCTGCCCAACACCGGCGCGGAGCAGACCCTGACCATCAAGACCGGCGTGCTGCGGGATATGATCGACCGCACTCTGTACGCCGTCAGTCAGGACGAGAAAAAACCCGCCCACACCGGCGAACTGTTCGAGATCGAGCTGGACAAGCTGACCATGGTAGCGCTGGACGGCTACCGCCTTGCCATCGTGGAGCGGCCCATCACCGCCGTGAAGGATATCCGCATCATCGTGCCCAGCAAAACCATGACCGAGGTCTCCCACCTGCTGGCCAACGACGATGAAGAGGATGTGCACATCAGTGCCAACCGCCGCTATGTGGTGTTCACCACCGCCGGTTACACCATCATGAGCCGCCTGATCGAGGGTGAGTTCCTGAATTACCGCAACGTCATCCCCGCCGGAAGCCGCACCCGGGTGACCATCGACACCAAGGACTTCATCTCCACCATCGAGCGCGCCTCTCTGATTATTACAGAGCGTTTAAAAAATCCCCTCCGCATCTCCTTTACAGAGGGTAAAGTTGTGGTGCGCTGCCAGACCAACCTCGGCCGCGTAGTGGATGAGTTCAGCGCCGCCTGCGAGGGCGACGAGGTAGAGATCGGCTTCAATAACCGCTATCTGCTGGATGCGCTGCGCAACGCCCGCACCGAGCAGGTGCGCATGGAGATCAGCGGACCCTTGAGCCCGGTGAAGGTGCTGCCGGTAGAGGGCAACGACTTTTTGTATCTGGTACTGCCGGTACGCTTTAAAAACGACTAAGGAGCGCGTTTTATGCAGAAGATTTTGATTCATACCGAGTTTATCAAGCTGGATGCCCTGCTCAAATTTGCCGGTCTGTGCGAGACCGGCGGCGAAGCCAAGGAGCTGGTGCAGGGCGGTGCCGTGAAGGTGAACGGCGAGGTGTGCACCATGCGGGGCAAAAAGTGCCGCGCCGGGGACGTCATCGAGCTGGACGGGCAGAGCGTAGAGATCGGGCAGGGTCAGTAAATGCGTCTGCTTTCGCTGGAAGTACAGAACTATCGCAATATTTGCGCGGCACGGCTGGAGCCCGGCCGGGAACTTACCGTCATCTGCGGCAACAACGGCCAGGGTAAAACGAACCTTCTGGAAGCCATCTGGCTGCTGACCGGCGGCAAAAGCTTCCGGGGCGGCAAGGATGCCGAGCTTGTGCGCCGGGGAGAAGCATTCGCGGTGCTGGAAGCCGACACCCAGCGGGACCGGCCGGAAGGCTGCGAGCCCGCTGAGCCTGCCCACATCCGCATGACCGTGGGCACCCCGGAGGCCGCAAAGCCCGGCCGCTATGCGGCAGTGAACGGCGCAGCGCCCAAGCGGGCGGCGGCACTGGCGGGCAGCTTTCCGGCGGTGGTGTTCGACCCCGGCCACCTGAGCCTTGTCAAGGGGGCTCCGGAAGGGCGGCGCAAGTTTCTGGACGCTGCACTGTGCCAGCTGTACCCCGGGTATCTGGCCAGTTACCGCCGCTATGTGCGGGTTTTACAGCAAAAAAATGCGCTGCTGCGACACTCCGCAAACGGGCAGGAGCGCCCCTATGCGGAAAAGCGCACCCTGCTGGAAGTGCTCAACACCGAGCTTGCCGCGCAGGGCGAGGCCTTGCAGCAGCGGCGGCGGGAGTATCTGAAACTGCTGGCTCCCCGCGCCTGCGCCAACTACGCGGAGCTTTCCCACGGGGCGGAGCGGATGAGCGTCCGCTATGCCGCCCAGTTTGCGCCGGGCGGGCTTGCCGCGCTGCTGCGTCAGCGGCAGGAGGAGGAGCTGCGCGCCGGGCAGAGCCTGTGCGGCATCCACCGCGAGGATCTGGAGCTGCTGCTGGACGACCAGCCTGCCCGGGTGTATGCCAGTCAGGGACAGCAGCGCAGCGTAGTGCTGAGCCTGAAAATGGCCGAAGCCGCCGCAGCCGCGCAGATCACCGGGGAGCATCCGGTGCTGCTGCTGGATGATGTGCTGAGCGAGCTGGACGAGGGGCGCAAGCAGTATCTGCTCACCTGCATGAAGGAAAAGCAGACCTTTGTGACCAGCTGCGATGACACGGACTTTTTAAAGACCGACGGCGAGGTATACCGCATGGACGGCGGGGTGCTGAACCGGGTCTGACAGCATGGAGAAATGTTGCAAAAAACGTTGCATAAAAGCTGCATTTTCGTGGGTTTTATGCAAACAAAAGACACGGGAGAAAATACAGTATGTATATTCATCTGGGGCGGGACTATGTTCTGAACGACCGTGATATCATTGGCATCTTTGATCTGGAGACCACCACCACCTCCCCCCGGGGGCGGGAGTTTTTGAACTACGCCCAGAAGAACGGGGCGGTGGTCAGCCTTTCGGACGAGCTGCCCCAGTGCTATGTGCTGGCAGACGGCGGGCTGGTGGATGCGGTGTATCTTTCGGAGCTGTCCAGCGCCGCCATGCGCCGCAGAGCGCAAAAGATGGTGGAGTGAAATTTGCGGAAAACGGGCGGAAGATCCACAGAAAAAAGAGGGATGGGAAAGCCCCGGAACTGCCCGGAAAGCCGCACCGTGCCAGCCGGAACGCCCGCTGCGGGCAGCGCGTGAAAACACAACAAAACGGCGAGAAAAAAGTACACCATGGTGTACCGGTTCCCGCTTTGCTATAATTTGAAAAAACAAACGCAAAAATGAACAAAAGGGAGAAAGGATATGGCAGAAGAAATCATTACCAGTACAAATGCCGATACCGCCACCGACCACGAGTATAACGCCAGTGAAATTCAGGTGCTGAAGGGTCTGGAGGCGGTGCGCAAGCGCCCGGGTATGTATATCGGCTCCACCGGTGAGCGCGGTCTGCATCATCTGGTGTACGAGATCGTGGACAACGCCATTGACGAGGCGCTGGCCGGTTACTGCAACCACATCGAGGTCAAGATCCTGAAGGACAATATCATTCAGGTCACCGATAACGGCCGCGGCATCCCCGTGGACATTCAGGCCGATACCGGTCTGCCCGCCGTCACCGTGGTGTACACCATCCTGCACGCCGGCGGCAAGTTCGGCGGCGAAAATTCCGGCTACAAGGTGGCCGGCGGTCTGCACGGCGTGGGCGCTTCGGTGGTCAACGCCTGCTCCGAGTGGCTTACCGTCAACGTGCGCCGCGATGGCAAGGAGTACGAGCAGACCTTCCGGCGGGGCGACCCGGACGGCGCACTGAAGTGCATCGGCACGGTGGCCGAGGGCGTCACCGGCACCCGGGTCACCTTCAAGCCCGACCCGGAGATGTTCAAGGATACCACCGTCTACGACTTTGACACGCTGGAAAAGCGCCTGCGGGAGGAAAGCTTCCTGAACGCCGGTGTCAAGATCACCCTGACCGATGAGCGTCAGCTGTACACCCCCGTGCTGGAGGATGGGCAGGAGGGCGACCCCTGCTACCGCTCCGAGGTCATGTGCTACGAGGGCGGCATCAAGAGCTTTGTCACCTATCTGGGCGAAAAGCGCAAGCTGGAAGTGCTGCACCCCAACGTCATCTACCTCAAGGGGCAGACCGACCGCGGCGTGGCGGAGATCGCTTTGCAGTACAATTCCAGCTACAACGAGCTGCTTTTAAGCTTTGCCAACAACGTCAACACCCCGGACGGCGGCACCCACGAAGAGGGCTTCAAGGCCAGCCTGACCCGCGTGTTCAACGATTACGGCCGCAGCCACGGTCTGCTGAAGGACAAGGACGAGAACCTGTCCGGCGCAGACGTGCGCGAGGGTCTGATCTGCGTCATCTCGGTCAAGCTGCAGGAGGCCGAATTTGAAGGCCAGACCAAGGCAAAGCTGGGCAATACCGAGATCCGCACCCTCGTTTCCAACATGGTCTACTCCAAGCTGATGGAGTTCTTTGAGGAGAACCCCGGCGTGGCAAAGGCCATTTTTGAAAAGGCCACCCAGGCCGCCCGTGCCCGCGCCGCCGCCAAAAAGGCCCGCGAGCTGGTGCGCCGCAAGAGCGCGCTGGAAACCAGCCGGATGCCCGGCAAGCTGGCCGACTGCCGCGAAAAAGACCCCAGCCGCACCGAGATCTTCATCGTCGAGGGCGACTCTGCAGGCGGCTCTGCCAAAATGGGACGCGACTCTGCCATTCAGGCCATCCTGCCGCTGTGGGGCAAGATGCTGAACGTGGAAAAGGCCCGGGCCGATAAAATTTACGGCAACGACAAGCTGATGCCGGTGGTGCTGGCGCTGGGCTGCGGCATCGGGGACGAGTTCGATATCTCCAAGCTGCGGTACGACAAGGTGTTTATCATGGCCGATGCGGATGTGGACGGCTCCCACATCTGCACCCTGATGCTGACCTTCTTCTTCCGCTATATGCGCCCCCTCATCGAGCAGGGCCATGTGTATGTGGCACAGCCGCCCCTGTTCAAGGTGCAGAAGGGCAACACCATCAAGTACGCCTACAACGACGCGGAAATGGCCATCCTCTCGCAGGAGATGCCCGGCGCAAAGGTGAACCGCTATAAGGGCCTTGGTGAGATGAACCCCGATCAGCTGTGGGAGACCACCATGAACCCGGACAACCGGGTCATCGTGCAGATCACCATCGAGGATGCCGAAAAGGCCGATGAAGCCTTTACCATCCTGATGGGCGATCAGGTGGAGCCCCGCCGCCGCTTTATCGAGACCAACGCCCAGTACGCAAAGCTGGACGTGTAAGACACGGAGGAACAAATGGAAGAAGATTATGTGATGATACCGGGCAGCGGAACCAAAAAAATCGTCCGCGACGTCAAAAAGGAGATCGAAACGGCCTTCCTGGATTATTCCATGTCGGTCATCGTGTCCCGCGCCCTGCCCGATGTGCGGGACGGCTTGAAACCCGTCCACCGCCGCATCCTGTACACCATGCATGAGCGCGGCAACGACCCCAGCCACGCATACCGCAAATCTGCCGATACCGTCGGTGCGGTGCTGGGCTCTTACCACCCCCACGGCGACGCATCGGTCTACGATGCCATGGTACGTCTGGCACAGGACTTCTCGCTGCGCTATCCGCTGGTGGATGGTCAGGGTAACTTTGGTTCTGTGGACGGCGACCCCCCGGCTGCTTACCGTTACACCGAGGCCCGCATGAGCCGCATGGCGGTGGAGATGCTGACCGATATCGAGAAGGACACCATCGACTGGGACCCCAACTTTGACGAGACCAAAAAGGAGCCCAGCGTGCTGCCCTGCCGCTTCCCGAACCTGCTGGTCAACGGCAGTCAGGGCATTGCAGTTGGTATGGCCACCAACATCCCGCCCCACAACCTGAGCGAGGTCATTGACGGCTGCATCGCCTATATCGATGACCCGGACATCGACCTGCCCGGCCTGATGGAGCACATCAAGGGCCCGGACTTCCCCACTGCCGGCATCATCATGGGCCGCAGCGGCATCCGCGCCGCCTACGCCACCGGACGCGGCAAGATCACCCTGCGCGGCCGCGCCACCATTGAGGAGACCAAGAACGGCCGCACCCAGATCGTCATTACGGAAATTCCCTATATGGTCAACAAGGCGCGTCTCATCGAGCACATGGCAGACCTTGTCAAGGAAAAGCGCATCGAGGGCATCACTGGCCTGAACGATGAGACCAACCGCAAGGGTATGCGCATCGTGGTGGATATCCGCAAGGACGCCAATGCACAGGTCATTCTGAACCAGCTGTACCAGTACACCCAGCTGCAGGACACCGTGGGCGTTATCATGCTGGCTATTGACCATAAGGTGCCCAAGGTGCTCACCCTGAAGCAGATGCTGCAGAAGTATGTGGAGTTTCAGGACGAAGTGGTGCGCCGCCGCACCCAGTACGACCTGAAAAAGGCCAAGGAGCGCGCCCACATTCTGGAGGGCCTGAAAAAGGCTACCGACATCGTGGACGAGCTGATCGCCACCATCCGCGCCTGCAAGGGCGGCATGGCAGAAGCCAAGGCTGCCATCATGGAGCAGTTCGGCTTTGATGACCCGCAGGCAGACGCCATCGTTAAATTGCAGCTGGGCCGTCTGGCCGGTCTGGAGATCTTGAAGATCGAGGAAGAGCTTGCCAGCCTGCAGGCCAAGATCGAGGACTGGGAAGCTATTCTGGCGGATGACGCCCGGGTGCTTGCCATCGTCAAGGACGAGCTGCTGGAAATGAAGAAACGCTTCGGCGACGAGCGCCGCACCGAGATCCAGTCCGTGACCGGCGAGGTAGATATCGAGGATCTGATCGCCGAGGAGCAGTGCGTCTACACCCTGACCGAGGCCGGTTATATCAAGCGTCAGCTCAAGGCCACCTATCAGGCACAGCGGCGCGGCGGACGCGGCATCTCCGGCATGACCCGCAAGGAAGAGGACATTGTGCAGGAGATGTTCGTAGGCTCTACCCACGACTATGTGCTCTTTGTCACCGACCGGGGCCGCCTGTTCCGCATCAAGGGCTACACCATCGCCGAGGGCAGCCGCACCAGCAAGGGCATGAATATCGTCAACCTGCTGCAGCTGGCTGAGGGCGAAAAGGTCACCAACATGATCTGCCAGAGCAAGGATGCCGAGCAGTCGGGCGGCTATGTGACCATGGTCACCAAGCAGGGCCTGATCAAGCGCACCCCGCTGGAACAGTACGCCAACATCCGCAAGAGCGGCCTGATTGGCATTGCCCTGAACGAGGGCGACGCCTTGGCATGGACCCGCCTGACCTCCGGCCACGATATGCTCATCGTTGCCACCCGCAACGGTCAGGCCATCCGCTTCAACGAAGCCGATGCACGTCCCATGGGCCGCAGCGGCCACGGCGTGCGCGCCATCCGTCTGGCCGAGGGCGATGAAGTTGTGGGCGTGTGCATCTGCCGCGAGGGCGGCACGGTGCTCACCGTCACCGAGAACGGCAAGGGCCGCCGGTCGGACATCGATACCTACCGCATCACCGCCCGCGGCGGCAAGGGCATCCGCAACTACGATGCCGCCAAGGATAAGGTGGCTGCGGTCAAGATCGTGGACGATGTGGACGACGTGCTGCTGAGCAGTCAGGAGGGCATCATCATCCGTCTGCACGCTAACGAGATCCCGCTGCAGAGCCGCTACGGCTCCGGCGTGCGGGTGATGCGCTTGGGTGAGAACGATAAGGTGATGGTACTTGCCCGCACCGACCACGACGACGAGGCCCAGACCGAGCAGATCGACACCTCCGATGCCGATGCAGAGCCGACTGCCGAGCAGCTTGCCGCCATGGAAGCTGCAGATGCTGCCGCCGCTGCAGAAGCCCCGGAAGCAGACGATAAGGGCGAAGAGTAAACCTTGAAAACACAATAAGATTTGAAAGAAGCCGCCGCGCAGAGATTTCTGCACGGCGGCTTCTTTTCAAATCCATCCAAACCATGTATAATAGAAATAGCGTGTGAGGAATAAAAATAAACACAGAAAGTGGTTTAAGGAACATGACAGAGCAAAAAAAATCCCCGGAGATCAGCATCATCGTGCCGGTGTATAAGGTGGAAAAATACCTGAACGAATGCATTGATTCCATTCTGGCACAGACCTTTACGGATTTTGAGCTGATCCTGGTGGACGATGGCTCCCCGGATAACTGCCCTGCCCTGTGCGATGCTGCGGCAGAAAAAGACAGCCGCGTGCGGGTGATCCACCAGCAGAATAAGGGGCTGAGCGGGGCAAGAAATGCCGGAATTAATGTTGCACGGGGAAATTGGCTTGGCTTTGTGGATTCAGATGATATGATCGACCCTACCTTCTGTGAAAAAATGCTTCATGCTGCAGTGCAGGCTGGGGCGGAAATGGCTGTGTGCAATATTCTGCGCATGAAAGAAAATAAAGCACGGGACAGTTATCAGGAACATTGTTTAAAAGACGAAGTTCTCTCAAGAGAAGAAATCGTTCACCGTATCCAGCTGTCACCGTTCTATATGGTAATGACACGACTGTGCCGCCGCGAAGTATTTGAGAAAATTCGTTTTCCAGAAGGAAAAAATTATGAAGATGCATTCACTGCACCGGAAATTTTGGAACGGGTAAATAAAGCAGCTTGTGTGGCGGAGCCTCTTTATCAATATCGGCTGCGTTCGGGAAGCATTATGCACGCGGCTGTAACCCTGAAAAATCTGGAAGAAGTCCATGCAAACTATGCGCTGTTTCAGTATACAATGAAATACCGAAAATATGATGAAGCCTGCCTGCAGTATACAGTTACAAAGCGCATCTTCCGTAAACTCAAGAGAAAACTGTCACAGGAAGAACGCAAAAGCGAACAGGTGCAGCAGGCTGCCGCCTGTGTGGCAAAAGCAAAGGACGAGTTGAGCCGCGCAGGCGGTTTCACGCTGCGTAATCAACTGGAAACTGCTTTGTGCATCCTGAATCCAAAATGGTTCTTTGCGTATAAATATGGGGCATGACAGCGGAAGGAAAATACTGTGAGTGAAAGAACAGAAAGTGGAAGACCGGAGATCAGCATCATCGTGCCAGTGTATCAGGTGGAAAAATATCTGAATGAGTGTATTGATTCCATCCTCGCTCAGACCTTTACAGATTTTGAACTGATCCTTGTGGACGATGGCTCACCAGACAACTGCCCTGCCCTGTGCGATGCAGCAGCAAAAAGGGACAGCCGCGTGCGGGTGATCCATAAGCAAAACGGCGGTGTAAGCACAGCCCGCAATGCGGGTCTGGATGCAGCACAGGGAAATTGGATCGCATTTGTGGATTCGGATGATACGGTGGAACCGGAGTATCTGGAAAAAATGCATAAGGCAGTGCTGGAAACGGGTGCAGATTTTGCAATCTGCAGCAGTCAGTGCATTGATGAAACGGGCAAAACGCTTGCGGGCGGAGAACATCGCCTTTTGAACGAGTTTTTGCCGCAGGAGGAAGTTCTGCGCCGGATGGTGGTGTCGGATTTTCAGGTTCCGTGGAATAAGCTTTATCGCCGAAAACTGCTGGAAAATCTGCGCTATCCAGAAAACAAGGCGTTTGAAGATACCTGTCTCATGCCGGTCATTTACGCAAGAGCGGCTTCTGCCTGCGGTGTATGGGATTTTTTATACAATTACCGCATCGTTACCGGCAGTGCCATGCACCGCAAGACTACCTTGAAAACACTGGACTGGGTGGAAGCATGGTACCGCCTGTTTGATGTGCTGTACCAAAACGGCATCCGGGATGCTTTGTGTGCAGCCTATCGCCCGATTTTGACTGCCGTGTGGGATATCTGGCTGCACCTGACACCGGAAGAGCGCAAAAGCCCCCGGATGAAGGAAGCCTTTGCGTATGAGCGTACAGCCCGCCATCGGCTGATGCAAGCCCGCGGCGTAACACTAAAAAATTTGTGGGCGGCAGTGGTCTGCGCTGCATCGGCCTGCAGTTATCTGGATCTATGCCGCAAAAGGGCGGAAAGACGGCAGAAAACGACCTGAAGCAATGAGGAGTTTATTGTGCAGGAACAACATAAAAAACAGCCGGAGATCAGCATCATCGTGCCGGTATATAAGACAGAGCGTTTTCTGAGCGCCTGCATCTCTTCCATCCTTGCCCAGACCTTCACGGATTTTGAGCTGATCCTGGTGGACGATGGCTCTCCGGACAGCTGCCCTGCTTTGTGCGATGCCGCAGCGGCAAAGGACAGCCGCATCCGGGTCATCCACCAGAAGAATCGTGGCCTGAGCGGGGCACGCAATGCCGGGCTGGACGCGGCAGAGGGCGAATGGATCGCCTTTGTGGATTCAGACGACACCATCACGCCGGACTTCTGCGCAAAGCTTTACCATGCGGCGCAGGAGGCCGGTGCACAGATGGCCGTGTGCAATTACCGGCAGGTGGACGAAGCCCTGACCCCCATCCGGGAGCAGTATCTGCATGTGCGGCGGGAGGTGCTGACCCCGGAGCAGGCGTTGGAGCACAGCACCCTTCTGCCCTACATGGTGGTGTGGAACAAGCTGTACCACCGCAGCATTTTTGCGCAGCTGCGCTTTGCAGAGGGCAAGCTGAACGAGGACACCCTGCTGATCGCCTACGCCTACGAAAAAGCGGACAGAATCGCGAATATCCCGGATGCGCTGTACCTTTACCGCAAGGTGGCGGGCAGCATCGTCAACAGCAAAGTCACCCTGCGCAATCTCGACCGTGTGGAAGCAAACTATACCGTGTTTGAGTGCGTCCGCCGCCATGGCATCACGGGTTCGCTGTGTGAGCTGTACTGGGCACTGCTGCACTCCCTGATCGATGTGGGAATGCACCTGACCGCCGAAGAGCGCCGGAGTGCCCGGATGCAGCAGGCGCGGGAGTACGAGCGCTGCGCCCGCCGGGCCTTGCGTCAGGAACATGCTGTTACCCTGAGAGCACTGGGCAACACCCTGTGTTTTATTATTTCACAGGACTGGTATTTTGCCCGCCGATGGAAAAATACCGTGTAACCGCGCAGGTTTGTCTGGACTTCCCTGCAAAGATATGCTACAATGGCAAAACAATCACAAATACCCGTGGGGGAGTAGCAGGCGCTTTTGCAGGGCGCAGCAAGTCAACATAATGACCGTTGGTTCCGGTCTGGCTTGCTTTCATTTGCGAGACTCATGTGTTTTTGGCGCATAGAACAGCGCCCGTGCACATGGAGTTGGTTTCAAAAAAATCACCCGGTCCCGGACGTACATGTGCGCCCGGGACCGGGTTTTGTATTGCCCGATATTCTGGTCAGATTCAGGAGGCAGACAATATGGAATGGAGTTTTGTATTTTTCCTCAACAGTGCCCTGCTGGGCGTGGGCCTTGCAATGGATGCGTTCTCGGTGTCCATGGCAAACGGCCTGCACGACCCCCGCATGAGCAGGGGAACCATGTGCAGGATCGCGGGCACCTTTGCCCTTTTTCAGGCCATGATGCCCATGACAGGCTGGGTGTGCGTGCACACCATTGTGGAGCTGTTCTCTTCGTTTGAAAAGTTCATCCCGTGGATCGCACTGGCACTGCTGGGCTATATTGGCGGCAAAATGCTTGTGGATGGCATCAAGGGCGAAGAGGCCGAAGAAGCAGCAGAGCTGAGTGCTGGTGCACTGCTCATGCAGGGCGTGGCTACCAGCATTGATGCGCTTTCGGTGGGCTTCACCATTTCGGAATACGGCTGGCTGATGGCACTTGCGGCATCACTCATCATTGCAGTGGTCACCTTCTTTATCTGCATGGCGGGCCTGCGCATCGGCAAAAAGTTTGGCACCAAGCTCTCCGGCAAGGCATCCATTCTGGGCGGCATCATCCTCATTGGCATTGGTCTGGAAATTTTTATTTCCGGGGTGTTCTGAAATTCAGACAGCATAAAACAAAAGGGCACGGCGCTGCAATGCGCTGTGCCCTTTTGTTTTATAAAATGTTCCACATAGAACAATTACTTTTCCGGCTCAAAATAATCGGCATATTCCTCGGTCATCTTGGAGCCAAGCCGCCGGATGCCGCCGTACAGGTGCCGTTCCACCAACGGTTCAAAGGCGGCAAGGTCGCACCGCTCGATGGCGTTCATCAGGTTGCGGTGGTCTGCAATCACCTCGGCAAGGCCGCCGGTGGTCATGGTGTCCAGCATCCGGAAGCGGCTGTAGTCGGCGTGGGCGTTCTGCAGGGTGCTCCACAGGTACATTTTATCCATGGCGGCAAACCATGTCCCGTGCAGGGCACGGTCGGCTTCGTACAGCTTGTTGTAATCCGGGATCTCCATGACCGCAAGGGCCTCGTAGGCTTCCACCCGCCTGCGGATCAACGCCCGCTGCTCCGGGGTGCACCGGGGCGAAAAATCCCGCAATACGCGGGCTTCCACGGCGGTGCGCTCGTAGATCAGCTCGTCCACGATGCGGCGGTTCAGCCGGGTAACGGTGGTGCCCTTGTAAGGCACGATCTTTACCAGCCCGTTTTCCTGCAGCTTCTGCAGCACCACCCGGATCAGGGTGCGCGGTGCGCCAAAGCGGGCACAGAGCGGATTTTCGCTCAGCGAAGAGCCGGGGCGGATGGTCAGGTCAATGATCTCCCGCTCCAGCACAGCATAGATCTCAGCATCAGTTTTGTATTGTTCCATACCTCTCACCTAATGAAAATGATGTATTCCTTTAGCGGGCTCGCCCTCTCAGTCAAAGCCTGTCGGCTTTGCCAGCTCTCCCAAAGGGAGAGCCTTTGGCAGTCCACGCGGACTGTATCTCTATGCCAAGGCCTCTCCCTTTGGGAGAGGTGTCACCGCAGGTGACGGAGAGGGCTAGGATGCTGACCGTATACAACAATCTTATTCTAAAAACTCTTTCCACGGTGCGGCGTCCGGTAGGGGCAGGCTGAACTGCAGGGGCTTTCCGGTCTCCGGGTGCAAAAATTGCAGGCCGCAGCTCTGCAGGGCAATGCTGCCTTTTACGCGGCTTCCGTATTTGCCATCTCCGGTCAGCGGATGCTTCCGGGATGCAAACTGCACCCGGATCTGATGGGTGCGGCCGGTGTGCAGCGTGATCTCAGCAAGGCTCATCTCTCCTGCCGTTTTCACGATGCGGTATTCCAGCACGGCTTCCCGCACGCCCTTGCGGGGGCGGCTGACCGGGAACACCCGGCCCCGGCGGCTGTCCTTGAACAGCCAGTCCCGCAGGGTGCCTTCGGCGGGCAGTGCTTCGTCCGGCCCGCCTGCAATGACGGCACGGTACTGCTTGATGAACTGCGGCACTTCCGGCTTCCCTTCGGCCCTGCCATCCTGCACAGCGTAGGCGTTCTGGCTCTGGGTGATCTGACGGCTGAGTGCGGCCGCAGCCCCGGGCGTTCTGGCAAACACCATCAGGCCGGAAACGCCGGTGTCCAACCGGTGCACCACGCCTACAAAGGCATCCGGCTGGCCCCACAGCTGCCGCAGGGCTGCGGGCACGCCCTCTTCGCTGGAAAGTCCGGCGGGCTTGTCCAGCACCACAAGGGCGGCATCTTCGTACAGGATGTTCACAGCCTGCCCTCGGCGATCAGGGCCTTGAGCTTCAGGATACCGGCAATGGTCTTGCCGTCCCGGATCTCGCCGCTCATGACCATCTCATAAGCTTTATCCAGCGGCACACGGTCAGGGGTCAGGAATTCATCGGCATCCAGATGCATCTGGGTCTTGTGCAGGCCGGTGGCGACCCATGTATAGATCACTTCGGTGTCATAGCCTACGGTGGGGAAAAACTGGCCCAGAGAGATATAATTGTCCGCGGTCAGGCCGCACTCCTCGCCCAGCTCCCTCTTGGCGGCTTCAAAGGGGTCCTCACCCTTTTCCAGCTTGCCGGCAGGCAGCTCCCACAGCTCCTGCTGCATGGCGTAGCGGAACTGGCGCACCATGCAGATGGTGCCGTCCTCAAAATAGGGCAGGATGCACGCACCGCCGTGGTGATGCACCACTTCGCGTTCGGCGGTCTTGCCGTTTTCCAGCAGAGCAGTGTCTTTTGTCAGGGTGATCACCCGGCCCTCGAAGAGCACCTCACTGGTGAGTGTTTTTTCGTAATGCACGGTCTTCTCCATTTTATTACCCTCTTTGCCCGGCACAGCGCCGGTTTTCTATGGCTTCAGTTTACGGCAAAATGAGGTTTGTTGTCAATAAAGAGATGATAAATATAAGAGGATGGGACGATTTGAAATGCGCGCCGCGTTTGCTTTTCACAGGAGGGGTCGTAACGGAAAGCAGCATTTGCAGCGCCGCTTTCTGAGAAAGCGCGGCGCTGCGCAAGCCGTGACTGAGAGGGTTCCCTCCCCTTTTTGCGAAAAAAATTACAGGATCTGGCAAAGCAGGCAGGCCAAAACCGGAAAATCCGCGCCATTGCTCACTTTAACGAACTAAAGACGTACAAAAGCGCTAAAAAAAATTCTTTATTTTTGGTGCGTTTGTTGAGCGGTTTGCGTTTACTTTATGGGCGGAATTTGCTATTATAGTATACAAGCAATAGTGCCTTTATGGGGTTCTCCGGTCCCATGTGGGGCATATTGCCCCGCGCAAAAGGTACCAAATTCTGAATAATGGAGGAAGAAAAATGCCTAGAGCAAAGCAAACTATGGATGGCAATACCGCTGCCGCCCATGTAGCGTATGCCTACACGGACGTGGCTGCCATCTACCCCATTACCCCGTCTTCTCCGATGGCTGACTCTGTGGACCAGTGGTCCGCAGCCGGCCAGAAGAACATCTTCGGCAATCAGGTCAAGGTCGTTGAGATGGAGTCCGAGGCCGGCGCCGCTGGTGCTGTCCACGGCTCTCTGGGTGCAGGTGCTGTTACCACCACCTTCACCGCTTCTCAGGGCCTGCTGCTGATGATCCCCAATATGTACAAGATCGCTGCTGAGCAGCTGCCCTGCGTGTTCGATGTTTCTGCACGTACCGTTGCTACCCAGTCCCTGAACATCTTCGGTGATCACAGCGACGTTATGGCTTGCCGCCAGACCGGCTTTGCAATGCTGGTCGAGAGCAGCGTGCAGGAAGTTATGGATCTGTCCCCTGTCGCACATCTGTGCGCCATCGAGGGCAAGGTTCCCTTCCTGAACTTCTTCGATGGCTTCCGTACCTCTCACGAGTACCAGAAGATCGAGAAGTGGGACTACGCTGATCTGAAGGAAATGTGCAACATGGAGGCTGTCGAGGAGTTCCGCAAGAAGGCTCTGAACCCCGAGAACCCCAAGATGCGCGGTTCCCACGAGAACGGCGACGTGTTCTTCCAGCACCGCGAGGCCTGCAACAGCGTTTACGACGCTCTGCCGGCTGTTGTTGAGAAGTACATGGCTAAGATCAACGCAAAGCTGGGCACCAACTACGATCTGTTCAACTACTACGGCGCAGCCGATGCTGACCGCGTGATCGTGGCTATGGGTTCCATCTGCGACGTTGCTGATGAGGTCATCGACTACCTGAACGCCAAGGGCGAGAAGGTCGGTATCATCAAGGTCCGCCTGTACCGTCCTTGGGTGTCCTCCGCTCTGCTGAAGGTCCTGCCCAAGACCGCCAAGAAGGTGGCTGTGCTGGACCGCACCAAGGAGCCCGGCTCTCTGGGCGAGCCCCTGTATCTGGATGTTGCCGCTACCCTGCGTGAGGCTGGCCTGAACGATGTCGTTCTGACCGGCGGCCGCTACGGTCTGGGCAGCAAGGACACTCCCCCGTCCTCCATCTTCGCTCTGTTCAAGGAGCTGGAGAAGGATCAGCCGAAGGAGCGTTTCACTCTGGGTATCACCGATGATGTCACCTTCCTGTCCCTGCCCGAGGTCAAGCCCGCTCCCATCACCGCAGCTGCTGGCACCAAGGAGTGCAAGTTCTGGGGTCTGGGCGGCGACGGCACCGTCGGCGCAAACAAGAACTCCGTCAAGATCATTGGCGACCATACCGACAAGTATGTTCAGGCATACTTCCAGTATGACTCCAAGAAGACCGGCGGCGTGACCATCAGCCACCTGCGTTTCGGCGACAAGCCCATCCGCAGCCCCTACTACATCAACCAGGCTGACTTCGTGGCCTGCCACAACCCCGCTTACATCCACATGGGCATGAAGATGGTCCAGGATGTCAAGCCCGGCGGCGTGTTCATGATCAACTGCCAGTGGTCCGATGAGGAGCTGGGCCAGCACCTGAACGCCGAGGCAAAGAAGTATATCGCTGACAACAACATCCAGCTGTATACCATCAATGCTATCGATAAGGCTATCGAGATCGGCATGGGCAAGCGCACCAACACCATCCTGCAGTCTGCATTCTTCAAGCTGGCTGACGTCATGCCCATTGATGACGCCATCAACTTCATGAAGCAGGCCGCTCAGAAGAGCTACGGCAAGAAGGGCCAGGACGTCGTTGAGATGAACTGGAAGGCCATTGACGCAGGCGTTGACGCTATCCACAAGGTAGACGTGCCCGCATCTTGGTCCAACCCCGAGGCTGATCCCGCACCCAAGGCTCTGGCTGGCCGTCCGGAACTGGTCAAGCAGATCCGCGACGTCATGGAGCCCATTGCCCGTATGGACGGCGACAGCCTGCCTGTCTCCTCCTTCGTGGCAAATGCAAACGGCGAGTGGGAGCAGGGCGCTTCTGCATACGAGAAGCGCGGCACCGCTGTCAACGTCCCCGAGTGGGATGCTGCAAAGTGCGTTGGCTGCAACCAGTGCGCATTCGTGTGCTCTCATGCAACCATCCGTCCCTTCCTGCTGACCGCTGACGAGCTGGCAGCTGCTCCTGCCCAGACCAAGAGCCGCGATAACAAGCTGACCCCCGAGTACAAGTTTGTTATGGCTGTTTCTCCGCTGGACTGCATGGGCTGCGGCGAGTGCGTCACCGTCTGCCCCACCAAGGCTATCACCATGGTTCCTCAGGACAGCCAGGCCGATCAGCAGGCAGTCTTTGACTACTGCGTGGCCAACATCTCCAAGAAGGCTACCAAGATGGCCGATGACACCGTTATGGGCTCTCAGTTCAACCAGCCCCTGCTGGAGTTCTCTGGCTCCTGCGCAGGCTGTGCCGAGACCTCTTACGCTCGCCTGATCACTCAGCTGTTCGGCGAGAAGATGTACATCTCCAACGCTACCGGCTGCTCCTCTATCTGGGGCGGCACCGCTTCCATCTCTCCGTACACCGTCAACAAGGACAGCGGCCATGGTCCTGCATGGTGCAACTC
>ENA-UEYL01000150-UEYL01000150.1-human-gut-metagenome-genome-assembly--contig:-NODE-150-length-75777-cov-8.525469_pt1 | contig 75777 bp, 75 predicted proteins | sample MGYA00242941_ERZ507946 | MGnify/ENA primary metagenome ERZ507946 (study PRJEB26167, sample SAMN06115482) | human gut metagenome | host: Homo sapiens | place: China:Guizhou | collected 2015-03-11...
GGGTCCACCACGTTGCCCTTGGACTTGGACATCTTGCCGCCGTCCAGCAGCAGCCAGCCGTGGCCGAACACGTGCTTGGGCACCGGCTCGCCCAGGCTCATCAGCATGGCGGGCCAGATGATGGAGTGGAACCGGACGATCTCCTTGCCCACGATGTTGACGCCGGGCCACCAGCCCTTGTCGTAGTCGTGGTAGCGGTCGTTGTCATAGCCCAGGGCGGTGATATAGTTGCTGAGGGCGTCCACCCACACATAGACTACGTGCTTGGGATCGAAGTCCACCGGAATGCCCCAGGAGAAGCTGGTGCGGGAGACGCACAGATCCTCCAGGCCGGGGTCCAGGAAGTTCTTCACCATCTCGTGGACGCGGCTGCGGGGCTGGAGGAAGTCGGTGTTCTCCAGCAGATCCCGGACCTGGTCGGCGTACTTGCTCAGGCGGAAGAAGTAGGCCTCCTCCTCCGCGTCCTGCACCTCCCGGCCGCAGTCGGGGCACTTGCCGTCCACCAGCTGGCTCTCGGTCCAGAAGGACTCGCAGGGGGTGCAGTATTTGCCCTTGTAGGTGCCCTTGTAGATGTCGCCCTTGTCGTACATCTTCTTGAAAATCTTCTGGACGCTCTCCACATGGTAGTCGTCGGTGGTGCGGATGAACCGGTCGTTGGAGATGTTCATCAGCTTCCACAGGTCCTTCACGCCCCGGTCTCCCTCTACGATGTTGTCCACGAACTCCTTGGGAGTGACGCCGGCCTCCCTGGCCTTGGTCTCGATCTTCTGGCCGTGCTCGTCCGTGCCGGTGAGGAACATGACGTCCTCGCCCCGCAGGCGGTGATACCGGGCCAGCGTGTCCGTGGCCACCGTACAGTAGGTGTGGCCGATGTGGAGCTTGTCCGAGGGATAGTAGATGGGCGTTGTGATATAGAATTTTTTCTTTTCCATGGGATTCTCTCCTTTAAAACGGCAGCTCCGAATGGAAGAGCGCCGGTATTTGCCTGAATTATTATTATAGTTTGAAAATCCAAAAAATACAAGGGAAGATGCGAAAAACGGGCCGTCACACAAGCCGCCTCTCCTCGTGGGGATTGTATTTTTCGCAAAATTCCGATACAATAGGAACGCTGTATGATTTTCACAAGGGAGGATGCGCCCATGAAACTGGTATCCTGGAACGTCAACGGCCTGCGGGCCTGCCTGGGCAAGGGCTTTCTGGACTTCTGTGCCGTGGCCGACGCGGACATCATCTGCCTGCAGGAGACGAAGATGCGCCCGGAGCAGGCAGAATTTGATCTGCCCGGCTATCACCGCTACTGGAACAGCGCCGACAAGGCGGGCTATTCCGGCACCGCAGTGTTCACCCGGCGCCAGCCGCTCTCCGTGACCTATGACTTCGGTATTGATGAGCACCGCCACGAGGGGCGGGTCATCACGGCGGAGTACCCGGACTTCTACCTGGTGTGCTGCTACACTCCAAACTCCAAGGATCAGTTGGCCCGGCTGGACTACCGCATGGCCTGGGAGGACGACATCCGGGACTACCTGCTGGATCTGGACGCCAAAAAGCCTGTGGTGTACTGCGGGGACCTGAACGTGGCCCACCAGGAGATCGATATCAAAAATCCCGGTCCCAACCGCCGCAACCCCGGCTTTACCGACGAGGAGCGGGAGAAGATGACGAAGCTCCTCTCCAGCGGCTTTGTGGACACGTTCCGGTATCTGTACCCGGACAAGACCGGGGCCTACTCCTGGTGGAGCTACCGCTTCAATGCCCGGAAGAACAACGCCGGGTGGCGGATCGACTACTTCATCGTGTCGGAGCGTCTGAAGGACAAAATCCGGAACGCCGATATTTGGAGCGAGGTGCTGGGCAGCGACCACTGCCCGGTGGTACTGGATCTGGATGTATAAACTTCATGCGCGTTCGATGCGCCACGAACATCGGCAAATCCTGCACATGAAGTCTTTTTGCATCATTTCCGGCTGCCCTGAAGAGTGCGGGGAAACGGCACATTTCAAAGGTTTGTGATGCTTTGCATCGGAAAACAGGACCGGACCTGCTGGGTCCGGTCCTGTTTCAGCTCAACAGGGCGTTCATCTCCTCGATCTCCAGATCCTGGAGGGCCCAGTTGATGCCGTAGCCCACCACCTTGCTCAGATCCCGCACCTGCTGGTCGATGTCCCGGGTAGTGACCATGAAGGCATCATGCTCCCCGCGCAGCCGTTCCTCATCCACCTTTTCCACGCCGGACTCCTCCAGAATGTCCGCCGCCAGGGTGGCGGAGTCCACCACCGTGGGCACGCCGATGGCGAACACCGGCACCCCCAGCGTCTCCCGGTTCAGCGCCGCCCGGTGGTTGCCCACGCCGGAGCCGGGGATGATCCCCGTGTCGCTGAGCTGCACCGTGGCGCACACCCGCCCGCACCGGCGGGAGGCCAGGGCGTCGATGGCCAGGACCATGGCGGGCTGGACTTCCGCCACCAGGCCCCGCACCGCCTCCGCGGACTCCACGCCGGTGGTGCCCAGCACGCCGGTGCGGAAGGCCGACACCGGCCGGAACCCGGCAAACTGCTTCGGCATGGCGGAGAGCAGGTGCCGGGTGATCAGCACGCTGTCCAATGCCAGGGGGCCAACGGCGTCCGGCGTCATGGCTGCGTTGCCCAGGCCCACCACCAGGGCGGAGCCCTCCACCGGCAGCAGGGCCTTCAGCTCCGTGCCCACGGCCCGGACCGCCCGCTCGAAAAAGTCCGCCTTCCGCTGCCAGAAGGTGGTGAGGTCAATGGTGAAATAGCTGCCCTGGGGCTTGCCCAGGGCCTCCTCGCCCCGGTGGTCCAGGATGTCCACCCGGGTGACTGGGTATCCCTCCAGCTTGCTCTTGGTCGCCTTCACCCCCATGAGGCGGGTGGTCCGCTCCGCGGACTCCTGCCAGAGCTCCCGGGCCTCCAGGGCCAGGTCGGTACGTTTTATGAACAATGCGAACCGCCTCCCAAACACAAAATCTAGTGGTCTGCTCACTAGGTTTTGCGGTAGGCGGCACGATATACAATTTTAGCCCGAAAAATATAAAAAAAGGCTTGCTTTTTGCGCCGTTCCCTGTTAAAATATCATTCTGCATGGTGGGAACTGGTTCCCACAGTCAAATTTTCTGCCTAAGGAGGTGTTTGGTTTGCCGAATATCAAGTCTGCCAAGAAGCGCGTTCTGATCGCCGAAGTGCGCAACGCCCGCAACAAGGCCGCGAAGTCCGAACTGAAGACCGCCATCAAGAAGTTCGAGGCTGCTGCCGCAGAAGGCAATCGCACCGAGGCCGATGGCGCGTACAAGGTTGCAGTGAAGAAAGTCGATCAGGCTGTTGCCAAGGGCATTCTGCACAAGAATACGGCCGCTCATCGCAAGAGCGCCATGACCCTGAAGCTCAACAAGATCGGCTGATCATATCGGGCCAAAAGGACATCCGTTCGGATGTCCTTTTTTGTTTTCTGGCCAGGGGGCTTTTCCCGATTCTGGCCCTTTTCTTTTCCGCAGGGCGTGTTATAATCGTCCGTAGGATCAGAATTCCGCTGAAGAGGTGACTGCCATGCCGCTGTTCGACACCCACGCCCACTACAACGACGACGCCTTTGACCAGAACCGGAAGGGGCTGCTGGACGCCCTGCCGGACGCCGGAGTGGGGGCTGTGGTGATCCCCGGGGTGGACGTGGAGAGCTCCCGCTCCGCCCTGGCCCTGGCGGAGAGCCGCCCCTGGCTGTTCGCCGCCGCAGGCATCCATCCGGAGGACTGCGCCGGCTGCACGGCCGCGGATTTTTCCGCCATCCGGGACCTGTGCCGGGAGAAAAAAGTGGTCGCCATCGGAGAGATCGGCTTGGACTACTACTGGGCGGAGAATCCGCCAAAGGAATTCCAGCAGATGGTGTTCCGCCGCCAGCTGGAGCTGGCGCTGGAGCTGGAGCTGCCGGTGATCGTCCACGACCGGGAGGCCCACGGAGACAGCCTGGAGATCGTAAAGGAGTTCCCCGGGGTGCGGGGCGTATTCCACTGCTTCTCCGGCAGTCCCGAAATGGCGGAGGAGCTGCTGAAGCGGGGCTGGTATCTGGGCTTTGACGGTCCGGTGACCTACAAAAACGCTCGCCGGGCGCCGGAGGTCGTGGCCGTCACGCCCCTGGACCGGATCGTGGTGGAGACGGACGCGCCCTACATGAGCCCGGTGCCCAACCGGGGCAGGCGGAACGACAGCCGGAATCTCCCCTACATTGTGGAAAAACTGGCGGAGTGGAAGGGCATCTCCCCGGAGGAGATGGCGGCGCACACCTGGAACAATGGCCTGCGGCTGTTTGGGCTGGAGGGGAAGGTATGAAAAAAGCGTTTCTGATGGTCCTGGCCTGCCTGTTGCTGGCGGGCTGCGGCGCGCCGTCAGAGACAGTGACGCCAACGGACTCCTGGCCGGATTCCGCTCTGGCGGAAACCAATGAAGCGGCTGCTGAATCCCCGCCGGAGCCTATTTCAACCGCGCCTGCCGAATCCCCGCCGGCAACCGCCCCGGCGGAACCCCTCTCCGCCCCCGCCGTGGTAACGGCGGGGCAGGCGCCGGAGGAACCCTATGATTTGCCCACGGAGGTGATCGGGCTGAAGGACTGGATCGGTGAAAGCCGCTGGAACCATGACCCGGTGGGCCTTTTGGCAGAACTGCCGGAGCGGGAGCTCTCCCTCTACGGCGTGACAAAGTGGCTTGACAGCTCAGCCCTGCTGCGCTGGGGTGACAGTCTGGCGGAGTTTTCCTGGTCCTTCGGCGGCCCGTTGATTGTGGAGCCGCAGCTTTGGTGCTGGGATGTGGACTCCGACGGGCAGGAGGAGGTCGTTGTCATCAATCATGTGGACAGCGGCACCGGGACTTCTATTGAGGAGCTTCACGTGGTCAAAAAAGACGGGGACGGCACCCTGACGGACTACTGCTTTCCGGAGTCACTGTGGCAGGAGGACCTCTCCGGCCTGCTGTCGGTGGTGTCGGACGGGGACCGGACCTACACCGTCTTGGGCGCGGATCTGGTGGACCTCACAGACGAGATCCAGACACAGTTTCCGGACCTCAATCCGGCCATGATCGAGGACACCTCTACCGGAAGATGGGCCAATTTTTCCGTGCAATCCGGTACGGATGGGAACGGCAGCGATCTTTTCTTTACGGGTTCTGCGATGTTGGAGGGGAGGGAAATCCCCTATGACTGGTATGCGGCGGAGATTACCGCTGCCATCTCCTATGAAAACGGCATCTTCACGCTGTCGGACTTTCATCTGAACAGCTTATCCTGATTACGCAAGGAGCGATATTTATGGAAAAGGGCTTTACCATCACCTATGAATACGGGGACAACCTGTATGTGAACCCCACCAACCGGTGCAACTTCAACTGCGCGTTCTGCCTGCGGCACAACCAGGGTTCCGGCGGCAGCATCTACACCCATAACCTGTGGCTAAAGCGGGAGCCCACGAAGGAGGAGATCCTTTCCTCCATCGAGAGCCACGACCTCTCCCAATACAAGCAGCTGGTGTTCGTGGGCTTCGGTGAGCCTACCTACCGGTTCGACGACATCTGCTGGGTCATCGACCAGATGAAGGCCCACGGCACCAAGATCTTCACCCGGATGGACACCAACGGCACCGGTTCCCTCATCAACGGCCGGGACATCGCCCCGGAGTTCGCGGGCCGGTTCGATATGGTGTCTGTCTCCCTGAACACCGACACGGCGGAGAAGTACAACGCCCTGTGCCACCCCCAGCAGGAAAACGCCTACCAGGCCATGAAGGACTTCACGAGAGAGGTCCTCAAGTATGTGCCCACCGTGATGATGACCGTGGTGGACACCATCCCGAAAGAGGAGATCGAGAACTGCCGGAAGATCTGCGAGGAGGAGATCGGCGCCACCTACCGGGTGCGGGAGTACATTGCGGACTGACAAATGCAGATATGAAGAGACGCCCGCAGGGGCGTCTCTTTTTCCTGAGCTTATGTATGGAATACCACGGACTTCACGATGATGCTGACGCCGCCCAGGAGGAAGAGGACGATGGCGCCCTTTTGGAGCTTTTCCTCTTCCAGCCGGGGCCCCAGCCACGCCGCCAGGCCCATGGCCAGCACCGCCGCGGGAACAGACGCCAGGGCGAACAGCAGCACCGGGCCGGTGAACAGGTCGGTGACTAGATAAGTCACTACCCGCACCGCATTCTCCCCAAAGAAGAGAAAGCACATGCTCCCCTTGAACTCGCTGTAATCTCTGGCTGTTCGCTGGAGGTAGGCCACGATGAACATGTTGATGCCGAAGAGGCCCGCGCACACGCCGGAGAACGCGGACACCGCCAGCCGCAGCCAGGGCCGGTCCTTCCGGTCCGGCTTCACCGGCCGCAGGGAGCGGGTGGCCATCTCCAGCCCTAAAAGCACCACGACGACGCCCAGCACGGTTTTGATGACCCAGGGCATGGAAAAGCGCAGCAGCAGCGTGCCGGGGATCACGCCGCAGAAGTTGGCCGCCAGCAACGGCAGGATCTTCCGCCACTGGAAGCTGTGCCGGTTTTTCCAGGTGATCCAGGCGTTCACCGGGCAGTCCAGCAGCAGCGTACCCGGGGTGATGACCACATTGTCCAGGCCCATGGACAAAATCGGCGCGGAGATCAGGGGGTTGCCGAAGCCGATCAGCCCTTTGACCAGATAGGCCAGCAGCTGCGCGGCAAAGATAAACAGTGCGGTTGAAAGCGTCATTGTATGTTCCCTCCCAGATTTTCACCCCTCATTATATACCACATTTTCAGCGGAAAGGAAACGGCATTCTGCCTCCGGCGGAAAAAATGGACTCCCTGTTCCAGGTTTGTGTCGGTAGAGGCATCCCCGGCAAATCGATAAACGATTTGCCGGGGAATTCCAATAAGTGCAGATTTAAATATAAAGATACCATATCGTCATGATTGCAAAATCCGCAAACATATGGATAACCCATGAATGATAGATATTTTCATTTTTGCTATCTACATAGTCAAAAAGCAGCCCGCCAATCGCCAATCCTATTAAAGCCAAAAGCAACATCAACGGCGGAAATGACATTCCAATCATTGCAATATGATAAACTGCAAACATGCCTGAACTGAATATATATGCTATTTTTCGGGCTGTGTATTTGGATAATCTGATAAATGCAACGAAACGAAAGAAAAATTCCTCCAGAAAGGAATTGCAAAAGGAAATATAGAGAGCCACCCCAATAAAGCTGCCGCTGTTGACTTTTTGATCCGCTGAAAGCGACTGAACCAACGACGCATAGTCGAAGAAGTTTTTTGTTAAAGTATACGCACCCAGAATCACCGCATAGATAAAAGAGCCCAGCACAAATAATTTCATCATGCCCCTCTTGTCGATTTTAAAGAATTCATCCAGTAATTTTGTATGGGTTATTTTTGCATATACCAATGGCAATAATAAAAATACCGCGACTTTAAGCGCGGATTTGACAATATATGCAGGTTCAATGATTGTTTCAATGAGTGCCATAAAAACACAACATATTATAACAAGAACAATAATACCCGACGCTTTTTCTTTATTCATAGCCATCAGTATTATCTGCCTCCCAAATATAAATCTGCTGCTTTTATATTGCCTATGTCTCATTTTTACCATTATAGAATAGAAAAAAGTTTTGCGCAAGGCAGCAGGTGAATTTGCCGGGGTTGTCTAGAGCCGGTGAAAAGTCAATAGATAAGTGCGAAAAAATCAGAAAAATTTTTATTCACAGTTTCTGAATATCTATCGACAGGGCCCTTGCGTGTTCCGCAATGGCCCTGTTTGCGCTCTTCCACCCCAGCTTCTCCCGCGGGTAGTCATTCATCCAGGCCTCGATCTCTTTCACCTTCTGCCGGGTCAGGCTCGAGAAGTCCGTTCCTTTCGGCAGGAAGCGCCGGATAATCCGGTTGGCTGCCTCGTTGCTGCCGCGCTCGTAGGCAGAGTACGGGTGGCAGTAGTAGACATGGGTGCGGGCGCCGCTTCTCCGGCAGGAGGATTCCATGCCGGCGCAGTCCGCGAACTCCACACCGTTGTCGATGGTGATAGACCGGAACATCTCCCGAAACGCGGCGGAGCCCAGCTTCCGCTCCATCCGGTTCAGCGCGGCCACCACGCTGGCGCTGGTTCCGTCCTTCATCAGCTCGATGATCTCCCAGCGGGTCAGTCGCTCTGTCAGAACAAGCAGCCGCTTCTTGGACCGCCTGGCGGAGACCACAGTGTCCATCTCCCAATGCCCGAACGTCTTCCGGCTGTTGATCTCTTCGGAGCGATCCTCGATCCCGTCCCCTTTCGGCAGCCGAGCCTCCTGCACCTTCCTGTATGGATGCTTCTTTTTCTTCCCCGTGGGCAGGCTTTTGTTGGTGATGGTGGCGAACACGCCCTTGTCAATGTAGCTGTAAAGCGTCCATTCGCTGATCTCCACAGAGAAGATCCGGCCTTCTTCCTTGATCTTGGCTAGTGCCGCCGCCGGGGAATAGTGCTCCTTCCCGATCTTCTCTTCCAGATAGGAGGCCAGGGCATGGTCATTTCCGATTTTTAAGTCCGGCCCCTTGGCCTGCAGGTTCTCCCGGTATTTCCGCTCCGCGGTCTCCGGGCAGTATTTTTGCACATACTCCCACTCACTGGTCATTTGCCACGTCTGCCCCCGCTTGATCTCCCGGTAGATGGTGGAGGTGTGCACGTGGAGCGCATCGGCGATCTCCTTCGGCTTGCGCCGTTCATCCAGCATCCGCCTGATTTTCAGCCGGTTTTTCCAGGTCAAGTGACTATACTGCCGCTCCATAGCACGTCCGCCTCCTTGTCAGTTTAATTTAATAATCCATAAAAAGCCGGAATTTGTCAATCCCTTCCAAGTCATAAAAAAACGCTCCCATAGGCTTATAGCCTATGGGAGAAATTTTTTCGTTCAGATCATATCGCCGCACAAAAACCAGTCAGCGGAGACGCCCAGCACACTGGACAGCGCCCAAAGCTCATAATCCTGCACCATCCGGTCCCCGAGTTCGATCCGGCTGATGGCGTCCTGCTCCAGGACCACGCCTTCGGTCTGAACCTTCGCCACCAGCGCCGCTTGAGAGAGGCGCATGGACAGCCGCTTCATGCGTACCCGCTCGCCTGAGATATTCCGCCGCCCTTCATAATCGTTTGCCTTCACGCCGTTCCCTCACTTTTATGGGAATCTTCTGTATCTCAGTTGACTTTACCATTATTTGGCGATATAGTCATGGTAATATCCCATAAAACAGCAGAAAAAAGTAAAACGGGAAGGCGGTGTTTTTTTGGAAGCAGTGTATGTCCTTGGCGGATTTGGCCTAAGCAGCATTTTCTATGCAGTCGGTGGCTATCTGAACGAGCTGTGCATTTACTTGGACAACATGGGGCACCCTGGATTCTTTCAAAAAGTCTTAGTGGTCCTTTCGGTCACTTGCTTTATCTTATCTATTCCTGCGCTTATCGTCTTTTACCCACTCCAGAACCTTTTGTTAAAGCGCATGGAAAGATACTGGCGGAGGGATGAACGGGAAAGGTTGAGATAATATGAAATTCTTGATCTGGTTTGTATATTTGGCGATTGCTTCGATTTTGAACTCGCTGTTGCTTTCGCTCGTAGATACTTCCGCCTCCTTACAGGGCGTGATGTTGTTCTCTTTTTTTATTACCGTTGCAGTTTACGGAGCCGCGATATTTTTTGCCAAGACAACTTGTAACTGGTATGCCAAAAAGAAAAACAAATGCACTCCAATGCAGTTCGTCCCATCTACGCGGATTACGCAGGTACCCACCTCGCAAGAGATCGTTGAGGTGTACCGCCAGCCAAAGAACCGCGTTGCGCTTTCCCACCCGACCGGTACTATTCTGGTTCTCATTTCCTGTTTGATCTGCCTTCTGTCCATCGGATTTTCCGCCTGGTCGTGGTGGTCCGCAAAGAGTGAGTATCGCACCATGGCAGAAGAGGCACAGAAGTCTTATGAAAGCAGAATACCTGCTATCAGGTCGGCAGCTTATGACGATGGTTATGCGGCCGGGATTGAAGATGGGAGATCATCTGACGCTTCTATTCAAAGGCGGTTGGCCAACCTTAGAGACTCTGCGGAATTGGAATTCTACAGGAGCAACGCTGTGTTTGTAACCGTCAGCGGTGAAAAATATCACTGCTACGGCTGCCATCATCTCACAGGACACAGGTATTTTATCTATAACATTGAACTTGCCAAAGAAATGGGATACGAGCCCTGCTCCGATTGTTGGGGTGGGTAACTCGAAAATCTGCTCCTGTTGCGATCCATAGGAGGGTATTCTTGTGAAGGCCTTGAAAATCATATTGATAATTTTAGGCGTACTTTTTGCGCTCGCCATAGTGGTAACGCTCCTGCTTGACCTGTTTCCAGATCGGTATGCGATTGTAAATTTTCTTATTTACTGTGGGGCCGCTGCGTTCCTTTTCATGGTGAGCAGGGTCCTGATGTATCTGTGCAGGGTTTATGCTGACAGAGAAGAGCACTATATTCGTTACAGGATATTTTCTGCGCTTTGGATCGTTCTCGTAACCGTTTCCTTTCCTGTTTCCATCCCGCTCCTCTGTATCGAAGATAAATTCGAACATCTATACCTATCTTGGCACGAGCGGGATATAAAGGCGTGTAAAGAAATCGTTCAAGAGCTTTATTGTGCGATAAATCGTGGAGATAGGGAAAAAGCTGATTCTCTGTATAATGAATATTTCCGCTAGTAAGGTTTAAGAGAGCCCCCGGGGATCATCCCCGGGGGCTCTCGTCATTACGCCTCGTCCTCTTCGTGCATCCGGTCGTAGACCTCCCGGCCCACCCGTTTGTCGAAGGGGTTCTTGTTCCATTTCCAGGACTTGTTCTGGAGCTGCCACAGGATGGCCCGTTCCCGGTTGTCCAGGCCCGGCATGTTCTCGAGCGCCTCTGCCGCCATATCCTGCGTGACGCTGTTCCCGTCACCCTTCAGTCGGTCGATCTCTTCCGCCGCGGCTTTCCGGCTGCTGTCGGATACCCCGTATTCCTGAGCCAGAAGGATTTTCTCGCTGGCCTCCGCGGGGATCATCTGCCAATAGCGCAGGGCCTCCTTGACGGTTTCCGCCTGATCCTCCGTGTAATTCTGCCGCTCCACCCAGCTGGCAAACTCCGTTGCCTTCTCTGAGGCCGACAGCCTTTCAGCCTCCGGCGTATCCTCGTCGCTGTTCAGGAATTGGTACTGGTCGTATGCCTCCATGACCTCTTCCCAGGAGAGTCCGGTGTCCATCATCGCCCGGAAGTGGTCCGGCGTGCTGCTGTCCGCGTCGCTCAGTCCGCGGTACAGAGCCAGCTTCTGCTCGTCTGTCAGGTCTGCCTCCGTGATGGCGTCCCGCTTGGCAACGCCTCTCCCGTAAGAATTCAGGGCCTCGTCGTTCTCTGCGGCCCGCCACCCCTGGATCGCCTGGTAGACGGTCTCCGGGTCAGCCCCCATGTCCACGATCTGCTCGTATGCCTTCGTCTGGTTCGCAGAGAGGCCCGTCTGCCCGGAGGCGTAGAAGTCTCGGCTTTCGTCCAGGGCAGACTGCCCGAACAGGATTCCCCGCACAATGCTCCAGAAATCCTGCTCTACCGGGAACTGCAGCCGCCGGTTTTCTCCGCTGCCCCTGTAGTATCCGCCGCGGAGCAGTGCTTCCCCGCCTTGGATGGACTTTTCGATTTGCCGGCCGCCCGGCAGAACATCTCCAGCCAGGCCCGCCAGCTGCCGCGCCACCTCCCAGGAGAACAGGCCGTCCTCCGCAATGGTCCCCGGCAGGTCTGCCAGGTTGCTCAAATCCGGCATGGGCAGCGTCCGGTCGCCCATACCCGCCAATGCCGCCACGTTGCTTGCGAACGGAATCTCATTGAGCCCATTCCAAACAAAGTCATCCCATCCGGCAGCGGCGTCGAATTCGTTCAGCTCCGGGTCCGTGTCGAACAGCCGCTCTCCGGTCAGCCGCTCCCAGACGTTGTCCACCAGGGTCCTCAGCAGGTCCATCTGCGTCAGCCCCAGGCCGCCGGCAAAAAGGTTTCCCGCAAGGCCCAGAACGTCGAACGGCGCCGGCGTCCCGCCGTACAGCTCCTCGTCGATCCGGTTCAGCAGGAAAGCCCCCAGTATGATCTTTACCAGGACAGCCGCCAGAGACCCGGCCGCTGCCCGTTTCCCCTTTGCCCGGGCCATTTCCCGGAAGTCCCGGTTCCCCAGGTCCTGAATGACGTGCTCCCAGTTGTTCAGGGCCTCCAGCTGGAACATGTGCACCATCTGGTTGAGAAAGTCCTTGGACCGGAACGCCAGAGGCACGCTGCCCTTGGCCCGGCTTGCCATGACCTCCCGGCCGAACCGGTCCGCAAGGCGCATGGCCTCCGCCGCGCTCTTCCCGGCCCGGACCTCCTTCAAATACCGGCTCCGCACCGCCAGGGTGGATACGATGCCGTCCACGATTTCCAGCGGCTTGAAGGCTCCGGTGATCGCCCGGTCCTTCCAGCTCGTCACGATGTAGTTGATCCCCTTTTTCTCCGTCAGGAAGTCGCTGCCCGCCGCCCAGCTTTTCAGGTCCTTGCTCCGCAGCTCGATCAGCGCCTGGGCCACGTTCCGCGCCCCGTTTTCCGCAAGGATAATGGGCAGCTGGCCGCCCTGGTTCAGGGCGGAAGACAGGTTGGCGGACACCTGCGCCCTGGCAAAAGCCCGGTGTACTTTGCTGATGGCGTTGAGAGAGGTCCGCCCGAAGCTCTTCTCCATGGCCCGGTCCTCGAACAGCTGCTTGTTTGCCAGGTTGTTTGCGTAGTCGTCCAGAAACACCGCCAGGTCTCCATACAGCGTCAGGTTTTCGATGGCCTGGTACTGATCCTCCACATACTGCTCCATGGCCTGGTGTACGTCCTCATAGGTCGGCGCGGATGTGTAGGACAGCTTCCCCTTGTCCCGCAGGAAGGACGCCTGCTGGTCCGCCTGCGCGTATCGCAGCGCGTCCGCCTGCTCCAGCTGGTTCCGGATTTCCTCCGGGGCATAGGTTCTTCTGAAATACCGCACAAAGGCCCGGGTCCGCATAATGTCGTCCGTGTGATAGAGCACGTCCGACATGGAGTCCACATACTTCTCGAATCCTTCCGCAATGTCCGGATCCAGAAATTCTCCCTGGCTGTTTCGGTTCTTGAAAAAGCCGTTCCACGGCATATTCGGCTTGAAATTTTTCGTTCTCCCCGCAATGGAGGTGGGGAGCTTCCCGATCTCCCGGTTAATCCCCATGCGCTCCAGGGCGTTGTTGAACCGCTCTTGGGTCTCCTGGCTCTGGAGATGGGGCGCGTACCCCCGGATGAAGCCGATGGGCTCGTAGCCGTGGGCCACCAAAAAATCGTTGGCCGCGTCGTAGAGCTGGTTGAACAGCTCCCGGTACTTCTCCACCGCGTTCCCGATGATGGTGGTGTCCGCGCCTTGCAGCCGTTCCTGGGTTTCCAGCCACCGGCTGTACTGAATCGCCAGCCGCCGCTCGTCCGTCCCCAGGTTGAATTCCCTCGCTTCATCCACGGAGGCGTCGATCTCCGCCTGCCGCCGCTTCGCAAGGTCGTCTTTTCCTGCCAGCTTCCGGGCGTTCTTGATGTTCTCCGCCGCGTTTTGAATATCCCGGCTCCGCTCCATGGCGTTCACGGCGTCCTCCGCCGCCCGGCCCTCGATCACCAGCTGCACCAGGGCCCGTTCTTCCTTGTTCAGCCGCCGGTCCTTTCCGTTCCGATCTTTGAAGGTCCGGACCTCGTTGTGCATTCGGTTCACGAAGCGGATGCGCTCCGCCTCGTTGTCCTGGACAGGCCGGAAGAGGTAGTCGTTGATCTCGTCGCCCTTGGCGTTGCCGAAGATCCGCCGCATATTCCGTTCCGGGGTCCGGTTCCGCATGATGACGGCCGCCGGGACCTTCGTCTTGGCGTCGTCCACGCCGTCCATCAGCCGCCGCACCCGCTCGTCCAGGTTCCGGTTGATCTTGGTGCGCTGCTCCCGGATCAGGTCGTTCTGCACGGCCTTCTCCGCCCAGTAGTAGTCCGCCAGCTCCATCACCGTGTCCGCGTCCATGCTGGGCGGGATGTCCGCCTCGCCGTAGATGCCCGCCGCCACGCCGGAGGCGAAGTTCTTCTCCGCATCCGTGGCCTGCAGCCGTCGCTCCGCCCGCTTGATCTCCTTTCGGATGGACTTGGCCGCCCGGTCATTCTCGATCAGCTGTTGGGTGTTCCCATACAGGCCCACGCTGTTGGCAATCCGGATGCCCAGGTCCTTCAGAGCGTCAGAGCCCTCGAATTCCTCCCGGCTCCGGTTCCGCATCCGTTCCTCCGCCGCGGCCTCCAGGGCCGCCGTGTAATCATCGATGCTGTCGAAGCCCTCCGGCGCCAGCGTTTCCCGCCAGTCGACGGGCCGGTTTTTCCACCGCTCGTTCAGCCGGTTGTACTGCTCGTCGCTCATGCCCCGCGGCCGGTGCAGATCGCTCCGCCCGCTCTGATCCGGAGAGAGCGGGGGATTGTCCGACGGCTCCGCCGCGGTGTCCTCGTCCATGCTGTAGCGGATGTCCTCGTCGTCCAGAGTGGGGAGGGAGAGGCCAGGGACCTCCGGCTCCGCGCCGCTCTCCATGGCGGCGTCCAGGTCCGCGATGTAGGCATCGTAGTCCTGGAACATATCCGCGAACTGCTCCCGGGCGTTTTCCTGGTCTGCCTTGTGGAATCCCCAGACAACGGCGTTCAGCTCGTCAAAAGCCGTCGTCTGTTCCTGCGGTGTTAGGTCGAACAGGCTCTTGCTGCCATGGAAACGTTGCTTGATTATCATTCCCATGACTTCTGCGGTTCGATCACTAGACAGGCTAATATATTCCCCAGTATTTTCGAGAAAGTCCAGATACCGGTCATTTCCCGTCTGCTTTGCAGCGTGAATCGCTTCATGGTATCCCACCACATCCGCCAGTTCTGCCGGGATGCTGTCAGAGATATAGATACTCCCGCCGCTGGTCAACGCCCAGGCTTTGGGATTTCTTTCCTTGATGGCGGCATCCTCTACCACAAATGCGTCCGCTCCGTACCGGCCCGCATTTTCAGCCGCAATTCCCGCCGCCCGAGACGGGCGGTCAATTACACGTCCTCGTGCCCAGGAGGCGGGGGCTGCACGCCTTCCTCCTTCATCCGTTTGGCTACCTGCTGCATTTCTCCTTTGAGCCGATCTAGGTCTTCCTGGGATAGTTTCTCCGGCTTCTCGCCTCCGTACATTTTCTCCATGAACTCCTCGAAGGTCATATTCATTTTGCCCATCGTCCAGTCCTCCTTGCTGATCTGTCGTTCTGCCGCCATCATACGCCGCCTCCGGGGTGGTGTCAACAGTGAACCGCCAGCCATGGTCCTCCGTCCGCTCCAGGCCGGTCATCTCTCGGATGGTGTCCGCGTCCACGCCCTGGAAGAGCAGCCGCTCCGCCTCGTCCTGCTGGGCGTCAGTTGGCTCGCTCATGGAGTACATGGTCCTGTCAACCGGCGCATACTGCCCCTGGGTAGGGTCGATCCACGCCACGTCCGTCAGCGGGACTGTCTTACTGTAAACCCGTCCGTTCCCGGAATAGCTCTCCGCCTCCATCCTGGACGGCGAGACGAATCCGCCCGCCTCAATGGGGTAGGAACTGAACACCTCGATCTCTCCGCTCTCCAGGGCCTCCTCCGCCATGGCGCGCGTGAAGTCCGGGTTGTATTCGTCGTACTCTGCCCACTCCGGGTCCTCTATGGACTCCCGGAACGTCTTGATCTCCTCCGCGCTCCGGATCCATGTGTGGTAGTCGTCATCCGCCGGGTTTGTCTCCTGAATGATCTGCATCTGCCGCTCTTTCAGCGCGTCGGTGTCTGTCTCCGCGGAGAAAAAGGCATCCGAGTCCGAGAACACCGTGTTCTCGTCCCCGGTGTTGGGCATGGTCTGCCGCCGCTGCTCCGGCGTCAGCTGGCGCCGGGCCGTCACATCCCGGGCCTCGATCTCGCCCGCGGTGTTCTCGTACATCCTGCGGTACTCTCCGGCGGTGTCCTCCATGCGGTGGCTCAGGTCCAGCAGCTGCCGGAACCACGCGTTCGGATAGAGCTCTTCATAGATGGCGTCCTGCTCGGCCTCCAGCCGGTCATACCGCCGCCCCGCTTCCGTATTTGAATCAGCCAGGAAAAGGCGCTCCAATTCCCGCTCCAGTTCCGTATATCGGATGTACTTGTTTTGATCCTCCCGGCCCAATCCGTTCAGGATTTGGTCGTACTCCTGCTGTAGGCGATTTGAAACCAGGTCGCCCGTCTCATATTCCCGTCTGGCCCAGTATTCCGGGCTGCTCCCGCCGGAAAATCCCTCCGCGCTCTGGATGGCGTGCTGAATCTCGTGTACCAGGGTGTCCTCCGGCGCGTCACGCAGGGAGTTGTTCAGGGTGATGGTGTTTGTCCCCGTGTTGTAGGAACCGTGTGTCCCCTCCGGCAGGTCCGCAAACCGCAGGGCCGCCTGCCGCAGCTGGGGGTAGTTTTGATAAAGCTCGTCATGGCGCAGGAAGTCGGCCAGCCGCAGCGTCTGCTGTTCCTCCGCCCGGCCCGGGCCGTGCCCCTGGTCGAGCAGCTGGCGCAGCTCCGTCTGTTCCTCCTGGGTGATGGTCCCGTCGATGAACTTTCCCTCCAGTTCCCGGAAGCGGGCATACTCCGCCCGGTCGCTCCGGTTCAGGTCTCCCCAGCGGCTGTACTCCATGCCGCTGTCATCGATCTCGAACCGCCATTTGCCGTCCGCCCCGGTATACCACCCGGTCTCCCGGAAGATGGTCTCCATGGCCACGCCCTGGCGCTCCATCTCCTTGGCCCGGTCCAGGGCGTCCAGGTCCGCCCGCCTGGCGTTCTCCCCGCCGAAGCTGTAGCGGCCTTCCGCCGGGGGGCCGGTGGTCCGGTCTGTTGCCGCGGCGTTCTGGCTGCCACGGCCCACGCCCCGCTCTGTCATGGTCTGCTCCACGGTCTCGTTGAACCGCTCCGCGTGGACGGAGAAGGCGTTGATCCCGGCGTAGGCGTCCGCGAAAATTTCCTCCAGAATGGCCCATGCCTCCGCCTGTGTGCCGTCCTCGCCGGCGTTTTCCGTAACGGAGATCACGCCCCGCAGCTTCCGGATATATTGCTCCACCACACGGCCCAGATCTTCCGGCCCATACTGTTCCCGGACGCGGTCCTCCAGCTCCCGGATCAGGCCCGGCGTCTGTGCCGCCCGGTCATGGAAAATCTCATGGTCCGCGATCTGGTCCGGCGTCACCCGGATGTTGTCCGCCTGCACGATGATCCGGTCCCCGGTGAATACACCCCGGACCAGCCGGGCGCCGTCCGGCGTCCCGATCTGGATGCCGCCGGTCACGAACACGGTATCCAGCCCCGTCTCTTCCCGCACCCGGTCCGCTGTGGCCCGCAGGCCGTCATCCCAGGCGCTCTCCGGAATGACCTGAAGCGTTTTGGCGTCCGTGCCCCGCGGCAGTCCCAGGTCCTGGCTGCTTACCGGTTCTCCCCGTAGATCATGGACAGAATTTTGTCTTTCACGCGCTGCTCGGTAGGTGTCAGCGGGGCCTCTGCCTCTTTCTGCGCCTGTTTCCACGCCTCCAGTTTGCTCTCCGGCACCCGTACCAGAAAGCCGTCCGAGGTCTCCATCAGATACGCCGTCTCCCGGCTCTGCTCCCTGCTGTCCATTCTGCTCCATCCTTTCCGCCGTCACCGGCGCTTCGTCGATCCCGTCCAGATACCCGCTTCCGCCCTCTGCAGTCTCTACGTATCCGGCAATACTTGCTTTTGCATTGATGTAGTCCTGGTTGGGTGGGATATATCCATCCATGGACTGATAGCCGTTTGTCAGCATATCGTCCAGCACGAACTCCACCCGCTTTGCAGCGGCGATGTTCTCCTGGCCGTGGTTGTGAATGATGGCGTCCAGGGCTTTCTCGATTTGATCGTAAGAGAGGCCGTAGTCGTCCAGCAGCACGGTGATCCGCTCCGGCGCTGCCCGCTTGGTCCTCCGGTATTCATACCCGGTCTGGTAATCGCCCAGGCGAAGGGTCTGCCCGCCCTTTTCTGTGACAGAGAGCTCATTCAGCAGCTCCGCCGCCGCCTCGCTGTAATACCGGTGCACCTCCGGATGGTCGAACTGGAAGGCGTTGATCCTCCGGTCTCCCATATCCTCGCTGCTGCGCTGGTCAATATGCTGGGCAGGGTCAACCTGATAGACCCTTCCGCCGGCATCCACGTCCATGTCACCCCGTTCTGCCAGGGCTGCGAACTGCTCGTCGGAAAGCGTGGCCTGGTCCACTCGCCCCCCGCTCTCCAGGGTCTGGATCACAGGGTCCGCCGCCGGCGTGGCCTGCGTTTGCCGCCCTGCCGGCTGCGCCTGATCCTGCTGCACCTGCGCCGCCCCTTCCGGGGCGGCGGTTTGTGTGCCCGCAGGCACCGCCTGCGTGGCCTGCGGGCTCTGCGCCTGCTGGGACGCCGGTGGCGCTTCTTCTGCATCTTGGCCCCTCCCGCGGTTCTTCAGGTACTCCCGCCGGGATCTCCGGTTCCACGGGTCCATCATCCAGGCTGCCCGGTCCACGGCCTCCGTCACACCCCGCCTGCGTTCCGCCGCCTGCACGGCCTCTCTAGCCTCCGGGGAGAACATTCCCTTTTCTCGCATCACGTCATAGGCGCTGTCGGCCGGTCTCGCTTGGTAGTCCCGAATACCCTGCCGGATATTCCGCCCGGCCAGGTCCACGCCGCTGGTGGCGCCGCCCATGGCCATGCCGGACAGAGCGCCGCCCACGCCGGCCCATACCACCTGCGCCACGCTGTCCAGGTACGCCTGCTTCCGGGCCTCGTCCTCGTCCATGCCCATCAGCTGGTACTGCGTCACCAGCTGCTCGAAGTCGGAGGATTCCCCCATGATGGCGGTGTCCGACAGGATGTTGGCGATCTCCGTCAGCATTTCCTCACTGGCCTCCGTGCCCGCCTGCTGGGCAGTTGCCCGCAGCAGGTCCTTCACGCTGTTGATGGTCTTGGCCTCCAGCAGCTTCTCAATGCTGAACCGCTCGAACACCGCCTCCGCCGCGCCGGCGGCCAGACCGCCCCAGAACGCCTGGGAATTGCTGCCGCCCCGCTCCAGCACGTTCACGGCCTGCTGGCTGGCCGCGCTGGCGCCCATCAGGTACGTTGCCCACGGTCCCAGCAGCGCCACTTGGGAGGCGCTGTCTCCGATGGACATGCCGGTGTTGTAGAGGAAGGACGCCACGTTCTGGCCGAACAGCTCCCAGTCTGTGTTATCCGCGATCTTCTTGGACACCGTGTCCCGTACCCCGGTTACAAAATTGCTGATGATGGCCGCGTTCGGGTCTGCCGGGGTATAGGTCCGCAGGTCGTCCTCGCTTCCGCCTCCAGTGGCGATCAGGCGGGGGATGTCGACAGCCTGCAGGGCCGATGCGCCCACGGAGGCGAGGGAGGCCAGGACCGGATGCTCGTCCGCCCACGCTTCCGTCTGCTGCCGCTGGCGCTCCGCCTCCGCCGCCCGCTCCTGCCGCTTCTGGTACTCCGTCATGCGCTCGTAGTCATAGCCCGCCGCGCTGATGCGGTCCGTCTCTTCCAGCAGCTGCGCCTCCAGCGCCTTCCGGACGGTGGTCAGATTCCGGCTGTCCTCCCGGGACAATCCGTACTGCCCGGCGATCTCCCGCACAGCCTGGTTGACGGCATCCTCCGTCACGGGGCCCGGTGCCGCCACCCGGGTCTGCTCCAGGGTCTGGATGCGGTTCAGTGCGCCCCTGATCTCGTCCGCCCGGGCAAAGCTGGCCTGCATGGAGGCATCTTCCGCCAGCCGCGCCCGCTGCTGTTCGTTTTCCTCCTGATAATAGCGGTTTCGGAGTTCCGCAAGCTGCCTGTCGTAATCCTGCCGGGCGCGGTAGGCTTCCTCCGCCGTGCGGTATCTCTGCCCGGCATACGACTCTGTGGGCATCCCCGCAGCCCCTGCGGTGATCTCCGCACCCCGGAAATTCAGGAATTCCTGCTGGGCCTCGTCCCGCAGCGTCCGCAGCTCCTCCGCCCGGCGCTCCGCCTCCCGTGCCGGGGATGTGATCTTTCCCGGCTTTCCGGCAGTTGTTGGCCTCCCAGCCTTTTTTCTTCCGGCGGTTTCGCCCGCCGCTTGACTGGTCACCGTCGGCAGGGAGGGGGACTGCTGTCTCCCCGCTTCTTTGAGCCTGTTCAGCCGCTCCCGGACGGTCATTCCGGCCGTAGTTCTCCCGGATGTCGCAGCCGGAGCGGGGGAGGACTGCTGTCCTCCCTGGCCGCTCTGCTTCCTTCCTGCTTCTCTAAGGCGTTCCAGCCGTTCCTGTACAGATAATTTCGCCATGTTCTGCCTCCTTAATAGCCGATTGCATCCAGCAGGAACTCCGCTTCCGCCTCTGTGATCTTGCCGTCATCCAGCGCATCAGAGATTCTTTCGGCCCACGTCCCCAACTGCGACGGAGAATTAACCCGGCTCATGGCGTTCGCGATATTCAGCGCCGCAGCCCCCAGCTGAGAGGCGTCTGTGATCGTTCCGCTTCCGCCGCTGTTTGGCTCGTATCCATAGATCGCCTTCAGCATCTCGTCTGTATACCCGTTCTCCCGCAAGACAGCCAGAACGTCGTCCGAAAAGACGCCGGCGTTTGCTGCCTGTTTGGCCGTGGTCAGCGTCATCTTGGACTTCCCGCCTCCGGAACTGCTGGACCGACCGCCTCCGCCGGCTGCCTGCTGGGCAGCCTGCCGCCGGTAGGCTTCCTCCAGGGCCTGGACATACTCGCTCCCGTATCCGGAGGCGCCCACCAGATCCGCGCTGGGGCTTCCGCCGGCGGCCAGAATGGCATCCACCTGGGCCCGGGCCAGGTCCGTTTCCTCCGCCTGCTTTTGCTCGTACAGCCCCACCTTGTCCATCCAGCGGTTGTAATCTACGCTGTCCTGCCCCTGGAGGGAAGCCAGCTGATTCTGCAGAATATCGAAGTCGGAGAGATACTGGTTGAAGGCAAAGTTCCGGTCTGTGTTGAACTGCCCCAGCTGATCCAGGTACTTGGCATAGTCCAGCTGCTCCTGCGTGTTGACCGCGTTCAGGTCCTGCAGGCTCATGTTGTACTCGTTCAGGTAGCGGTCGTATGCCTGCTGGTACAGCGTGGGGATGATGTCGTTCAGCTGGGCGGCATAGTAGTCCCCGGCCTGGGTGGCCGCCGTGACGGCCGCCGTGGAGGGGCGCCCGCCGCTGGCGGCCGCCGCCTGGCCCAGTGCGTCCGCCGTGGCCCGGTCGCCCTCCCGCAGGTAGCTCTTGCGGTAGCTGTGCCACTGGGGATCGTCCTCCTTGGACCAGGAAAAATCCGGCCGGTTGATGATGGCGTCCAGCAGCGCCTGCTGCTGTTCCGCATACTGGTTCTCATAGCTGGGGCGCTCCTGGTCAAAGGTGAAGCTCCCGAAGCCGTTGATCTTGTCCAGCACGCTGTCGATCTGGTTCGGGATCTTCCCGTCCGAGATGTAGTCCGCACCGTATTTTCCGCCGGTGTACCCGCCGTAGCTGGACCGGAGCTGGTTGGCCGCCTCGTTGGCCAGCAGCTTTGCCTCCGGCGTGGTCGCCTTGTGGATGTCCTGTTTCAGCCCCAGGATGGAGTATCCGAACTCCGGGTATTTTCTGGCCGTGTCCAGGTCCGCCTGAGAGAACTCCCCCAGCAGGCCGGCGTTGCTGGCCGCTGTCAGAAATCCGTCATAGGTGAAATTCGGCATGATCTTTCCTCCTCACTGTCTTCCCGGTAGAGATTTCAGGCTGCTCCCGTCGTAATACTCCCGTGCCAGAGAATATACCCGGCAGCCGCCGTGCCCTTCCAGTTTGATCCGGTAATGGTCCCCGCGCCGCGGCACGATGGGGAGGGTGTAGCTTCGTTTCACACCGCCCTCCAGCGTCCCGTTTACCGCGATCCATTCGCCCGTCGAATCGAACATGATGAAGAGCTGCACTTCCGCGCCCTCGTCCACCTCCAGCCGCAGCAGGAGCTTGGAGACGCCCTTCTTGTTTGGACTGTCCTCGCACCAGTCGGCAAACTCCGCCATCCAGTCAAAGGCATCCTCCATTGTTGCCTCTTCCGGCGGATTCTGGATGTTCCCGGTGATCCAAATGTTCCCGCCCTCGTCCAGCAGATAGAGATTTCCGGCGCAGCGGGCAAAGTGTGTGGACTGGGTGGCGTCCTCGATGTGCCACGCCCCCCGCTGGGTGTCGTAGACATACAGGAGATAGGCGCCGTCCTTCCCGGCCATGGAGACGTAGTATTTGAGCCCATCGGACCCGCCCACGGCGTCCTCGAACCGCTCCACTCCAAACGCCGCCCCCACCGGCTGGGGGATGCCCCCGGAGTAGGCCATGATCCCCGCCCGGGAGTGGTAGAACAGAATCTCTCCGGCAATCGCCAGGCTCCGGTCGCTGCCGGCCGCCACGCCCAGGGTAGCGCTGCCCATCACTTCAAAATTGGTTGGGATGGAGCCGTACACCTTGTAGATGTGGTCCTCCTTGAAGAAGATGGGATACCCCAGAAAGGAGATACATGCCGTGAAGCTGCCGGCGCTGCCGGTGTCTACGGAATAGCTGTCCGTCGCCAGTCCCTCGTACACATTCCAGTTGAAGATGTCCCCCAGCTTGGAGGCGTAAATGGTGGTCTTGTCGCAGCCCCACAGGCGGTTCTCGTTCTCGCAGACGAACAGCAGGTCCGGCACTGTCCGGGAGACCGAAAGCTCCCCGGTTTCGGTGTAGGGCGTCACACCGTCCTCGCCATCCAGGGTGAAGATGTATTCGTAGAAGTACAGCTTGTCCCCGTCGATCTCCCGGATCACCGGGGTTTTGTTGTTCTCTGTGTGCTTCGTGCATCCCGCGATGGTCACGGCGTCCCCAGCCTTGAAGTAGTCCTCCCAGTTGACGCCCTCCGCCTGGATGCAGTTGGCCTCCGCGTCCTCTTCATACAGTTTCCCGTTGGTGAAGGTGAGGGAGGCACCGGTCCAGGTGGCCTCCAGATTGCCGAACTCGTCCGCCGCCGTGTTGTAGTATGCCTTGTCCGGGAAGATCACGATGTAGGCTCCCAGGGCGGTGAAGGTCTTCCGGCCGGCTGTCACAGTCCCCTTGGCCACACCATCATAGTAGAACGTGGTCCCGTCCACCCAGCACAGCTTGTCCCAGCAGAACAGACCGCCGGGGTCCTGCAGCGTCTTGTACAGCATCCGCCGCGACCTGGTCGCCAGCAGGGGAGAGTAGTCGCTGCACAGGTTTCGCATATCCCACAGCTCCCCGTCCTTGGCGCCCAGGTTGTGGTTCAGGCCGGCGAACTCGTCCTGTTTGGCGGTCTTGATCCCGTCGGCATAGGATACCTGCGGCAGTCTCACTTTCTGTCACCTCCTCGGAAGTCGATGAATCGGGATAGGACCTCCAGTGATTTTACGGAGATCGTGTCCGGCGCCGGCGCCCGCAGCTTCGTAAAACGGATCTCTGCCGGCGTCTCGGCAAGCTGTCGGTGCTGCTCCTCGTATTCTCCCCGCTCTCCGGGGGCGCGGAAGGTGAATCGCCCCTGGGCCACGCGGATGTTTCCGTCCTCGTCCTTGGCTGCGAACTTCTCCACCAGCTTCCGCTCCTCCGCCGCGAAGGTCTCCGCTTCCGCCGCCGTGGCCTGTTTGACCTTCATCAGGGCCAGAGCCAGGGAGTAGGGGACGGCCTGCCGCCCGACCTCCTCCGCCGCCAGGTTGGCCATGACGGCCTCCATCAGCGTTATTTTCATGTCTTACTCCTTCCCGGCCGACAGGGCCGCCACTTGTTCTTTCAGTTTTGCTATCTCCTCCGCCATCTGCTGGATTTTGGCAATCGCCATAATCTGAATCTCTCCATAGCGCAGGGTATAGAGGCCGTCCGGCCGTTCCTCGCCGGGCGGCTCTGTGCACAGGGCCGCGAAGTCGCTCTCCGGGATACCCTCGTCCGCCAGGGCCTCCTGCACCTCCTGGGCAATCAGGCCCAGGTGGCGGCGCTTGTGCCCCTCATAGACGAAAGTGCAGGGCTTCAGCCGGTCAAAGACGCCCAGGTATTTCTCCACATCGTACTGCTTCTCCGTCTTCAATCGCGCGTCGGATGTTGCGGCCGGCTCCCCGTTGATGAATACCGTGTCCCCGGTGATGGACACCTGCGTACTGGTGCACACCACCGTGGAGACGCCGTCATATCCCATCCGGGCGCCGTTGGTGGTGCAGATCACCACCGCCGCCTCGTTGCTGCTGGCAATGGCGATGCCCGCCGTGGAACTCCCCGAAGCCGTCATGCCGGACATGTATCCGATATAACCGCCCAGGGAGAACCCGCTGGCCGTCCGGTACACGTCCATCTGTCCGCCCAGGTGGATGATGTCCGCGAAGATGGTCCCCGTGGTGATGTTGTCGCCGTTGATGACTGTGGCGCCGGAGGTCTCCAGATCCGCGAACAGAACCATTCCGGTGAATGTCACCCGGGCGGAGTCGATCACGGCCCCGTTTGCGGACAGGTAGATGGTGGAGCTGCTCTCCCCATTGCTCACAGAAAGGGAGAAGCTGCCCACCGTCTGCTGCAGGCTGCTGATCTGCCCTGCCTGGTTGGCAACCGTGCTGGAGAGGCCGTCGGCCGTCACCTGCAGGGCCGCGATGTCTCCCTCGGCGTCTGTGATCTGCGCGGCCAGCCCTGTGGCTGTGGCCTGCAGGGTGGTGATGTTCCCCTCCGCGTCCTCCATCCGGGCAGACAGCCCCGCCGCCGTGATGGCAAGCTGGGTAATCCGTTCGTCGCTGTCCTCCAGATGGATGTAGATGGGCTCGGTGATGGCGTTCTCCCAGTCGTCCACCGCCGCCTCGTTCATGTTGGAGAGATCCAGGTTGTGCAGGGTGTACCGCAGCTGCTCCACCAGCATATACATGTAGTTTTGGATTGTGGTGACCTGCTCTTTCAGGTTCTCATCCCCGGTGAACGTGGGGAAGTTGCTGTCGATGTACAGCCAGTTGGATGGCACGTCGTCTCGCCTCCTGTAAGAAACGGGGCCGGCCGCACCGGCCGGCCCCTCGTCCGTTTATGTTGGATGGAATTTTTTGTGATACCGGTACAGCATGACGGCGAACTGTTTGCGGGTCATGCCCTGATCCAGCATCAGGTCCCCGGCGCTGTTGCCCAGCATAATGCCCTCACTGGTGATCCACTCCACCGCTTTTTCAGCCTCCGTCGGCTCTGCCGGCTCCGGTGCGTCCTCTTCCTCCCAGGCAATACCCAGGTAGTCCAGGATGCCGCGGGCCTCTGCCTCCGCCAATCTTTGCCGGTAGCTGCTGTTCCGCAGGTTTTTCACGTCGCCCTCGTTGGTGTGGAAGCCGTGCTCGATCAGCACCGCCGGCGCCACCGTCCCTTTCAGCACGTAGAGGGACGGGGCTTCCACGATGGGGGTGGACCGCACCGCGATCCCCGCTGCCCTCACCGCCTCCAGGATGCTCTGCGCCGCGGTATATCCGCCGCTGGTCTTGCTGAACACATAGGCGCTCCACCCGGAGGCGGAGGACCAGCCGCTGCCCGCCGCCGCATTGGAGTGCAGGCTCACAAACAGGTCCAGCCCCCGGATGTTGTTGGCGATCTTGCACCGCTGGGCCAGGCTCACCGCCTCGCCGCCGGTGCGGGTCATCGTCACGGCCACACCGTACCGCTCCAGGATGGCCTTGATCCGGTTCCCCATGTCCAGGGCGAACTCGTGCTCATAGTAGGTGCCGTCCGGGCTCTTGTTGGCCAGGTTGCTTGCGTCGTGGCCCGGGTCCAGGCAAACCGTCTTTTTCTCGCTCACAGGTGCTTCCTCCGTTTCTCCGTCGTCCAGGTACAGCAGGATCAGGTTCTGGCTGGGGTCCTTGCCCTGGATCAGGACGTTCTCGCTCTTCACATACAGATTGACCTTGCCTCCGCCGTCCATCATCACGGCGAATTGACAGCCCTGGCCCGCCATGTAGTCCCGCAGTTCCTCCGGCGTCATGGCTCCGCTGGAGCCGTCGGACGCCCCATAGGTGATCCAGGTATCCTTCGTCAGGCCCACGGCCACCCGGCCCCGCCGGCCGCCTACGTCGGCGTTGTAGGTCAGCTTCTGCTGGGGCCGTCCCGCCCGGACCAGCAGGCAGTTTGCCACATAGTTCCGGCAGTCGCTCTCCCCGCCGGGGGGGACCAGGACGGGGAGCATGTCGGCTCCCACGTCCCAGCCCAGGGCCCAGTAGCTGTACTGCTGATCCGCAAACAGGACGGTCCCGCCCGCCTTCACCGGGCACACCGGCGCCCATTCGGCAGGATTGTAAAACGCTCCTGTCATGGCAAGGTCCGGCTTCTCCCGCTCCACGATCTCCGAAAGGGACAGCTTCTCCGTGTTCTGGTAGACCACCGCCCGCAGGATCATCTTCAGCGGCGTCCTCTCAATATGGACCATATCAGCCCTCCACAATCTCCCAGTCGTCCGCCAGCATATCTGCCTGGGAGGCCAGCCAGCCCATCTGCACGCCGGAGGTGCCCACGAAGGCCAGCGCCTGGTTCCCAATGGCGTCGTGCTCCGCATTCACCACCGCGCCGGTGGGGCTTTTGTAACTGATGGCCTTTGCCAGCTCCACATACTGGCCTTTTCCGTTCCAGCCCTTCCGGGCAATGCGTTTGCCCTTCTTGGCCGCCTCAATGGCCATGCCGAAGGTCATGGCGTAGGCCGGCCTGCCTGCCTCCGTTTTCGCCTTCTTCACGCCATGTACCGCGGTCTGCAGCAGGAAGCCCAGCAGGAACCACACCTTGTCCTTGATCTTCCCCAGGCAGATTTCCCGGCCCAGCTTCTCGTCGTAGTTCTCCGCGCTGACGCAGGCAGAACTCTCCACAATCTCGAACCCGTTCCGCAGAAGGGCCCGGACCACTGTGGTCTTGTCTCCCATGGTCTGCGTCCAGGTCTCCAGGATGAAGTCATCCACCATCTGCTGACTGATGCTGGGAGCGTCTGTCCGCAGATCGGGGTTGACGGTCAGCGGCAGATAGGCCTGCTCGAACACATCCTTGGGGCTCCAGCTCTCGTATCCGTCCGGGTAATGGACCCGGTAGCCTTCCTCGCGGTTCATGCTTCTTGGGACCGGACCGCTCTCAGGATAAATCTCCCCATCGATCCGGAACGCCGGCTCCGCCTGGATGATCTTGGTCCCGATGTATGTCTTCATCAGTCTTCCTCCGTCAGCACATCGCTCCGCAGGCGGTACTTGCGCCCGGCGATGTAGACATAGGCGGCCTCATGTCCCATGTCCACGTCCACCGTGCGGCCGTTCACCACATGGACCTTTTCCAGGCTGCCCACGCCGTGGTCCAGAATGCCCCATCCGTTGGCCTCAGCAGGGGTCTCGCCCACACGGGTCTCCGCCAGCTCCTCCGGGGTAATCACATTCCGGTCAGGGTTCAGGCGCAGGGGAGAGCCCAATTCCTTCAGACCGTCGTTGGTCTCGTCCTTACCGGCCTCGCCCAGGGTGTACTTCTGCAGCACTTCTTCCACAGTCTTCATGTTCAAAATCTCCTTTTCAAAATTTAATATCAACCGCACAGCGGCTTGATGCCTATTCGTTTTTGGTGTTTTCGCTTTCCTTCGGATCGTCTCCGCCGCCCTCGCCGGCGATGCTCTCCCCGGCGGCGTCCACGGCATTTTTGCCGATCTCCAAAATGTTCCGCAGCCAGGAGGGGACAGGTGCCCCAAAGGTAACGGCGTGCTCCGCCAGGGAACCCAGCTCTCCGATGATGTACCAGACGATCACCAGCGGCCCTAGCAAAACAGAATATGTAAATGGCAGGGACACCGCCGGGATATGCCCCAGGATGCTCCCGATCAGCCAGTCCGCCACCAGGGCGATGCACACCACCAGGATCATCCCGCCTTTGTGCCAGGCGCCCTCCCGCATCTTGGCGCTGGACCAGCGCCCCTCCTTGGCTGCCGCCGCGCTGCCGATCAGCCAATCCGCCAGCATCAGCAGCACCCAGGCGATCACCAGCCACCCGAACCAGCCCCACAGGGCCGTCATGGTAGCCACCGCCGCCGCGATGGCGGCCTTTACCGTGGTCACAGTCGTTTCATTCATGGTCGTTCTCCTTTCGGTCAAATGTTTTCCTATATGCCCGCCGCGCAGCCTCCGGCAGAATCGCGGCGTAGATCATGGTGGTTTTGGGGTCCTCATGCCCCAGGAGCTGTTGAATCACCGGCAGCGCCATCCCGCCTTTCAGGGCCTGCGTGGCAAAGGTATGCCGCAGGATGTGGGGGTGGACCCGCCGTTCCAGCCCGGCCCGCTGCCCGATTCGTGCCAGGGCTTTCTCAATACCTCCCGGCGTCAAAGGGGGCCATGGCGCTCTGACCGCCGCGAAAAGCGCGTCTCCGCCCTCCCGCTGACTCAGGTATTCCCGCAGAAGCTGTCCAGCCCGGACGGAGAAGAACACCGTCCGCGCCTTCCGCCCCTTTCCCAGCACGCGTACACTCCTCTGCTTCCAATCCACCTGCTCCGCACGAATCCCTGCCGCCTCGCTCAACCGGCAGCCGCTGGAGGACAGGAATTCTACCAGCGCCTGGTCCCGGATGTTCCGGCAGCCCTTCCGCAGTTGGCTCAGTTCCGCCTCTGTCAGAGGGCGGCGAGCCGCCGTCCGGTCCACGCTCCGGCTCCTGATCCTCCGCATGGGGCTTTTCCCGATCACGTCCTCCAGCTCCAGCCATGCGAAAAAGCTCCGCAGCGTGTTGGCGTGGGTGACGATGCTCCCGTTCTTCAGCCCTCGCTCCGACAGTCCGGCCAGATACCGCCGGACATCGTCGGCGGTGATCTCCTCCGGCGGCCTGTCTACATTCCGCGCAAAAGACCGCAGCACAAGGCCATAGTCTTTCAGCGTTTTGGGGGACAGGCCGTCGATCCGCTTCGCCGCCAGGAATGACTCGATCCGCTCACGGAGCGCCAGGGCGCCGCCTGTCTCTGCCCAGGTAATCCGGTACGCCTCCAGGACTTGTCTGATCTCCGTCTCCATACCGGGGGCCAGTCCTACCAGCCTCCGCTCCAGCTCCGTCTTTGCGTCCATACGCAACACCTCCCGCACCAGTATAGCAGGAGGGTGTCTTAGTCTAATAAGGCGCCCGCGGGGTTTGGCTTCGGGGATGCGATACAGGAAATTGCGACCACCAGCGCGGAGGAATCCTATGAGACATACTGCGCCAAGGTAGACGCTGTACTGGATGCGATGCCTGACAAGACCGCAAAACTGGTGCGGGCCTATCCGCCGGCAGTGTACGGCAATGCAGGTACTACGATATCGCTCTTATACAAGGGCGATGCGAACTACGCGGTCCTATCCAATATCGGCAGTGCAGACGTGGGGCTATGCGGATGGCGGATGTTCAAGCTACGCTATCCATCGTCGTCGAGTCCAGCAGTGTGGATGCCGTTTGAATGGGAGAATCCGCCCATGAAAATCGGTGTCGAGTACCGCACCACTGAGCGATACGACGGCAAACCTGTGTTTGTGATGGCCGTGAACGGCGGGGCATTCCCGGACAACTCGTCAAAGATAATAGAAGTCCAAATCCCGGATACCAGCGGACAGGTAAAGATGCTGGATTGCTATGGCGTATTGGACAACGGAACGCAAATTCCAGGGCTTTTTGGAGAATCTGTTTTCGACGCATCAAACTATCTTGGTCTGTTTACACAAAACGGGAATGGGAAGTTCACAATTTCGGTCGGGTCTGGCCGTACAGTCGGATTAAACTTCACCCTATTCTTGAAATACTGGAAGGAGGGCACATGAAGATCATCAAATACCGGTTGGCAACAGAGATCAACCACGGCACTCCCGAGGAGCCGGATATCGAGACGGTGCTGTCCGGTGTTACGATGCCTTACACGGAAGCGAATTACGCTATCGCCCAGGCGGAGGCGTATCAAGGGCAGATCACCGCGGAGGATGATGGAGCCCCCGCGCCGCCTCCCACAGCCCAGGAGCAGCTGCGGGCAGATGTGGATTTCTTGGCGGCCATGCAGGGGGTGGCGTTGTGACAGTGTATGATATGGCGAGGGCCTACTATCCCCGCCTTTGGGATGATGGCCGTCTGAATCAGCTGATAGCCGCCGGGCGGCTGTCTGCCGAGGAAGCCGCACAAATCAGGGCAGATTCGCAAGCTCCGGCATCCGCGGCCAAGTAATCGCGCCTGGAAAATGCTCCTGTTGGGGCACATCCCGCAGGGCCTGCCGGTAGGTTTTGACCGCCTCCAGCGACTGCGCGTCCAATGGAGAATCCGGCAACACCGCCCAGTCTGTGGCCGCCAAAAGCCGGTCACGCCGCGCCCGGATTTCATCCGCGGTTTCCGGCACCTCCTCCACGGTGACCTCACCTTGCCATGCCTCAGACAAGGCCATCTGGTAGTCGGTCTCCGTGGTGTAAGGCATGGAGACATCGGAGAGTACGGTTTCCATCATCGGCTTCTCCGGGGTTCCGTGGTTGGCCTCCGTAGCCAGTTTGTATTTCAGGATCTTCATGGTGTTCACCTCAATCAGTTGTTTTTGTGTAACGCAAAACCAGATATACATAACTGGCGGATACATCCGAATTTGTCGTGATCCGGATATTGGAGGCATTGATCTGAATACTGTCAAGCGCAGGCGTTTCGATCAGATTGGCACCCCCCATCATCCCTGTGTATGAGACAAGCTGGCCGAAACTCTCTATCCCATGAGAAACGTCTTTGTATGTGGCATTTGGTGCCTGACCGAAACTGATTGCTTTTGCATAGACAGGCTTGTTGTTGTAGCTCTCGACTGTCCGGTACTCAACACCCAGTTTCATGGGCGGATTGATCCATTCGAGTGGCCCCCAAACGCCATTCCTGCAGATGCGGCGTGCTTGATTTTGTGCGCCTTGGTTAAGTGACCAATATTCCTGTAGGACATTTTGGGCATCATAATTTGTAACCCGCGCAAATATGTAGCGTGACTCACCGTTTCCGGGTGCCATGTCAGGAGCATTTTGCGGACTACTTGATCCCCACCGATACCAGCCATTTTCCCAGATAGTGTTTAGGTCATCACCAGAGGTAAGTTCTTTGGATTGTCCGCCCAGCCCAAACCCCGCGGGCGCCTTATTAGACAAAGCCGCCGCAACGGTCTCCGCCTCCGGCTCTCCGCTCACCGGGATCTGTGTGGCGTTGTAGTCCCCGGACTGGGGCATCACCGCACCGGTCCGGCTATTGAAGGAGGCCACACCGTTTTCTCCCGCCGGACCGGTGGGGCCTGTGGGACCAGCCGCTCCGGCGGGCCCCGTTGGTCCTGTCGGGCCTACCGCGCCGGCCTGTCCGCCGGGCCCCGTTGGTCCTGTCGGGCCGGTGGGGCCGCCTGCCGGTCCCGTGGGCCCCATTGGCCCCGCGGGACCTGTGGCTCCGGTTTCTCCTGTCGGGCCTGTCGGTCCCGTTGGCCCTGCTTCTCCGGCGGGGCCTGTCTGCCCCGGGGCTCCTGTGGGGCCGGTGGGACCCGCCGCTCCGGCCGCGCCTGTCGGTCCAACCGGCCCAGTTGGTCCGGTTTCTCCAATGGGACCTGTCGGCCCCTGTGCTCCCGTGGGTCCGGTGGGACCTGTCGCCCCGGTTTCTCCCTTCAGGGATGCCAGGTATTCCTCCTCCGTTCCCTTGAAGCCGTGCTTCACCGCAAGGCCGTAGGCCGAAAGATAGTAGGGAGGGTTGTTGTACGGCGGTCCGCCGCAGTCACTCCACCTCATGCCGTCTCGCCTCCTCGCTGCAATATCCCTCCGCAGGATCGTATGTCTGGCAGAACCAGCACACAAACGCCGTGTACGCGCTGTTGTAAATGGTCATGGAGTCCGCGTACTTGTTATACTCTCCGTTCTCCGCGTCGATCCTGGCCTGCAGATACAGCGGATACAGATCGTCGTAGGGAGGATCCACCAACAGCTCCCGGTCCATATCCGCCGGATATTGCAAGTCCAGCTCCCGGATCTGCGCCGGGGCCATCAAAAAGACCTCCGCCTGCAGGCGTCCTTCCAGGCGGCGCAACCACTGGAACTTTGTCTCCTCGCTGAAAGCGTTGGGTTTCACGGCATCCGCCGCCGCGATGGCATCCTTGACCTTCATTCGTATCCGCCTCCCTTCGTCCTCGCAAACTCCGCTCTGCTCACTTTGCGTCCGGCAAATCTCGCAACGCTCCGTTGCGCCCCAAGGGCACTTCCGCGCCCACTCCGTGGGCTTGGGCGCCCGTCCTCTCCCCACAGGAACCGCTCCGCTGGGTTCCTGCGGGGTCCCCCGTGTAGAACCTCATGTTCTTCAGCAGCCGCGGGTTGTCCGGTTCCTCCAGCAGCGCCTGCTCTCCGTATTCTCTTGCCGCCCGCAGATCCCCGATCCGGTAGCAGGCATACGCCATGGCGTCCCAGGGATAGGCGCCCCAGGCCCTGTCCTCGTTGATATAGAAGCCGGACCGTTCGGTGATGTCCACGGCCCGCCGGCCGTAGTAGACCACGCCCTCCCAGTCCTCCGCCGCGTAGGCAGCCTCCTGCGCCTGTACCCAGGGCTCCCGCAGCTCCGGTGCCTCTGCGATGGCCCGCAGCGCCCACACCATGCCCTGCCGCCTGTCGCCCATAGACAGATAGCACCGGGAGAGAAAGCGCATGGAGGCGCACCGCTCCGGCTGCCACACGGCTCCGGGCATTTCCAGGTGGCGCTTCAGCACCGGGATGGCCTCCGCGTACAGTCCGTGGAACATATACTCCCGCCCCAGGTAGTGGGCGTTCCGGTCGTCCTCCGGGTCCTCCCGGACGGAGAGCTCCAGCAGCGGCAGATACTCCGCCCGGCTTTTCTTCGGGTCCGGATAGTGCTCCAGCACGATCTCCGGACATACCGCTGTCTTCCAGGTGCGCTGCCCGTCTGTCCTCCGCAGCACCTCATGTACCGGATGATGCCACTGGAACACGCCGGGCGTGTGGACCTTTTCCTGTAAAAACGTAGTGCCCGGCGTCCCGCCGGGGCCGAAGCTCCAGATATAGATGTACCGGAGCTGTTCCGTTCCCGGCTCCCAGACATTCTCCAGCAGCTTCCGCCAGCCGGGCCGGAATACCTCGTCCAGGTCCGTGCACACGCAGACGTCTGTGCCCGGCGGGATCAGATCCATGGAGCGGTTGCGGGCCGCGTCAAAGCGCCAGGGGGAGATGATCTCCTGCCGCACGATCGCGCCCCGGTCCGCCAGCTTTTCCACGGTCCGGTCCGTGCTCCCGGTGTCCAGGACGCACACCCAGTCCGCCTCTGCCATGGAGTCCATCCAGCGGTCCACAAATTGTTCTTCATTCCTGGCAATGGCGTACACGCAGACCTTCATGGCATGTCCCTTTCTGTCGTGATAAGCGGGAGGGGGCGCGGAGGCCCCCTTCCACTTCAGGCCGCCGTTTTCCCGGCATTTCAGGCCGCGCCGGTCAGCTCAGTGCCGCCGCTCACGCCGCCCACCGCGAATCCGCGCCAGTCATTGAATCCCGCGATAAACCGAGCGTAGCCCTTCCATACGTTGGCGTCGTTGCCGGCAAGCTCGCTGCGCACCTCCAGCTGTACGCGGTCAAGCCACACCGCACTGCCGTATTCCTCGTTGTACCTGCTGTCTCCCAGCACCCAGGGCTTCGTGCTCTTGGTGATGAACTGGTTCAGGTACGGCCACACAATGATCTTCCACCGCCCGAACTGGTAGTTGAACCCGTTGTTGGAGGTGTCCGGATCCTTGTCCGCGCCCACGGCGGCGAACACGTCCCGCTTCAGCTGGTAGTCATTGGGGATCAGGATGGTGTCCGGGGCAACGTCCAGAATTTCCCCGTTGTCTCCCATGAAGCCCTGCATCTCCGTCTCCACAGCGGAGAGGGCGTCCACACTGAAGGCGTCGGAGAACTGGTTACACTGGGTTGCCTTGCCCATCTTGGAGGGATGGGCTGTGTCGAACAGGCCCTTGCCGTCCGCGCATTTGGCGTCGAAGGTCTTCCCGTAGAACTTCATGCTGGCGGCCTTGGTGATGGCCGCGCCGAAGAGGGCGGCGCCGAACCGCTCGCGGGTCCGGTAGTAACCAGCCACGAAAGCGGCAGGCTGCTTTTTCAAGTCCATGAGCTTGGAGTCTTCCACGATCTCACGGGACAAGGAGAAGCTGTTCTTCCAGGTCATGTGCTCCAGGAACTTGTCGAAGCCCTCCTGCATCCCGTCCACGGGGTACTCGCCGTTCTCGCCCACGGGCTGGAAGCCCTCCATGGCGGTCATGGTGGTGAACTTCTCACCCCAGTGCTTGCTTGTGCCCACAGTGAACAGCTCTTGAATCATAGACTTCTGTTCAAAGGACTCGCCCCGCTTTTCCAGGAACATCCGGATGGGGGCCTGGGACTTGCCGAAGATGCTGTCCTGCAGGCCGCTCCCTTCCGTAAAAGTGATATGTGCCATACGATGATTGTCTCCTTTCCTTGGTGATTCCTGCGGCGGATCAGCCGCCCCCGCCGCTCTGGGTGATGTTGACCACAGCAGGGAAGCGTACCCGCACTCTGTCGCCTGCGGCGGTGCCGTCCATGCCCACCACTTCGGCCACACCGCTTGCCGTGGTGGCCGTCACCTGCAGGCCGTCGGTGTGCAGCGTCACCTTGTCGCCCAGCTTCACACTGGAGGCCGCCGCCTGGAAGGTGGTCTCAAACATCATGTCGGGCAGCACCCGCATAACGGGGATGATGTCCCCCACCGTGCAGGGCGTCTCCTTCTCGATCATGCTCACATAGGTGGGTGCAGTCGTTCCGCTGGCGACAGCCAGGTTTCCGCCGCTCTGGATCAGGGCCATGCCGATCCTCGGTGTGATGGCCCCGCATGGCAGGTACTCGATGCCGGGCACCCGCCCGCCGTCTACCTGCTGAATCAGAAAAGCCATAAAAACCTTACTCCTTCCGTTGTTTTTCCATGTACCTGTTGTAGTGCTTCTGGATTTCCGCATCCGTGGCGTCTGGATTGAAAGCCAGGTACTCCGCCTTCACATCCGGCGGCACCGTGGCCGCCCCGGTCCCCTGGGGAGTCCCGGTGCCGGTCAGGTGGTCCTTTCCGCGGGCGTTGTTCAGGGCCTGCTGCCGGGCTGCTTCCGCCCGGGCGGTAGTCAGACGGTCAAAGTTAGCCAGCCGGTAGGCATCCAGGAAGCTGTTGCCCTTGCGCACCAGGTCATAAAATGCCTTGGCGCCGGGCATGGAGAGCAGGTCTTCCACCGTGTTGATGGTGGGGTCCAGCTTGTGGATCTCCGCAAGCTCGGCATTTACCCTGGCCTGGGCCTCTGCCTGCCTGCGCTGCTCGTCCGCCGCCGCCTGCTGCTCCTGCTGCTTTTTCAGCGCCTGGATCGCCGGCGTCTGCTCCACCGCGGACCGCAGGGCCTCCGGCGTCAGCTTCCCGGCCTTCAGGTCCTTCTGCAGCTTGGCGGCGTCATAGTCCGCCCGCCAGGCGTCGAACTCCTCCAGGGTGGTGATGGGCTTGCCCGTGACGGTGTTTTTCATCCCCGCCTTGGCAAAGAAGGCATCCATCTGCCCTTTGGTTCTGGCCCTCTCGTCCTCCACCGCCTTTTTCACGGCGGCCTGCTGCTCTTCCCGCCGCCGGCGGGCTGCATTCTCCGCCCGCTGCTCCTTGGTCTGCTGGGCGGGCTCTCCTTCCTGCCCGCCCTCTGCCTGGGACGCTCCGGAAACGTCCCCGGCACCGCCGGCGCCGCCCTGAGCTCCACCATTTCCCTGATCCCGGGAGGGGTCCTGCTCCTGGGTCTGCGCCGGCTCCTGGGCTTCGCCCGTTCCGGGCTCTGTGCCCTGTGCCTGTCCTTCCTGCGCTCCCGGTTCGGCGGCTCCCGGTTCGTTCCCGCCTGCGGGCTGCTCCAGCCCAAACGCAGCGTACAGATCACTCTCTTCAAATCCAGCCATAAGGCCTCCATTCCGGCCTCTGGCCGGCTGCCATTTTCCCGCTGTTGGCTTGCGTAATGGTGGGCCGCTCCCGGCCCCGGATTATTCGATCTCCGTTACTTCTTGCCGATCCGGAGGTCGTTGCCCGTCTTCACTGTGCCCTTCTTGGACACGGTGGTCTGGATGGGGGCCTGTACCACCTGGGCCCCGGAGTTCTTGATCCGGCCCACGTAGCCGAAGCCGCCGCTCTTGCCGCCGTTCTTCATAGGTGCCGCCTCCTTTCCTCGTCATCGCCCCGACGTTATTTGTCATTTTCCCGCGTTGACTTGCGTATATCACGCGCCCGTCGGCGCTTGATTGCTTTGGTTGGCCGCAACGGCTCCGAGCTGCTGTCCACGCTGCTGGTTTTGCATGGCAAGCAGTTGGAGCTGTATCTGCATCTGCTGGGCCTGGGCGGCCCGCTGCTGTTCCTGCTGCAGCCGCTTTTCCAGATACTTCTTGGTTTCTCCGGCTCCCGGATAATGCAGCTCTTCCATTTTGCTCCAAAACAGAATCAGCGTCTCCGTGCTGCTGGGATCGCCGAATGCCCCCGTCTGCAGGTTCATCCGGGTCTCCTGCCACATGGCCTCCCGGTTGGAGGCCAGAGGGGCGGAGTCGTCACAGCCGAACAGGAACTGGTCTTCCCAATAATACTGGCCGTCCTTGTCCTGCTTCAGGAAGTCGTACCGGCTGATCTCTTCGTAGACCGTGTTCCCCTCGTTGTCCTTGTAGCTGATGGGCCGGGGCTCGTCGCTGTACGCCAGCCAGAACTTGAACATCAGCTCGAACAGTTGGGCGTATGCCGCCTGCTTCATGGTCCGCTTGCTCTCCAGACGTCCCGCCGCTTGTGCGGCAGAAAACTCCTTGGCCTTTCCGCTGGTGGCCGTGGGGTCCGTCCGGCCCTGGAAGGAATCCGTGATGCCCAAAATCTGCCGGGCTTCTTCATAGACCGTCGCCAGGTACGTCAGCTCGTACTGCAGGTCTCCGGAAAACTGGTACACGTCGATCATGGCCTTGTCGGCCGGGGAATCCAGGAACCAGCGTTCTCCGTCTACCGGGTCCGTCCGCAGCGTCGCTTTGGCCGGCAGCGTGATCCGGGTCCCAGCCTTCACCAGACGGTCAATGATCTTCTTTTCCATGCGGTTGGTGGTGTTCTGCTGGTCCTCGATCACGTCCACGTCACTGTTTCCCAGCAGTTGGCCATAGACGCTCACGCTCTTCTGCAATACCACCGGGAACACGTCCGGCCGGTAGAAGGGAATTTTGGTAGGCCGCATGACCGACCGGCCATTCTCGTCAATCTCCGGCTGCGCTCCCGGAATCACCAGACCGGAGCTGTTGGCGATGGGCAGGGTCACCTCTTCGTATTCCTGCTCTTTGGTGGTCCAGTTCGTGCTCCCGCACCACGGGCAGGGTCCCTCGCCGTCGTACCGAAGCCGCTGATCTTCCGGCTCCGCGGCCGCTCCTTCCACTGCCAGGGTCTCCAGACCTCCGCCGAGACCGGCCGCCACATCCTGTGCCAGCTGCATGGCCAGGGCCCGGCCCGCGATCTGCTTCCTGGTCTCCGCTGCCACGATGTCCTGCTCCGCTTCCACGGCGTCCTGCTCCGCTGTCTCCACCACGGCCTGCCGGTTCTGGATGACCTGCCCGGGGAGGGGGCGCACCCGGCCGCAATGGGCACAGACCGGCACCCGCCGCGCCTGGTAGTTCTCTAGGTCCTCCAGCTCGATGTCGTTGACCCACACGTAGCGGTCGATCCCGCCCCGGTCGTTTTTGGCGTAGCCGATGTACATCGTCACGGCGTCGTCCGCCGTGTCCTCGTCCCCGGTTCCCCGCACCTGGGGCTCCTGCTCGCCCTCGTCCTCCACGTTCACGTCATACCGCCGCCGGATGTTCTCCTTCGTGGTGGGCTGCCGGACGATGAACCAGTCCATGTCCTGAATGCCGGTGTAAATCCCCGGCTGGGGCGCGAACTGCTTGGGGTGGAGAAAGGCAACTTCCTCTTCGCCTACCGTGTCGTGGGTCCGCTTTCGGTTGTCCCAGGCCACCAGGAAGCCTACACCGCCCTGGATGGGGACCGTCCGCTCCGCCTGGTCGTTGATGGTCTCAAAGGGCAGGCGGTCCAGCTCGCAGCGCAGCCAGTGCTCGATCTTGGCCGCCAGAGCCTCGTCCTCCTTCCGCCGCGGCGTGACCTTGGGGGAGGGAATGGCGGAGGACACCTGGCTTTCGATGTTCTCAAAGACGATATTCCGGATATGGGGGGCTTTCTGCCCCTCGTCCCCCTTTGTCAAAGCGCGAAGCTCCCGGTCCCCGCTGTACAGGTGCTCCCGCCGGTCCATTTTTGTCATTTGGGCCTTCCAGGCCACATCGCTGTCCGCCAGCCGCTTCTGCCAGACATCCAGCTTTGCCGGCTTGACTGCGGCCTTTCTTTCTTTGGGCATATCTCAGCACTCCTTCGTTGTTACAAGCTCCGTACCTCTCACTTTTCCGCCGGCGGCCATGTGGACTTACCGGGGCGTCCCCCACTTTTGCAGAAGCATTTCCCGCTCCTGGGGGGCTGCCCGCTCAAAGTCGTCCCACATATCCTGCGTCCATGCAGCAGTCCCCGCCGCCGCGGTCCGCTTCACTTCCATGGTCTGCTGCGGCCGGACGTAGTGAGCAATGGCCAGCGCCATCACACAGTCGTCATGGGCACCCGGCTCCGCCGCCGCTCGCTGCTTCTCGTCCCGCACAAACGTCAGCATCTCCAGCAGAGTGTCCTCGTCGTTGACGGTCTCCAGATGCTCCCGCATCACCCGGATCAGTTCCGAGATGATGACCGGCCGCGTCAGCCGGTCCGTTCGGAATCCGTATGCGTGGCGGATGGTCCCGTCGAAGGTGTCCTCGATCTCCCGGACGTACAGGTTCCGGTAGCCCATCAGGTCCAGCAGTTTCACCGGGTACGTGGAGAAGTTGGCCTCCGGCGCCAGCATGGCGTCGTTGTACCACTTGCCAAGGCAGTACATCTGCCGGGAGAAGGTGTCCTCGTCGTACTGGTGCCGCAGCACGGCCACCTGCTCTCCGGACACGTTGTCCAGCACCTGTCCCACAAACCAGTCACTGCCGTCTCCCGCGGTGTCCGCGCCGATGACGTAGGGCCGCCCCGGCGCCGGCTTCTTGTAGACCTTCACAGGGCCTTGCGCATCGTCCTCCCACCGGATGTTCCCGATGTGGACGCCATCCTCCGCTGCGTCGTAGGCGAAGGCGCCCCGGGCCTCCGGTTTCGGGATCCGCGTCAGGCGCTCGCTGACCGCCTTTCCGTCGAACACGGTCTTGCCCGTCACGCCCCATTGGCCCAGGCAGTAGACCATGTAGTAATATTCGTCCTTGTCCCGGAACCCCTCCAGGGTCTTTACCGCCTCGTCCGTGAGAAAGCGGTTGTCCCTGTAGGTGCTCTCATGTACCCGGGCCCGCGGGTCCGGCATATCGAAGAACCGCTTTTTCAGCCAGTGAGTGATAGAGATGGGGTTGAAGGACAGGATCATCTGCAGGTAGTAGGGAAAGACCGTCCGCAGGCGGAGGTCCAGCTGGTTGAAGTCGCCTTCCTCCAGCTCCGACGCCTCCTCAATCCAGATCCCGGTGATGTCGTAGATGGATTTCAGCTTTTCTACATCGTCCAGACCCGCGAACAGAATCTCGCTACCGTTGGGGAACCCGATCCACAGGTCGCCCTTGTTGATCTTGGCGCCGGCGTCCGGGTAATGCTCGGCGATCTGACCCCGCAGCTGCGCAAAGCAGCTGTCCCGCAGCGTCCGCGCCACCTTCCGCGTCACCAGCCAGCGGTGTCCCGGCTCGCTGGTGACCCGCTCCAGAACCTTCCGGCCGACGAAGATGCTCTTTCCGCTTCCGCCGCCGCCTTTTAGAACCAGATAGCGGTGCTGGTCGAAGAACAGGGGCAGGAAGGCCTCGTTGTTGGTCTCCCGCAGGCCCTTCCACCACATGGCGGTGCTCAGATACCGCTCAACCTTCTCCTGCCGGTCCATCTGCCGCCTCCTGGGTGAACTCCTGCACCATCTCCCGCAAAAGCGCCTCCCGCTCTTCCATGGGGATGGCCGCCGCGGTCACGGCCTTTCTGGCCCGCGGCCCCAGCTCCACTTCCTTGCGCTCGGTGTAGCCGTAGTTGTTCTGCAGGGAGAAGATCACGCCCTTTAGCTCCTTGCCGCTTCTGGTGAGCAGCGCATCTTCCAGGAACGCCTCCATGGTCTCCCTGGCGTAGGCCGTCACTTCCTGCAGCTCCGGATGTTTTTCCGGGTCGCAGTAATCCGCCCACGTGGACCTGTGGATGCCCAGGTGCCGGCAGAGTCCGCCCACCGTCGGCGGGACCACGAACTCCCGGACCTTCACCGGGTCCCCGGCGTCGTTGGTCACGTCCCGCAGTTCAAAGACCCAGTGTCCCCAGCCGTCTTTCTGCCCGGTGTTCACCTGCTCCCGCAGCGTGACGGTCCGGCTGTGGTAGCGGAAATATTCATCCACCGCCGTTCGCAGCGTCCGCGGCGTGTACTTCCTGGGCCTTCCCACGTCCTCGTCACCTCCGCATCTCTCGCCCCGCCGCAAGCGGCAGGGCTCGTTCGCTCCGGGCCTCGTCCTTTCCCCGCCGCGCGGGGCGCGGTGGGGCTCCCCGTTTTGGCATCTTGGCCGCCCCCTTTCGGCCCTGGTCTCTAGTACCAGTATAACAGGGTGACCATGCGTCGAACCGTCAACTTTTTGGGCGTGAAAAAACGCCTGTATCCCTTGTCCTGCAAAGGATACAGGTGCATTGCCCCCTCGCGCGCGCAGGTGCGCGCGTGTACGCGCGTGCGAGAGCATACCCGCCCCCGTGCGCGCGTCGTCGTGTCGAAAAATTCCACGGCTTTCAGGCCCGAGGAAAATTCCCGGGCCTCCGCCGCCTATTCCGTTTTTCCCGTCCTTCCAGGCGGCCGCTTCCGCCGGTTCTCCGGCAGGATGTACCGGATGTACTGGGACAGGCCGGGGTGGTACGCCTCCCGAAACAGCAGCACGCCGCCCTTCGGCACCCGGACCTCCGCCTCGCTCATGGCGATCCGGTCCTTCGGCTCCACCCGGAGCAGATTCCTGCTGGAGATGTACTTCTTGTGATCCGGCACCCGCCGCACCTGCCGGATCAGGTAGGAGGCCAGGGGCGTGTAGTCCATCTGCGGGGAGAGCGGCTTCCAGTCCACGCCGCCCAGGCCCGCCCACTTTTCCACGAACACGTCCCGCACCGCCCGGTCTACTACCAAGTGATGATGCACCCGTACCGTCTCCCCGGTGTCTCCGTCCATGTCGGAGGTGACGGCCACGTACCGCAGCGGGAGCCCCAGCTTGTCCAGCTCCCGCTTCACCCGCCGGATCATCAGCTGCAGCTCGTGCTCTGCCGCCGCCCGCATAGTGTCCAGCCGCTCTTCCTCGGTCTCCATGGGCAGGCCCTGCCGGAGAGCCCAGGCCTCCAGCCGCGCCAGTCCATCGTCCGAATAGTCCAGGCCCACCAGCAGGTCGCCCTCTGTGAAGTTCGCGTTGAGCAGGCGGGCCAGCGCCTTCTCCGCGCTGTACTCGTTCTGTGCCTGTTTCCGGGCGGCGTCCCGCAGGCGGCGCTGTGATCTCGTGGGGCGGGCACCGGGGACGAAAAATTTTGTTTTTTCTCCCACGTTGCCTGCCTCATACGTCCGGACGATCCAGTAACCTTCCAAGGAGATGCCTCCCTCCGCTTTATTATGGTTTATTGTCGAAAACTTAGGCCCTTACCAAGCCCACATTCGCGCGTGCGCGCGAATGTTAATATGTATATGATCCGGAAAGCCTTTTCGTCTGATCGTCTACGCAGGGCCCCTCGTTGGTGCCGTCCCCAGCATTGACGGCGGCACATTTTGGCTCCCCTCCACTTCGGAGGACCTCAGTGCTCGTGTACTGGCGGCCAGGGCGTTTGTGGCTTTTTGATGTGACTTAAACCGGAATCTCGTTTCACAGGCCCCGCCCGGCTCATGCGCCCGCGGCAGGACATATACCCGGCTTACCGGGTATCTTTCGGGTTTTGTACAGGCTGTCCGCTGGCCCGAAGCCCAGTTCAGGAGTCATGGGCTCATTCTCCGGCGCTTTGATCTGCGGCAGACGTAAGCGTTCCCGAAGCCCTGCCGCGCCCCGCCGCTGCAGCGGGCGGGTTGCTTGCCGCATGGAGGGCGCGACCCTCCGGCCCTGATATGTAGGCTGATGCGCTCGTGCGGCATATCGTCCTCACAAACTTCGCTCCGCTCGGTCCCGCCGAATGGCGAGACCTCGCACCGCTCCGTTGCGCCCCAAGGGCACTTCCGCGCCCCTTCGGGGCTTGGGCGCTCGTCCTCTCCCCGCCGCGCGGGGCGCGGTGGGGTTCCCCAATTCCCCCGCCGCCGTTCTCTCCACGTAGGAACGCAGCAGTCAACACAGACGGCAGGGGAGGGGCCCGGCTCACCAGAATCGCACTGGAGCACCCGCCGCAGCAGGCGTGACCCTTACCGGGTTTTGGTCATAGATAAGAAGAGGACGCAGACGCCCGGAGTGGGCCCCGGTCGCCTGCATATCAAATCTTCCGTGGGAACGCCTCGTAGTATCTCCGCACGGCGCGTTCCAACGTAGAGGGGGAGAGGTGGTGCCGCAGGCAGACCGCCTGCGCGCCCGCGTCCGTTGTCACGAACTCGAACAGCGCCTGGTAGTTTTCTTTCCCGGCGGCGATGCACAAATTCAGGATCTTCTCCTGTGTTCGCTTCGGTAACTCCCAGTAAAGCAGGGAAGTGAAGTAGATGTATCCCTGCCGCTCATAGCTCACCGGAATGGACTTCTTGTACCGAAACACCCGCGGCACCTCCTTTCGTTTATGTTTTCCGCCTTTTCTGCACGATCTGGTTTCGCTCATACTCCGTTGTGCCGGCCATCAGCTGGCCGTAGGAGAGCCCGCGGCGCTTGGCCTCCGCCGCCAGCGCCGCCAGCCGTTCGTATTCCCTGGAGCGCCGCTTCACGTGCCCGCCTCGCTCTCTCCCTGGACCGGGCCCGCCGCGCCGCTGCCGCCTTCTCCAGGTGGGCACCGTATCGACGGCCCATCTCCACCAGCAACCGCTGCTCGATCTCCAGCAGTTCTTCCTTCGTCTGCATCCGCCTGCCTCTCTTTCTCGATCCGCTCCTCCAGCCGCTGCAACTTTTTGCGCCGAAAGCCATCCCACATAGGGTACAGCATCTTCATCTGGTCCAGGACGATCTGCACATCCGCGATCTCTTCCGCCACATCCTCCATGAGAAGCCACTGGCCCGGTTCACGGAACTTCTGCGCCCTCCGCAGTTTCAGCAGTGCTTTGGACAGCTCCGCCATCTCCTCCAGCATCATGTCCACCTGGGCGCGCTCTCCGTAGTGTTCCAGCGCATCCAGCAGAATTTCCCTGCCGTCTTCTCCCATGGCCGGGGCTTCAACGGCAATCTGGATGCACGCGCTCAAAGTCTCCATATCTGACCGGAATGCAAGACAAGAGCCCAGGTTCCTCAGCTTCAGAGCCCTCTCCGCTTGCCGCTTCGCTTCCCGGTATTTCTCCAGGAGCGGCCGCGCCACGTCAACCCTCCGAATCAGCTCGTCCATATCTTTCTCCTCCTCTAAAGCTCCATAGTATCGAATCTTCTCAAATCAAAATCCATTCCAAACCCGCATCCCGCAATATTCAAAGCACTCAGCATCGTTGCAGTCCTCGTCGGTCAGATCCATGAGCCGCTTTCGACTTCTCGATATGAACAAGTCGGAATCCATAGGCGGCTTCGGTTTTTTATCCCGCAGCAGCTCATCCACCCCGACAACCTGGGCAAACTGCTCTGGTTCATTTTCTCGGAGGTACTTAAAGAAATAGTTCTTGTGGAAGGGGCAAAAGGCGCAGGCGCTGGCCCTAGTTTCGAGTCCCCACACGTCTTTGATATAGGCGTAGTTGTCGGCCCGGGTTAAGCCCATCTCCACTAGGGGAAACTTGTTGACGAACATGGGGTTGGGGTTCTCTTTGCACCGGCGTGACTCCTCCGCGCTGAAGCCCATGTGCATCTCGTGGGCCTTCTTGTCTTCCTCCCGGAGCCGCTGCCCCTTTTTGTAGCCAAGCAGCTCCCACCGGACGTACTTGGAGATCAGCTCTACCTTGTAGTCGATGGTGCAGTTGCGAGGCATCTTGCTTTTGTGGCCGTCCTCCTTGATGGTCCACCACGGGATGCTGATCGTCCGCCTTTCCCCGAAATTCTCCATAAAGTCGGTGTAGAGCGGAGAATCCAGAATCACAAGTGGCACCCCGCAAGAATGACCGGCGTTTGCCAGGAATTCGACCTGCTTTTTCACCCAAGGCGGCTCGAATCCCAAATCGCAGAATATGGATATGTCGTAAATCGGCACCTGGGGCCATACAGGCGGTTCTCCCCGTATCTTTGCCAGGGCGTTTTCGCAGCTCATCAGATGCAGGGCCGATGACTGCATCCCGGCGCCGCATGATAAGATCTTCACACCTCAATCACTCCCGCTACCTCTTTTCCGGCCCGTCCCAAGTTTCCGGGGTCATGGAGCAGCTTCACTTCGGTCAAATAATGTAAGCTGTGCATCTGTGTCCCTGTAATTCGTCCAGATCATTTCCATCGCCTTCTCTCCGGATGTGGTCCGAACTTCTTTCGCATAACTGTTCCATCCTTGAAGGGCATCCTTGTACAGACTGGAGTCATATCCAGACAGGATGATCCGGGCGCGGCTTCCGGTAATTTCCTCCAGTAGCTCTTGATGGCCTCCTATGTCCATCTCATATCTGTATATCCGGCCGCTTTTTCGGGTGGAACGCAGATACGGCGGATCAAGGTACATCAGGACTTCGGGAGAGTTATATCGCCGTATCAGCCGAAGTGCGTCCATCTTCTCAATCTGCACAAGCTGGTTTCGGCTGCCCTGCAGGCGCACAGCAGCCATCCGGATTGCCTCCGGGACTCCCCGCCATTTGCAGGCGGTCCCGCCGATTTTCTTCTGCTTGTGGTTTCGCCATCCGCATTTCCCACCCATTTTGGCGCCGATTGCCTGATTGGTGCGGACCAGAAACCGTCTGGCCCGCTCCAGCGGCTCCTCGCACGGCTGAAAGGCAAGGTCATATTCCCGACGGCTGTATGGTGTCAATTCGATCTCCCGGGCCAGCTCTTCCGGTTGGCTCCGAAGCATTTGGAACAGATTCACTACTTCGTCATCCAGGTCATTGATCGTTTCCACAACACTGGGTTTTTTTGTGAAAAACACCGCGCCGCTGCCAAAGTATGGTTCAAGATAGACTGCCTTTTCATAATCCGCCGGGAAATGGCTCACGATCCAAGCTGCCGCGGTCCATTTGCTCCCTGGATACCTGAATACCGCTTTCATTTCTGGCTCTGCCTCTCCTCGTTGTTCCCACCACATTTCGAGCACCGGGAAATATCGGACCGACAATCCCAAGCGAGGACAAAGGCCCCGCACTGTGGGCACTGCCCAGGCGGCCCCTTCTTTCTGCGTTCCCCCTGTGCCCTTTTCATGGCCGCAGGAATACCGTCCAGAACCACGGGGCATCTGGTCAGCGTGCAGAATCCCTGCTCACCGGCATAGCCGCAAGCAATGTTGAGGGAACCGCAAAAACGGAGATGTTCCATTTATGTGATGCCTCCCATATCCGGCCGCGGCAGCGGCTGGTAATGTGTCCCGAACCGTGGCAGCTCTGGTGCTGCCCAAACACACCACAGTACGTCCATCAGCGGTGTGCCTCTGCCTCTGGTTTTGAATAGAAAGTCCGGCCGCCATGTCAGGGGAAGCACCCACGCCGGCGGATCTTCCTGAAACAATTCCAGCCGCTTTCTTGCGTGCCAAAACTGGCTTTTCAGCAGCAGGGCGAACGGCTTCCCAATGTACTGGCACCTTCGGATAAACACTTCTGATAGGGAGAACGGCGGGTTGGTGATGATCCAGTCGCAGGAAACAGGGGATACCGTCAGAAAGTCCTGGCCCATGGAAATGTCTGTTCCGGTCACCTGATACCCCCAGACTTCCATCTCATGCACCATATCTCCGTTCCCGCAGGCCGGCTCCCAAATCCTGGTATTGCCTGGCAGTCGAAGAAAATCCAGCAGTGCGTATGTAACCTCTGGCGGCGTCGGATATAGGTCTCCTTTTGCGCGTCCATAAGCGCTGTTCCCACCGGAAATCCGGCTGGCCTCTGTTCCATTCATGGCCTACACCTCCGAAAATCGAAGTGGGCACCAGCGCGGCGCCGTCTTGGTCTGCGGGACACTTTCACCGGGCGCGGTGAAACCGATGAAACCAGGCATCCGGGGACTGCGCGGGCACATTTTTCTAAAAGTTTCCTCAGCGGCCGGATGATTGCACGTACAGTCTCCCCGCGGTCCCTTTCTTCCCCAGCTATTTGCTGTCAACTTTGCCCATCCCGTCAGTTTCATGTATTGGCATTCGGCGCAGACAGGTGGTTTTTTCTTCATGGCTCACACCTCCCGCACATCAATACCCAGCCGCTCGCGCATCAGCTTCCGCTTGATGGCGTATACCCTGGTTTTGGTGGCTTCGCTCTTCACGTCCTCCACCACTAGCAGCCAGTGGACCTCTCCGCAGCAGTCCGGCTCCGTGGCCCGTTCGTAGGAAAAGTCTGCCCTGGTGGTGTATGCCTCCTGCAGGGTGAACTCCGGCTGGAGCTTCAAGTCCCGAATCTTCCCGGCCGCCAGCAGCAGCGCCAGCTCGTCATACCGCCGCGCCTCCTTCTGGCTGTCAAATTCCAGAATGTTTCCCGCCGCCGTGATCCGGGCGGCCTTCCGGTTGTGGTATTTGGATGCCGCCCGCCGCGGCATCTCTTCTTCATCGTCCGACAGGGCAGGGGAGGGGGGCCGGCTCCTGCCGTTGTTCCTCCGCTGCCGCGCCATGATCTGGTTCGCCGCCTGAGCCTGCGCCCACGGCGGAAGGTCTTCGATTCTCATACACGCACCTTATTCCGTTTTCAATTTAGTAGTCTTCAAACATGGAAATTTGTTTTTGCTCCAGCTCTGCCCTTTTTCCCGCCTCTTTTTCTACCTCTGCCTCCAGTTCTGCCTTTCGTTTGGCTTGCAGGTCCGCCCACCTTTTTGCCGTCGGCGTCCCGTCGATGTGCTCCAGTGCCTCCCAAGTCTCCGGGTCAAAATTAGCCGGAGCATGGCCCTCTACGGCATTTTTTAGGATTAGGTCCTTCCACAGTTCATTCACTCGATAGCGATCACAGGTGAAAAGCGCGTGGACAGAGTAGTAATCCCCGATTCCACTCCACCCCAGGAATACCCGCCGCTTGTTCACCGGCCCGCTGGGTGCTGTACAAAATCCGGGATGAAAACTGTTTGTGAAAGTGCAGTATTCGCAAATTCCAAACATCGGGTTAGGCTTGAAGTCCAGACACTCGCCTTGGACCTTATCACATTGTGCAATCCCGATGATCCTGCACGGCGATTGCTTTGCCCAAAAGTGAATAAACAGTTTATCATCCGGGATTTCTTTATTTTCCGCTCCCGTCTGCCCATGACCGCAGTAGCGGCAACGGGTCGTAAACACATCATCCGGTATTTTCACACCACCACTTCCTTCCGCGCCACAATCTGCACCGAGCGCGGCCATGGCGGCAGCTTCTCCCGCTTCCGCCAGGCGAGAACGCTGTTGACATCACATCCCATGGCGGCCGCGATCTTTGAATCGCTCCACTTCTGGTCGTAAAGCATTTTAGCCTTCTCCCAGTCGTACCGGGTCCGCCGACGGCTTGGGTTGATGGCGATGGCGGGCCCTTTCGGCTTCGCACGCTTTGCGGCCTCCGGCGGCTGCTCCGGCTCAAAATGCCTGCACCGCTCCGGCGGGACGGCCCGCCTCGTATGGCCCGTGATCCCCGCATAGTCACAGGTGTAGTCCGAAAACTTTGCTGCCCGGTATCTGCACTCCGGGCACCTGATTTTTCCCATTGCCTATACTCCGATCAAATCTCTCAACCTGGACAACGGGCAGTCCTCGCAAATATCCAACAGTTCATCCCCGGTCTTTCCGCTGGCGGCGCTGGTGTATCTGCAGTAGTTGCCGCATAGCTCCTCAAGCAGTTCTTCCGCCTGGTGCTCAATAGGACCCAGCTTGTCCACCAATTCCTGCTTCTTGGACATGGAAAACCACCCGGATCGCTCACCCTTCCTGGTCAAAAAGGCTTTCGCCGTCTGCTGCTCCAGCCACCACTTAATCCGATCCAGATTTTTGTGTGGGCAGCCATCGCAGTTTTCCAGGGCGCAGCCCGCGCAGAAGGCCCGCTCGAATGCTATATCCCACGGTGCGTCCGCCGTTGGGATAGAAGCCAGCACAGCAGCCAGGGCGTCCGGAGATTCTGTAATCCTCTCAAATCTGCTTTCCATCTCATACCTCCCGATCCACGAGGCCGTCCGCGTTTCCCGGCATTTTCAGCAGGAGGGCGAAGTGGATGCTCTCGCCATTCCTCTGCATCCACTCCATTACGCTGCCGATATCAGGCAGACAGATCATGCCCACAGGCCCGTCCTCGCTGCGCTGATATGACACGTCGAAGTAGTATTCCTGATTCTCCATTTCCACATCATTCCTCCGGCGTCAGAAGGGGCTCGTCCTGGTCCGCGTTGAACAGGTTCAGGTTCACCACGGGATCGTCGGCCTCCACCTGATTCTCCCAGTCCATCCCTGCTATGTAGAGGATCTTTTCCTCGTTCTCCCGGGAGAACCGCCCCGGCGCCAGAAATACCATCTCGTCTTCCCATAAGAACATAGCCATGTTGCCATGCGGCGTAATCCGGCACTCCGGCGATACTTCCTTGAAGTCGATCAGCTTCAGCAGCTCCGTGTCGAAGGCATAGACCGCGCCGGTTGTTGTCTGGTACAACTGCCAGCGGTCCCGGAAAATCACGGGGATCTTCACCATGACGGACGATCCGTCCCGCAGCTCTTCAAGCTGGCTCTCCCGTATGTCGGCCACATCTTCCAGCATGGTCTGATTCGGCTGGCTCTTCTGGACGCTCACCGGCTCCATCGGCATATACCCCACGTCCTTGACGATCTGGACAGCCGCCTCTTTCGGCAGGTCCTCCGTCAGGCAGCGCACCGCCCAGGTGGCGCCGTTCAGGATGATCTCGTTCCGCCGCCAGGACCTGGCGACGGTCTCCACCTGCCGCCGGACTGGGATCACGGAATATCCGCCGCCCTTGTAGGCGGCCGAAAGCACCTTGCAAAGTCCCTTTTCATGAATCATGTCGTCCTCCTGCTTTTCCGCTTCTGCTCCGGCGCCGGCCCCAGGTCGGAGACCTCGCAGTCTCTGGCGACCTCTGTCCACCGGTCTCCCCATTCACGCGCCGCCGCCGCGATGGCCCGCAGCCGGTCCACCGCCTGTACCTGTACGGCGGGGCGCTCCGGGTGCTGCACCTCAAACAGACGAGCTTCCTTATCACTCATACCTCTGCCTCCGGCACGATCAGCACCACCGGCTGGAGTTCCTGCTCCGCCTCTTTTGTCGCAACAATCACCGGCTCTGTGGCCGCCAGTGCGGCGAACAGGGCTGCCGCCGCGAGGACGGCAAGCACGGCGGCGAAAATACTTTTCCGGGTCTCTCTCTTCCGCCGCTCCAGGCGCTCCATGCGGGTCTCCTGTCGCTCGATCCGGATCGTGAAAAACTGCTGCTCCATATCACTGGTCCTCCGATTCTCTGTTTTTTTCCTGGATTGTCGGCATGGTCAGCACAACAGCAAGGACTGACAAGACCTCCACAACCGACAGGTTCAGTGTTTCTGCGTAATCCCGTATCAGGACGGCCATCCCGTTCAACAGTGCCGACGCGCTGGATGCCTTAAAATGCCGCTGATACCGGTTTTCCCCGGCCCGTTTTTCCAGTTTGATGATGCAATCAGATTGCAGCCCGATTTGATATGCCCGGCTGTTCGCTTCCTCCACGGAGATGGGCTTTCGCTCCGTCTTCCCGGTTTCATCAGGTCTCTGCTTCTGCTCCATGGTGCTCCTCCTTGTCCCGCCGCCAGCGGCCGCGGTTTCTAAGCCGCCGCTGATACTCTGCCTGCCCCCGTGCCGGGTCATAGGCCGGCCGGCTTAACTCGTTCAGCGTCCCGGTGTATCCGCGCTTCAATTCCTTGTACACGGTATCCGGGCACACGCCCAGTTTTACGGCGATCACGGCAGCCCGCTCTCCGGCCGCCCACATTTCCGCAAGGACCTTTCGGTCCTCCATGGTCAGGGTTTTTCTCTGTACCGTAGCCTCCATTTCGTTCACCTCGTTCCGCCTCCGGCATAAAAAATATGCAGAAGAAAGTCGTCTGACTTCTTCTGCACTTAATCTACTATCTTGCCGTTGTCTAGAGCCGGGAGAAAAATTCCTTGACATTTCCAGAAATTCCGATATAATAATATGGCTTGCAGTCTGCAGGCATATCCTTGCTCCCATCCCGAATGGGGGCCATTTGTCCAGAAGGAGGTGCAAATATGGCAAAGGTTTCTGCCAATTATGAGGTCGTGTATATCATCGACCCTGCACAGGGTGAGGAGAACACCGCCGCGCTGGTGGCCAAGTTCAAGACCCTGGCTGAGCAGAATGGTTCCGCTGTGGAAGTGGAAGAGTGGGGCAGCCGCAAGCTGGCTTATCCCATCAACTACAAGACCGAGGGTTATTACGTCCTGATGACCTTCACCAGCGAGCCTTCTTTCCCGAAGGAGCTGGACCGTGTTCTGCGGATCACGGACGGCATCATGCGTTCCCTGATCGTCTGCAAGGGCGAGTAAGGGGGCATTGATATGCTCAACAAGATCATCATCATGGGTCGTCTGACCCGGGACCCCGAGCTGCGCCGCACCGGAAGCGGCACCGCCGTCACGTCCTTCTCCCTGGCTGTGGACCGGGACTTTAAGTCCCAGAGCGGCGAAAAGGAGACCGATTTTATCGACGTGGTGGCCTGGCGCAGCACCGCGGAGTTTGTCAGCAAATACTTCACCAAGGGCCGCATGGCCGTGGTGGAGGGTCGGCTGCAGATCCGCGATTGGACGGACAAGGACGGCGGCAAGCGCAGAAGCGCCGAGATCGTCGCCGACAATGTCTACTTCGGGGATTCCAAACGGGACGGCGCCGGCGATTTCGGCGGCGCACCCGCTTCTTACAGCGCCCCCATGGGCGGCCGCAACGCCGCACCGATGGGCGGACAATCCGATTTCGCCGAGATCGGCGAAGAGGACGGCGAACTGCCGTTCTGACTTTTGATAAAGGAGGAACCATTTCATGGCTTTTGATCGTGAAGCGAGACCCGCTCGCCCCAACCGCGGCAAGCGCCGCAAGGTCTGCCAGTTCTGCGCGGACAAATGCGAGTATATCGATTACAAAGACGCCGCCAAGCTGCGCCGCTTTGTCTCTGAGCGTTCCAAGATCCTGCCCCGCCGGACCACCGGCACCTGCGCCATGCATCAGCGTCAGCTGACCGAGGCCATCAAGCGCGCCCGGCAGATCGCCCTGCTGCCCTACGTCACCGACTGAGGCAGACCGTGACTGAACAAAGGCTCCCCCATCCGCTGGATGGGGGAGCCTTTTTACTGCAGTCCCAGTTTTTTTACGCTATATAAACTTTCTGGTTGTTTTTCCTCTTTTGGCGTGGTACGATTAAACTCGCACCTGTGTGTAGATGGAGGAACGTTTTCATGGTATTGATGCTGCTTGAACAGATCGTACAGCTTTTTCTGTGTATCGTCCTGGGCTGGCTCCTGGTCCGCCTGCATCTGCTGAAGCCGGAGGACAGCCGGGTTCTGTCCAAAGTCTGTCTGTATCTGGTCACTCCCTGCGTCATCATCAACGCCTTCCAGCTCCAGCGTACGCCGGAGCTGCTTCAGGGTCTGGCCCTCTCCCTTGGGGCCGCCATTGGCATCCACGCTCTGTTTTTCATTGCCACGGCCTTACTGCACCGCCCCCTGCGTCTGACGCCGGTGGAACAGGCCTCCCTGATTTACACCAATTCCGGTAACCTCATCATCCCCCTGGTGACTGCGGTCCTGGGGCCGGAGTGGGTCATCTATTGCAGCATGTTTCAGTTGGTGCAGCAGTTTCCCATGTGGAGTCACTGCCGGATTATTCTGAGTGGTGACCGGAATGTCTCGCTGAAAAAAATTCTCCTGAATGTCAACATCATTTCCGTGTTTGTGGGTGTGCTGCTGTTTCTGCTGAACCTGCCCCTGCCTACGGTAATCGCCGGTACCATGAAGTCCATTGCCTCCACCATCGGCCCCCTCAGCATGTTTGTCGCCGGCATGCTCATGGGAGAGCAGAACCTGCTGGCGGTCCTGCGCATCCGCAGCATCTGGAAGGTGGCCTTCCTGCGGCTGATCGCCCTGCCGCTGGTGGTCCTGTGTATTTTCAAATACTCTGGCCTTGCGGCCCTGGTGCCGGACGGCCAGTCCATCCTGATGATCAGCCTGCTGGCAGCAAGTGCCCCTGCGGCGGCTAACGTCACTCAGATCGCTCAAGTTTACGGTCATGAAGGAGACTACGCCGGCGCCATTAATGTAATCACCACGCTTCTCTGTATCGGGACCATGCCGCTGATGGTTCTTCTGTACCAAATGTAAGCAGAACCACAGCTTTTCCGGAAAACGCACAAAGCGGGCCACCCTTTTGGGTGGCCCGCTTTCTTGCTTTAGCGGTTATTCCTCCACGTCTTTCAGACGGTCCACATAGGGGCTGGCGGTGCTGCTGACCTCCGCGGCCTCCTTCTTGAACTTCTCAACATTCAGGGTGCTCTCCCGCACGGGGGTGATGGTGCCGGCGCCGGCCACGCAGCCGCCGGGGCAGCCCATGCCCTCCAGCAGATAGCCGTTGCGCTTTCCGGCCTTGGCCATCATCAGCATCTTCTTGCACTCCCGCAGGCCGTCGCCGTACTCGATCTGTACCTCCCGGGTGGGGTCGATGTGCTTGATGGCCTCTACCACGGCCGCGGCCACGCCGCCGCCCACCGCGAAGCCGCGGCCCATGGAGGTGCCCTCGTTCAGGCCGTCCTCCGGGTCCGCCTCCAGGGTGGTGAAGTCGATGTTCTTGGCATCGAACATGCCCTGCAGCTCCTCAAAGGTCAGCACGTAGTCCACATCCGACCGGACAGATTTCCGGTTGGCCTCCAGCTTCTTGGCTGCGCAGGGCCCAATGAAGCAGATCCGGGCATCCGGATGGTCCTTCTTCACCATGCGGGCGGTGATCACCATGGGGGTGAGGGCCATGGAGATGCAGTCCTTGAACTCCGGGAACAGCTTCTTGGCCATGACGGACCAGGCGGGGCAGCAGCTGGTGCCCATGAAGGGCAGCTTCTCCGGCACCTCCGCCAGGAAATCCTTGGCCTCCTCCACGGTGCACAGGTCCGCGCCGATGGCCACCTCCACCACATCGTCAAAGCCCAGGATCCGCATGGCGGCCTTCAGCTTGGCAGGCGTGGCGGCCTTGCCGAACTGGCCCACAAAGGCGGGGGCCACGCAGGCGATGACCTTGGATCCGCGGTTCATGGCGTTGATGACCTGGAAGATCTGGCTCTTGTCCGCGATGGCGGCAAAGGGGCAGTTCACCAGGCACATGCCGCAGGAGACGCACTTGTCGTAGTTGATCTTGGCCCGGCCCAGCTCGTCGGATTCGATGGCGTCCATGCCGCAGGCTGCGGCGCAGGGGCGCTCAATCTTGCTGATGGCGTGGTAGGGGCACTGGTTGAAGCACCGGCCGCATTTGATGCACTTGTCCTGGTCAATGTGGCAATGCTTGTCCTTGTCCAGATAAATGGCATCCTTGGGGCACACATTCATGCAGGGATGGGACAGGCAGCCCTGGCAGCTGTCCGTAATCCGGATCTGCTTGGGGGGGCAGGCATTGCAGGCAAAGGAGATGATATTGACCAGGGGCTCCTCAAAATATTTGTCGTCGGCCGCGGCCGCCTCCTGGATACCGGCGCTGACGGGCGTCTGCTCGCCAGCGGGCTGCAGGCTCATGCCAAGGGCCAGCCGCACCCGCTCCTGGACAATGGCCCGCTCCAGAAACACGTCGTGGCGGTGGCGGGCCACCTCTCCGGGAACGATGGTGTAGGGGATCATGTCCACCCGCTTCAAATCCCCGCCCTCATAGGCCAGGCGGGCCACTTCGGTGAAGACATTGCGGCGGATCTCATCCACCGCGCTGTGTACGCCTCTCATTCTTTTTTCCTCCATTGTTCACCGGGCAGTCGCATTCTGAACCCGGCTACTTAGAATTGCGGAATCATTATACCGGAAACACCGGCTGTTTGCAAGAACAAGTCGGCGGAAAGTCCTGGACCGGCCGGATCTTTCCATCTTTTTCGCCCTTTTCGCGCAAGACAGCGTGCGGCGGAGGACGCCTGGTCATGGACGCCCTCCGCCGCACGCAGAGAGAAAGGAAATGAAAAATGAAAAAAGAGAGGGGGGATCAGTTATCCTTTTTGGAGGATGTCTGTATCATACCCCCAAAATCTAAAAACAACCTTTAAAAAGTTTGAACAGTTTATGAAGTTCTGTTCATTCTTTCAGATAGTTTTCAGTTTCTTTTTTTATACTGTGAAAGCTGACTGGGGCGGGCCCTGCCCGTCTCCATTCCTGAAGGAGGTTATTTGTGTGATCGAGGTCAAAAACCTTGTGAAGCGTTATGGCGACCACTATGCGGTGAACCATCTGAGCTTCACGGTGGAGGACGGCCAGATCTTCGGCTTCTTGGGGCCGAACGGCGCCGGAAAATCCACCACAATGAATATCATGACCGGCTATCTGGCGGCCACGGAGGGACAGGTCCTGGTGGAGGGCCACGATATTCTGGAGGAGCCGGAGGCCGCCCGTGCCTGCATCGGCTATCTCCCCGAGATTCCGCCGCTGTATCCTGATATGACGGTGGAGGAGTACCTGCGCTTCTGCGCGGAGCTGAAGAAGATCCCCAAGGAGCAGCGGACGGACCAGCTGACGAAGGTCCTGGCCCTGACCCATCTGGAGGATATGAGCGCCCGGCTGATCCGGAACCTGTCCAAGGGCTACCGCCAGCGGGTCGGCCTGGCCCAGGCCATCCTGGGCTTCCCCAAGATCATCATTCTGGACGAGCCCACCGTGGGCCTGGATCCCAAGCAGGTGGTGGAGATCCGGGATCTCATTCGGCATCTGGCAAAGGACCACACCGTGATCCTCAGCTCCCATATCCTCTCTGAGATCCGGGCGGTATGCGACCGGGTCCTCATCATCCGCAAGGGCCGGTTTGTGGTGTGCGACACCCCGGAGGACCTGGAGGAGAAGCTCTCCGCCGGAGGCTCCCTGGAACTGACGGCAAAGGCCGCGCCGGAGGCGGCGGAGGCCGTGCTGGACCGGGTGGCGGGCATCACCGGCCGGACCCTGCTAGGGCGGACGGAGGACACAGCCCGATTTGCCATCCACATGGAGAGGGACATCCGGGAGGCGCTGTTCTTCGCCTTTGCAGAGGCGGGGCTGCCCCTGCTGGAGCTGCGGCCCCGGACGGCCTCTCTGGAGGAGGTCTTCCTGGATCTGACGGACGATAACGATACGGTGGCCGCCCGGGCGGCGGCGCTGTTCCAGACCTCTGTGGAAACTGCGGAAAAGGAGGCGGTCGGCGATGAAAGCGATTTATAAGCGGGAGGTCAGCTCCTATTTCAACTCCATGATCGGCTGGATCTTCGTGGCGGTCCTGACGGTCTTCATCGGCATCTATTTCTTTGCCTACAACCTGTTTCAGGGATACCCCTATTTCTCCCTCTCTCTGGGCTCCTCTCTCTTCATTTTCATGGTGGTGGTCCCCATTCTCACCATGCGCTCCATGGCGGATGAGCGCCACACCAAGACAGACCAGCTGCTGCTGACGGCGCCGGTATCCGTCACCGCCGTGGTGCTGGGGAAGTACTTCGCCATGCTGACGGTGTTCGCCGTGCCGGTGGCCATTGCCTGCCTGTGCCCCCTCATCATCGCGCTGAACGGCACGGCCTTCCTGTTGGCGGACTACGGCGCCATTCTGGCCTTCTTCCTGCTGGGCGCGGTGGAGATCGCCGTGGGCATGCTGATCTCCTCTCTGACGGAGAGCCAGATCATCGCCGCAGTGGGCACCTTCGGCCTGCTGCTCCTGCTGTATCTGTGGGACGGCCTGGTGGGCTTTCTGCCCTCCACCGCCGTCGGGTCTCTGCTGGGCTTCTTCGTGGTGCTGATCCTGGTGTGCTTCCTCATCAACGCCCTGTCCAACAACTGGAAGGTCACAGCCGGCGTGCTGGTGGCCGGCGCCGCGGTGCTGATCGCCTTCTACCTGCGGGACTCCTCCGTCTTCGCCAACCTGCTGCCGGATGTGCTGGGCAAGTTCTCCCTGCTCTCCGCCTTCGACAGCTTTTCCACGGACCACGTCTTCGACGTTCCCGGGATCCTGCTGTACCTGTCCATCAGCGCGCTGCTGGTCTTTCTGACCGTCCAGGTCATCCAGAAGCGCCGGTGGAACTGAGAGGAGGCGTGTGAATATGGAACATCGTGATTGGAAAAACAGCCTGCAGGAGACCGCGGGGCGCCACGCCTCCCGCAGGGGCGCCTTCTCCGCCGGACTGACGGCCCTGGCCGTGGCGGCAGTGCTGGTGTTCAACCTGCTGGCGGCACAGCTGCCGGAGCAGTGGGCCCAGATCGACCTGACGGGCAGCGGGATCTACAACATCAGCGAGACCTCTCAGGACTACCTGGCGGGGCTGGAGGATGACGTGGTGATCCACGTGCTCACCGACAAGGACACACTGGATACCCGGATCGTCCGCTTTCTGGACATCTACGCAGATCTCAGCGACCACCTGACCCTGGAATACACCGACCCCACGGTCTATCCCTCCGCCCTGTCCCAGTACGGTGTGGGGGCGGATACCATCGTGGTCACCTGCGAGGCCACCGGCCGGCAGGAGTCCTTTGACATCAGCGACATAATCGGGTATGATATGATGTCGTATTACTATTACGGCACCTATACGGAGACGGACTTCGACGGGGAGAGCCTGCTGACCTCCGCCATCGACAGCGTGCTCACCGGCGTGACCCGGATGGTGTACGAGACCACAGGCCACAACGAGACTGCCGTCCCCATCAGCGTGAAGGAGCGGTTCACGCGGCTCCACATGTCCGTGGAGCGGGTGAACCTGCTCACCGACGGCGGCATCCCTGAGGACTGCTCCCTGCTGATCCTCAACGAGCCGGACCAGGATCTGGCGGACGATGAGCTGGATATGATCCTGAACTATCTGGCGGAGGGCGGCCAGGTGATCTACAACATGGCCGGTGAGCTGGTGGACCTGCCCAACTTCAACGCCCTGTGCGCCGCCTATGGAATGCAGGTGGCGGACGGCATGATCGCGGACACCTCCCAGGGCTATCAGAACAACCCCTATCTGTTCTTCGCGCAGGCGGACACCTCTGTGGATGCGGCCAGCAGCCTCACAAGTGATTCCATGGTCCTGTTTTATGCCTCCCGGGGCTTCACCCTGGCGGATCCCACCCGGGACACCATCACCGTCCAGCCCTTCCTAACCACCACGGAGAACGGCTATGCCGTGCTGGACGCGGACAACATGACCCAGGGGACCTATGTGGTGGGTGCCGTGGCCACGGAGGAGATCAGCGAGGACACCACCGCCCGGCTGACGGTCTACGGCGCGGACACGCTGATCAACACCGATGTGACCAACAGCTTTACCAATGTTGACAACGTGGATCTCTTCATCCACTCCGCCACTGTGGGCTTTGACGATGTATCCGCCATCTCTGTGGAGCCGGTGAGCCTGTTGACGCCCACCAATACCATCACGACCGGCGGCATCTGGGGCCTGCTGTTTATCCTGGTGATCCCCGCGGCGCTGCTGATCTACGGCTTTGTCCGCTGGATGCACCGCCGGAAACTGTGACGAAGGAGCATACAAGCATGAATCGAACACAGAAGAAGACGCTGGTTCTCCTGCTGGGGATCCTGGTGGGCCTGGGCATCCTGCTGGCGGTGGTCTCCGCCGTCAAGCGGTCCAGCGCCCAGCGGGAAGCTGAGGAGGCCGCCGCCCAGGACGCCGCCAGCGTCATCACGGAGACGGAGGCCGCCTATTCGTCCCTCACCTATGACAACGGCAGCGCCACGCTGTCCTTCCATCTGGACGAGGCGGGCAAGTGGGTCTGGTCCGACGACCCGGAGTTTCCCCTGGACGACTCCACCATCCAGTCGATCCTGACCCTTCTCACCAACCTCAAACCCCAGCAGACCATTACAGAGGGCGATACGCTGGAGGCCTATGGCCTGGACCAACCCTTCGCCACCCTGACCGCAGCCAAGCCGGACGGCGGGACGCTAACCATCTCCCTGGGCAACACCACTACGGACGGCAACAGCTACTATATGCTGATGAACGAACAGGAGAGTCCGGTGTATATCATCTCCAACTCCCTGTACACCGAGATGTCCAAGACCATCTATGACATGTGCGACCTGCCGGAGCTGCCCCAGCTGACGGAGGAAAACCTCCAGTCCGTCACCGTTGAGGGCGCCGCCAGCACCCTGTTGCGGCCCATCGACAAGGAGACCTCCACCGACGAGGAGACCGGGGAGGAGACGGTCACCGTCACCTGGGCTGCCAGCGGCGAGGACGTCACCGGCAACGCGGACACCGCCTCTCTGCTGGCGGAGCTGGGGGCGCTGACCTTCACCAAATGCGTGGACTACAAGCCCACAGACGAGGCCGCTGCCCTGTGCGGCTTTGATGCACCCCAGGCCACGGTTACCATTCTCTACCTGAACGACACCGGTACCGAGGGGACGCTGACCCTGACCTTCGGCAGCGAGAACCTGGACCAGACCGGCTACTACGTCCGCATGGAGGGGGATTCCACCATCTACCAGATGGACACCGCTTCGGTGGACACCATTCTCTCTGTGGCGGAGAATGGCCTGACTGCGGCGGACGCCACGGGCGAATAAACTCGATCTCGTTTCCCATCCGTCTCATCTGACCAGGGGGGAGCCCCCGGGCTCCCCCCTGTGTGGCGCTGCCGGCAGAAACGGCGCGCGATCCTGCAAACGGAGGTGATTTCATGCGCGTACTGGTGGTGGAGGATGAGGTCCGCCTGGCCGCCACCCTCCAGGACCTGTTGGAGCTGAACGGCTATACGGTGGACGTCTGCCACGACGGCGAGGCGGGGCTGGACAACGCCCTGACCTCCATTTATGACGTGATCCTGCTGGACGTGATGCTGCCCAAGCTGGACGGCTTCACCGTGCTGCGCCGCCTGCGGGCGGAGGGCAGCACCACGCCGGTGCTGATGCTCACGGCCCGGTCCGAGCTGACGGACCGGGTGAACGGGCTGGACTCCGGTGCGGACTACTATCTCACCAAGCCCTTTGAGCCCAAGGAGCTGCTGGCCTGCATCCGGGCCCTGACCCGCCGCCAGCCGGAGCTGCGGCAGACTGATGCCCTGAAATACGGAGACCTGCGGCTGGAGAAGACCTCCTTCACCCTCTCCTGCGGCGAGCGCTCCGTGCGGCTCAGCCGGAAGGAGTTCGACATGATGGAGATGCTGATGCTGAACCAGAAGCTGGTCATCACCAAGGAGAAGCTGCTGCTGAAGGTCTGGGGCTATGAGTCCGACGCAGAGGACAACAATGTGGAGGTCTACATCTCCTTCCTGCGGAAGAAGCTGGACCATCTCCACTCCCAGGTGAAGATCCGCACGATCCGCATGGTGGGCTACTGCCTGGAAGCGCCTGAGGAGGCGTAGTTTTCCACAAAGTCCACATTTTTCCACTTTTCCACAGAGTTTTCGACAGGAAGGGGGCGATCCTCCCATGATCCGAAAATTGCAGATCAAATTCGTGGCCATGTGCATGATTCTGGTGACCGCGGTACTGGGCGTGGTATTCACGGCTGTGTTTTTCTCCGCCAAGCAGAACATCGAGGTCATCAGCCATCAGGTGCTCCAGCGGGTCATGGAGGACGACACTCCCAGCGGCCGGCCGGATCTGGGGCTCAACCGGGGCGGGGAAGACGTTCTGCTGCCCTATTTCACGGTGAATCTCTGGGACCGCAGCGGAATCTACGAGGCCTTTGTCACAGGCGGGACCTATTCCAATCTGCAGGACACACAGGAGCTGCAGACCATTCTTACCGACTGTCTCCAGCAGAACCGGCCCGAGGGCACTATCCACAGCTACGGCCTGCGGTATCTGCGCCGGGACTATGGACTATACGAGCGCATCGCCTTTGTGGACATGTCCATGGAGCAGGCCACATTGCAGGAGATCATGGGCTCCTATCTGCAAATCGGTCTGGCGGCGCTGCTGCTGCTTCTGGGCGTCTCCATCCTGCTGGCCCGGTGGGCCACCCGCCCGGTGGCAAAAGCCTGGCAGCAGCAGCGGCAGTTCCTTTCCGACGCCTCTCACGAGCTGAAGACGCCGCTGACCGTGATCCTCTCCAATGCGGAACTGCTGGAGGCGGCGCCGCTGGAGGACCGCCCGGCCCGGTGGGCGGACAACATCCGCTCCGAGGCCGGACAGATGAAGTCCCTGGTGGAGGAGATGCTGACCCTGGCCCGGGCGGACAATGCGGTTCCCACGGCGGTGATGGGGGAGGTCTCGCTCTCCGACCTGGCCACGGACTGCGTACTGGCCTTTGAGCCGGTGGCCTTTGAGGCGGGAAAGCCCCTGGAGAGCGACATCACCCCCGACGTGACCGTCACCGGCGACGCCGACAAACTGCGCCAGCTGATCGGCGTCCTGCTGGACAACGCCATCAAGTATGGGCAGGCGGGGGGTACCATCAGCCTGACCCTGCGGCGCACAGACCGGCAGGCCCGTCTGCTGGTATCCAACCCCGGCGATCCCATCCCACCGGACCAGCTGGGCCGCCTGTTCGAGCGATTCTACCGGGCGGACGCCTCCCGGGGGGAGCAGTCCGGCTTCGGCCTGGGGCTGCCCATCGCCGCCTCCATTGCGACGGAGCACAAGGGAACTCTGAAGGCCGAGAGCGACCAGGCCTCCACCCGGTTCCTCTTCTCCATGCCGCTGAAAAAGTGAGCCATTGAAAAGAAGGGCTTTCCTTCCCGGGAGGGCCCTTTTTTTGTGCCGCTTGAAACCGTAAGAAATCTGTAAGAAATTTCTCCGGGTGTTTGTAAGAATTCCCTGGTATGCTACAATCAGCTCAAGGAGGGATCGAGATGAACGCGTGCATTCTGGTGGTAGACGACGATCCGGAAATCGTGGGGGCCATCGCCATCACCCTGGAGCGGGAGGGCTACCGGGTCCTGCGGGCCTATGACGGCATGGAGGCTCTGGATCTGGCCCTGGATCCGGCGGTGCGGCTGATCCTCATCGACGTGATGATGCCCAAGCTGGACGGGCTGTCCGCTCTGCTGCGGATCCGGGAAAAGCGGAACCTGCCGGTGATCGTCCTCTCCGCCAAAAGTGAGGACACGGACAAGATCCTGGGCCTCTCCATGGGGGCGGACGACTATGTGACCAAGCCATTCAACCCCCAGGAGCTGGCGGCCAGAGTCCGGAGCCAGCTGCGGCGGTACACCCTGCTGGGGGACGTCCACGCGGAGGAGCGGCAGGGCCTCATCGTCAACGGGCGCCTCACCTACGACCCGGACCGCCGGGAACTGCGGGCGGATGGGGAAGCGGTGAAGCTCACCGCCACGGAGACAAAGATCGTGGACCTGCTGATGCGTAACCCCGGCCGCATCTTCCCGGCGGAGGAGATCTACCGCCGGGTGTGGGACGGGGAGGCGGCCTACGCCTGCGAAAACACGGTGATGGTCCACATCCGGCGCATTCGGGAAAAAATCGAGCTCAATCCCAAGGAGCCAGATTACATCAAGGTGGTGTGGGGCATTGGATACAAAATGGAACAGCACGGGACCTGACGAAGGTCTGGAACAACTTGTGGCCGGGGAGGTCCGGGAGGCTCTGAAGGGGGTGGAGGACGCCCCGGGCGTGGCGAAGGTCCGCGTCTCCGGAAAGACCTGCGGCAGGCTGCGGGCGGCGGCCGGACTGGCGGCCCTGGTACTGGGCATGAGCCTGGTGCTGGGGAGCCTGGGACAGACGGCGGGCCGCCTGGCCAGCGGGGTCGACAGCGGCTCCTTCGGCAGCGGATGGTGGAGTACAGACTGGCAGGAGACCCCAGCCTTCCGGCAGGAGGTGGCCCAACGGCTGCGGGCCTTTCTGGCTATGGCCACCGGCAGCGACCTGGAGTGGTGGGATACTGCTTCCGGGGATACCTACGTCGTGTCCAGTGCTGGCATCACCTGGTACGAGTGGGGATCCACGGACACTGCCACAGAAGATATAGCAACCCCGAAAGGGGAGGCGCCAGACGCCTCCTATGCAGAGGACAAGAATCTCCTCTACCGGGTCCAGGGATCGGGGGAGGACTCCTATTACAGCAATGCTCCAGCGAATATGATCCTCTCCTCCAGCTGGGCCGTGCCGGAGGGCTACAACTTTCTGCTGACCTTCCAGAACGGTACAGTCACCATCACCAAGGATGGAGAGCCAGTGGACGTTTACGGCGATGGATTTTTTACAGAGGATTCCCTGTGGGACGTCCCCGGCTATGAGAATTTCACGGCCGGGGAGGACGCGGCGGATGTGACCGTCTACATGGCCGTCCGGGAGGAGCCGGTGCCTTATCTCCAGCTGAACAGCGGCGGACAAACCCGCTTCTACGATGATTTTTACGGCTTATATCAGCACATTCGGGAGATGCAGGGATTCTACCTGCTGCGGGCGGTGCTGTGCGCAGCTGGAGCCGTATGCCTGATCGCCGCCCACTTCCTGCGGGCGGAACGGCGGAGGGCGGAGAAAAAGCTGGCCGCTCTCACTCGCTGCGTGCCCGGGGAGATCTGGTGGCTGGCGGCTGCCCTGGCAGTCCTCTCCATGGTGTTCTCCACAGGATTCGGCGGCTACTCTCCCTTTGAATTCTGGTATTACGGCTGGGTGGGTCCGACCGTGACGGACGCCCTGCGGCTGGCGGCGCTGCTGCCCGCCAATGCCCCGGCGCTGCTGGCGCTGGTGTGGGCGCTGTGGCTGCGGCACATCACCCGGAAAAACACGGAAAGGGAGCAGCGGCGGAGTCTGTTGAGGGGGCTGAAAAACGCATTCTTGGCAAGAGACTTGAAGCTGCCGGTGCAGAAGCGGCTCCGGCGGCGGTCTCTGGTGCGGAACCTTGCACTGTGGGCCATTATGCTTACAGCTGTTCTCTGCTGTGTCCCTGTGTATGAAATGCTTTGGAACTCTTCTCTGACTGTGATCTGCGTTTTTGTTCCCGCCTTTGCGCTGATAGGGGTCCTGGAAATCTTCTGGATCCGGCGGGACTGGACCCTGGTCCGGGATATCGGCCTGCTGGCGGACCAAGTGACGGCCATCCGGGACGGGGATCTGGAAACGCCCCTGGACCTGCCGGCGGACGCAGACCTGCATCAGACCGCGGAGCAGCTGAACGACATCCAGGCGGGCCTGCACCGGGCCCTGGCAGAGCAGACCCGCAGCGAACGGATGAAGGTAGAGCTGATCTCCAACGTGTCCCACGACCTGAAAACGCCCCTGACCTCTGTGCTCTCCTATGCGGAACTGCTGCGGCAGGAGCCCCTGGAGGGGGCCGCAGCGGACTACGCCCGGATCATCGACGAGAAGGCCCGACGGCTGGCAGTGATGGTCCAGGATGTGTTCGAGGTCAGCAAGGCCGCCTCCGGCCAGCTGCCGGTCCACTTGGAGCGGCTGGATTTTGCCAAGCTCCTGCGGCAGACCCTGGCGGACCTGGAGGGGCCTATCTCCCAAAGCGGGCTGACCTTCCGGATGGAGCTGCCGGAGATACCGGTGATGATCACGGCTGACGGCCGGCGGCTGTACCGGGTGTTCCAGAACCTCATCGACAACGCCCTGAAATATGCCCTGGCGGGAAGCCGGGTCTACCTCTCCTTAAAGACCGAGGTGGGCAGGGCGGAGGCCAGCCTGCGCAACACCTCCCGGGAGGAGCTGCCCACAGGCGTGGACCTGACGGCCCGGTTCGTCCGGGGCGACGCCAGCCGTACCGATGGCGGCAGCGGCTTGGGCCTTTCCATCGCCAGCTCCTTTACCGAGGCCTGCGGCGGAGATTTCCACGTGGAGACGCTGGCGGACTTGTTCACCGCTGTGGTGTCCTTCCCCCTGGCGGAGGAGCCCTGAGCCTTCAAAGCAAAAAGCCCCGTCCGAACGGACGGGGCTTTTGCCGTCGGACCGGGGCCGGATGGCCTGCTCTCCGCAGGACCGCCTCTGTCACTTGCCCAGATCAATGAGATAGTCCGCCATCTGCTGGGCGAACAGGCGGCCCGCCAGGGCGGCCTCCTCCGGAGAGTTGCCGGCGGCCCCTACCTCTACCAGCAAGGAGCCGGTGGTGGCGTGCTGGTTATAGCGGGAATTCCGCAGCAGGATCGGCCGCATCAGGGTGGGATAGCTTTGCAAGATATTGTCCTGAAGGGCCACCGCCAGTTTCAGATTCTCCATCCAGTGCTCATGAGCCAGGCCGCTGCCGTCGCTGCCCATCACCAGAGTCATCTGGGCGGAGGTGCCCACCCCGTCGATCTCCGAGATCACCTTGTACTGATTGCCCTCCGCGTCGCCGATGGCGTCCCGGTGGACATCCAGGATGAAGCGGATGGAGGGGTATTCCGCCAGATAGGTCTCAATGGCCGCCAGGGCGTTGTTATAGGCGTCGTTGTACGACGAGTAGTCGTACAGTGTCCGGTCATGGAGGACGGAGATCCCGGCGGCGGTAAACACCTCCGCCATCTCGTCTCCCACCCCCACCACGTTGTAGCGGGAGTCCGTAGTGCGGTAGTTGCCGGACCAGACGATGTCCGTGCCCGGGGGTGGGGTGTAGGCCTCGCTGCCGTGGGTGTGGAGGATCAGGATCTGAGGCTCCCCATCGGCGAGCCGGGCGTCAAAGGGCTCCGACAGCTCCGTGACGGTGAGGGCGTGGTCCGTGCTGTTGGAGATGTAGGACCGGCCGCAGACCGTATAGCCGCTGGGGTCCGTAGGCACCAGTGTTCTGGCCGGAACGCCGTTGTCCGTCTCTCCCGTGGTCTCCAGCGGCGTCTCCTCCACCGGCTCCGTGACAGTCTCCTCCCGGCCGTCCGCACCGGATTCCTCCGTCCGCTCGGTGGACCACAGCTCCGCCACAGCCGCCCGGGCGGACAACAGCAGGGGAGACTCTCCCAACGTCATCACCGCGGCGGGGGAGAGGTCATCGTTCGCCCACAGGTCCCCCAGCTCCCATTTCAGCGCCGCCAGCGGAGACGCCGCCCGCAGGGCCGCCCAGGCTGCAGACGCGCTGTCGCTTCCGGCGGTGACCACAACCGCCCAAAGGGTCCCGGCCGCCAGCCCGGCTGCGCCCAGCCGCCGGAGCCCTCTTCTGAACGGGCCTGGAAAAACCGGCCTCTTCATATCGCCTCACCTCTGGGACAACCTTATGCGGCGGCGGGCGGAGATATGACAGCCCGGTTTTCCACAGTGTTTGGGAAAAAGGGGAGAGGGGTTTGCCCTCTCCCGCATCTCTCTTATTTCTGCTCAGCAGCCGCCTTTTGGTCCATCAGTGCCTTGTCCACACAGAAGAAGGTGAACTCCCCCGTGGCCAGCAGCCTGCCGCCGTCTCCGGTGATGTCCACAGCGGTGAGCACCGTGGACTTTCCACGGTGCCGGACCCAAGCAGAGGCCCGCACCGTCCCTGTGGCCTGGTTGCGCAGGAAGTGGAGCGCGCTGGTCTGTGTGACGTAATACCGCCCGTCGCTATGGGCCGCCGCGCCGGTGGCGTTGTCCGCCAGGGTGTAGATGGCGCCGCCATGAATCAGCCCATAGGGGTTGCAGCTCTCCGGGCGGATGTCCAGCTTGAAGACCGCCCGGTCTTTTTCCACGCGTTCCAGCTCGATATAATTATGGAGCATGAAGGCATTCTTCCTCATTCGTGTCTCCGCGCTCTCCCGGATATGTTCTAGAGATTCTTCCATCGTGTGCTTCCTTTCCGTTTTCAAACAATTTTTCTTCTATTTTAATGGGAGGGGGGAGAATCTGTCAAGAACTGCGAAAGTTCATGCTGCCTGTCCGTGTTTATCTGTATACGCATAGAAAGACCAGAGCGCCGGCTGTATAGCCGTCGCCCTGGTCCGCTTTCCACATACTGTTAAAAATGCACTGACTCCAGTGTCTCCAGTTCTGCCTGCCACAGTGCCGCGGAAGCATCGCTCGGCATCCGCCAGTCGCCGCGGGGGGAGAGTGCCGCAGAACCTACCTTGGGGCCGTCCGGCAGACAGCTGCGCTTGAACTGCTGAGAGAAGAAGCGGCGGTAGAAGGTCTTCAGCCACTTCAGGATCACATCCGGGGTGTAGGTCTTCCCCAGGGCATACAGCGCCAGACGGTAGATCTTCCGGGGCGGGAAGCCCCAGCGGAGCATGTAGTACAGGAAGAAGTCGTGTAGCTCATAGGGCCCCACCAGATCCTCGGTCCGCTGGCTGATCTCCCCTTGGACAGCGGGCAGCAGCTCCGGGGAGACAGGGGTGTCCAGAATATCCTCCAGCACGTCATGGAGGGCCTCGTCCTTCTCCGCGTTGTCCCGGGCCAGATAGGCCACCAGATGCCGCACCAGGGTCTTGGGGATGGAGCAGTTGACGGCGTAGTTGCTCATGTGGTCGCCATTGTAGGTGCACCAGCCCAGGGCCAGCTCACTGAGATCTCCCGTGCCCATCACCAGGCCGCCGGTCTGGTTTGCAATGTCCATCAGGACCTGGGTCCGCTCCCGGGCCTGGCCGTTTTCAAAGGTGATGTCATGGTTCTCCATGCTCTGTCCGATGTCGGTGAAATGTCGCCGCACCGCCTGGGAGATGTCGATGATCTTCAGCGTGGCACCCATCCGCTCCGCCAGCAGCTCCGCGTTGGACTTCGTCCGGGCAGTGGTGCCGAAGCAGGGCATGGTGACGGCCACGATGTCGCTGGCGGGCCGATTCAGCATCCCCATGGCCAGGGCCGTGATCAGCAGGGCCAGGGTAGAGTCCAGCCCGCCGGAGAGGCCCACCACCGCCGTCTTGGCGCCGGTGTGCTCCAGCCGCTTCTTCAGACCCAGGGAGGCGATCCGCAGGATCTCCTCACACCGCTCCGCCCGGCCCGCGGCATCCTCCGGCACGAAAGGAGATGGGGAGACGTACCGGGTGAGCCGGGTCTCCTCCACCGGCAACGTGAAGCCGCACCGCCAGATCTCCGGCGGCTCCTTGCCGAAGGTGAAGGTGTTGGTCCGGCGGCGGTCATGGATCAGCCGGTCCACATCGATCTCGCTGACGGTGAGTCCGGTGGCGAACCGCCGCTCCGCCAGCAGGGTACCGTTTTCCGCGATCATATTGTGGCCGGTGAACACCACATCGGTGGTGGACTCTCCCTCTCCGGCATCCGCGTACACATAACCGCACATCAGCCGGGCGGACTGGCCTGTCACCAGGGAGCGGCGGTAGTCCGCCTTGCCCACCAGCTCATTGGATGCGGAGAGGTTCAGAATCACGGTGGCGCCCTTCCGGGCCAGCTCCACGGAGGGCGGCGCCGGGGCCCACAGATCCTCGCAGATCTCCACGCCGATCACCAAGTTGGGCATGGTGTCGCAGGCAAAGGTCTGGTTCGTACAGAGACTCACATGCTGCCCGCACAGCTCAATCCCGTGCTCCACGCCGCTGCCGGATGCAAACCACCGCTGCTCATAAAACTCCCCATAATTGGGCAGATAGACCTTGGGAATCAGCCCCAAAATCTCTCCTTTTTGTATAATAGCCGCACAGTTATACAATTTGTTGTCCCATTTGTCCCACACGGGCAGGCCAAGGGCCGTCACGATCTCCAGATTTCTTGTAGCCTCCAGGATGGTCTGAAGGCCCTCCTCGGCGCCCCGGAGCAGCGTGTCCTGCAGGAACAGATCTCCGCAGGTGTAGCCGGTGAGGCACAGTTCCGGAAGAGCCAGCACCTTCACCCCCTGCTTGTCCGCCTCCCGCATCAGGGTAAAAATCTGTTCCGCGTTATAGCGGCAGTCCGCCACCCGGATTTTGGGGGTACCTGCGGCCACGGAGATAAAACCGTCTCTCATGTTGAAAAGCCTCCTTGAAGGAAAAACCTGTATGTTGGATATTCTACACCCGACGGCCCGGATTTACAAGAAAGGGCCTTGTTTTTTTGGCGGCATTCTGATATTCTGAATGCAATCAAACCTCCCGCGCCCTCTTGCCGGATGGGAATGCCGATGGGCCTGGAGACTGCTCCGCAGGTATTGCGAGGAGCGGTCCCCGGGCTTTTCTTCTCTGCATCCGGGTGGAACAGCGGCACCATCTTTCAAAGGAGGAACGCCATTATGCCGTTTCAGCTGCGCCCCTATTTTCCGCCGGTCTTTTCCACACCCGCACTGGAAAACGCACCGGACGCCGTCTTTCGCCCGGCGCCCCGGGACGGCGTGGCGCCGGAGAATTTCCACGCCATGAGCATCTTTCCGGAATACTTCAAAATCGCAGGGCAGTGGCATCTGGCCCGGGAGAGCCGGATGGACTGCGTGGCCGTGTGGGATCGGGGCCGCATCGACGTCCGGGAATTCCGCCGCCTGCGGCAGGGAGAGCTGGTGGCCGTCGGCCGCACAGAACAGGGAGAGGAGGGGATCCTCGTCCACCCGGACGGCTTCCGGGAGCGCCGGGTTGCCAGAGATGTGTTTGCCTTCCGGCAGGGCCGCTCCCGGGAGACCGCCTTTTCCCGGGACTATGACGAGCTCTATGAACTGCTGCGCCACGAACGGGACCACGGCAAGGTGGTCTGGGTGATGGGGCCCGCCTTCGCCTTTGACCACGACGCACGCAACGCCTTCTCCCGGCTCATCGCAGGCGGCTTTGTCCATGCCGTGCTGGCGGGCAACGCGCTGGCCACCCATGATCTGGAGGCAGCCTACCTCAACACTGCCCTGGGGCAGAACATCTACACGCAGGAAAGTCAGCCCAACGGGCACTACAACCATCTGGACACCATCAACCGGGTGCGGCTCCACGGATCGATTCCCGCCTTTCTGAAAGCGGAGCAGATCGAAAACGGCATTCTGCACACCTGCGAACGGCACGGCGTCCCGTACATACTGGCGGGCTCCATCCGGGACGACGGGCCTCTGCCGCCGGTGCTGGCAGACGTCTATGCCGCTCAGGACGCCATGCGGGCAGAGATCCGCTCCGCCACCACGGTGATCTGCATGGCCACTGCCCTTCACACCATCGCCGCCGGAAACATGACCCCCTCCTACCGGGTGCTGGCAGACGGAACCGTGCGGCAGGTGTATTTCTACTGCGTGGATATCTCAGAATTTGCCGTGAACAAACTCAGTGACCGGGGAAGCCTCTCCGCCCGGGGCATCGTCACCAATGTGCAGGACTTCATCGTCCATCTCAGCAAGGAGCTGATCCAGCCGTAAACACACAAAGGACCGCCATGTGGCGGTCCTTTGTGCTGTGTGTGTTTTTAGGAGGGAGAAAACGCATCGGGTTTGGGAGGACCCTTTGCTTGATTATAAAGATATCCGAAAATTTTTTCTAAATTATGTTTTTCTTATGAACAGATTGTGAATGTTTTTTTCTGTTTTCGTAAACAGCGGAAAAATTTAGAAAAACTTGTCTTTTTTTGGAAGATAGGTCTGTTTCTCTCACTTTTTCTCCCCATGAGAAGGAAGCGGGGGCTATCAGGATCTCCGGCCGCCACCAGCTCATCACAGTGGTTGCTGTATGCGCTCTCCGCATGGTCCCTCGCCCGGCAGAGCCGGTGGGGGACCTATTTTTTTGATTTGCCCGGCGAGAGGAAATTCCGACTCCGCCGTGGCTTTGCCGTCGTCGAACCGCTTGTACGGCGCCTGCCCCGTTCTGCGGGGTACAGAAGACATACTACTTGTATTTCTGGCTCTCCGCCACCGCCAGCTCATCACAGCGGTTGTTGTACGCATTCTCCGCGTGGCCCTTGACCCAATGGTAACGGATGGAATGAACCTCTGTCAGGGACAGCAGCCTGTCCCAGAGATCCGGATTCAGGGCGGGCTTCTTGTCAGCTTTTTTCCAGCCCCTAGCCTTCCAGCCTTTGGCCCAGCCCTTTTCCAGCCCATCGATCACATATTTGGAATCGGACCAGAGGTCCACGATGCAGGGCTCCTTCAGCAGGGACAGTGCTTGGATCACGGCGGTGAGCTCCATGCGGTTGTTGGTGGTGACGGCCTCTCCGCCGGAGAGCTCCCGGCTGTGGGGGCCGTACATCAAAATCGCGCCCCAGCCGCCGGGGCCCGGATTGCCGGAGCAGGCGCCGTCGGTGTAGATGGTGACTGTTTTCATCATGAAATCCTTTTGGAAGATGGTTTTGAATGGGGGAGCCGTCTCCTCGGGAACAGCTCCCCCTGTGTTCTGATAAACATTCCGGCAGAAGCGTTTTCGCCCCGGCTCCGGACGGCCTTATTCCTCGGCCTCGGCGCTGCCCTCCTCATGGTCTGTGAGCGCCAGGGAGATCACGTGATCCCCCTCCTCCTTGAACCGCATGACGATGACGCCCTGAGTGGCCCGGCCCGCGGTGCGGATGCTGTCCACCGGGGTGCGGATCAGGATGCCTGCCTGGGTCACCAGCAACAGGTCCTCCGTGCCGTCCACCACCTTGATGCCCACCACGGGGCCGGTCTTGTCCGTCACCATGTAGTTCTTGATGCCGAGGCCGCCCCGGTTGGTGATCCGATAGTCCTCCACCGGCGTCTGCTTGCCGTAGCCGTTTTCCGTGATGGCCAGCACCGCATGATTGGCCTTGGCACGGGCGGCGCCCACCACGTAGTCGCCCTGGCGCAGGCGGATACCCCGCACACCCACGGCGTCCCGGCCCATGGGCCGCACATCGTTCTCGTCAAAGCAGACTGCCATACCGTCATGGGTGGCGATGAGGATCTTCTGGCTGCCGTCAGTCTCCCGGACAGCGATCAGCTGGTCACCCTCCTCCATCCGCAGGGCACGGATGCCGTTGTTCCGCAGATTCTTCAGAGTATTGGCCGGCAGGCGCTTCACCGTGCCGTTCCGGGTAACCATGAAGAGGAAGCGGCCGTCGTCCTCAATGGACCGGGTATGGATCATGGCTTGGATCCGCTCGCCCTGCTCCACCTGAAGGATGTTGACGATGTTGGTCCCCTTGGCAGCCTTGCCGGACTCGGGGATTTGATATCCCTTCTTCCGGTAGACCTTGCCGGTGTCGGTGAAGAAGAGGATATAGTCGTGGGTGGAGGCAGTAAACACATCCACCACGTAGTCCTCCTCCCGGGTGGTGATGCCCTTCTTGCCCATGCCGCCCTTGGACTGGGCGGTGTACTCGCTGGCAGGTGTCCGCTTGATGTAGCCCGCCTGGGTCAGGGTGAAGACACACTGCTCCTCCTCGATCAGGTCCTCGATGTCGATCTCATCCTCCACATCCTGGATCTCCGTGACCCGGTCATCGCCGAATTTGTCGGAGATGGCCTGGAGCTCCTCCTTCAGCACCTTGCGCAGCAGCTCGTCAGAGGAGAGCAGCTGGTTGAAGTAGGCGATCTTTTCCTCCAGCTCCTTGTACTCCGCCTCCAGCTTCTCCCGGTCCAGGCCCTGAAGGGCTTTCAGCCGCATATCCAGAATGGCCTGGGCCTGGACATCGTCCAGACCGAAGCGGGACATCAGGTTCTCCTTGGCGTTGTCGTAGCTGCTGCGGATGATTTTGATAACCTCGTCGATGTTGTCCTGAGCCACCAGCAGACCCTCCAGCAGGTGGGCCCGCTCCTGGGCCTTGCGCAGGTCGTACTTGGTGCGGCGGATAATGACCTCCTCCTGGAAGGCCAGATACTCGTCAATGATGTGGCGCAGGGAGAGGATCTTGGGCTGAGACTGGTTATTCACCAGGGCCAGCATGTTGATGGCAAAGCTGGTCTGCAGCTGGGTCTGGGCGAACAGGCGGTTCAGCACCACCTGGGGGTTGGCGTCCCGCTTCAGCTCGATGACGATGCGCATTCCGTCCCGGTCGGACTCGTCCCGGATGTCGGAGATGCCGTCCAGACGCTTGTCTTCCACCTGGTCGGCCATGCTCTTGATGAGCATACGCTTGTTGACCTGGTAGGGGATCTCGGTGATGACAATGCGCGTGCGGTCCTTGCCGAACTCCTCAAACTCATGCCGGGCCCGGATCACCACCCGGCCCCGGCCGGTGGCATAGGCCTGCCGGATGCCGCTGCGACCCATGATGATGCCCCGGGTGGGGAAGTCCGGCCCCTTGACGTACTGCATCAGATCACTGAGCTGAGCCTCCGGATTGTCCAGCACGCAGATGCAGGCGCCGATCACCTCCCGCAGGTTGTGGGGCGGGATATTGGTGGCCATGCCCACCGCGATGCCGCTGGAGCCGTTCACCAGCAGATTGGGAAACCGGGAGGGCAGGACACGGGGCTCCTTGCGGGTCTCATCGAAGTTGGGGTCCCAGTCCACAGTGTCCTTTTCAATGTCCCGCAGCATCTCGTCGGAGAGCCGGGACATCCGGGCCTCCGTGTACCGGTAGGCCGCCGGGGGATCGCCATCCACGGACCCGAAGTTGCCGTGGCCGTCCACCAGGGGATAGCGCATGGAGAAATCCTGAGCCAGGCGGACCAGAGCGTCATAGACGCTGGCGTCGCCGTGGGGATGGTACCGGCCCAGCACGTCGCCCACGCAGGTGGCGGACTTTTTGAAGGGTTTGTCCACCGTGAGGCCATCCTCGTACATGGCGTAGAGGATCCGGCGATGGACGGGCTTCAGGCCATCCCGCACGTCAGGGAGAGCCCGGCCCACGATGACGCTCATGGCGTACTCAATGTAGGATTTCTCCATCTCGGGGACCAGCGGTGACTCCACGATCTTCTGTTCGGGGTACCGGATCTCCTCAGGATCGTATTGGGGCTTTTTGCTCATGTATCGTATCTCCTTTTTGTAGGGGCCGGCGCCCTCGCCGGCCCGCAAAGGCATATCTGATCGGACGGGCGGCCGAGGGCAGCCGCCCTACGGATCAATAGTCAAGATTGACCGCGTATTGGGCGTTGCGCTCGATAAATTCCTTCCGGGGCTCCACCTTCTCGCCCATCAGGATGGTAAAGGTCTCGTCCGCGGCCACGGCGTCATCCAGCGTGATGCGCCGGAGCGTCCGGGTGGTGGGGTCCATGGTGGTCTCCCACAGCTCATGGGGGTTCATCTCACCCAGGCCCTTGAACCGGGAGATGTCGATCTTGGCGTTGGGGTTGTCGCCCCGCATCTCGGCGGCGATCTTCTCCCGCTGGATGTCGTCAAAGGCCACTCGGGTGGTCTTGCCACGGGTCAGCTTATACAGGGGCGGAACGGCGGAGTAGACATAGCCCTCCTCGATCAGGGGCCGCATGAAGCGGAAGAAGAAGGTCAGCAGCAGAGTACGGATATGGGCGCCGTCCACATCGGCATCGGCCATGATGATGACCTTGTGATACCGGAGCCTGTTCAGATCGAACTCATCCCCGATGCCCGCGCCCAGGGCTGTGATGACAGGCTGGAGCTTGTCGTTGCCGTAGACCTTGTCTGCCCGGGCCTTCTCCACGTTCAGCATCTTGCCCCACAGGGGGAGAATGGCCTGGAACCGGGAATCCCGCCCCTGGGTGGCGGAGCCGCCTGCGGAGTCTCCCTCGACGATATAGAGCTCCGTCAGCTCCGGATTGTTCTCATTGCAGTCCCGCAGCTTATCCGGCATGGCGGCGCCGCCGAGAGCCGTCTTGCGGCGGATGGATTCCCGGGCCTTTTTGGCGGCCTCTCTCGCCCGATTGGCAGTGAGAGCCTTATCCAGGATCATCCGGCCCACCTGGGGGTTCTCCTCCAGGAAGATCTCCAGCTTTTCGGAGACGATGTTATTCACCAGGGTCCGGATCTCACTGTTGCCCAACTTCGACTTGGTCTGGCCCTCAAACTGGGCCTCTGTCAGCTTGACGGAAATGACGCAGGTGAGGCCCTCCCGGCAGTCCTCGCCGGAGACCTTCTCGTCATCCTTCAGCAGCTTGATCTTCCGGCCGTAGGCGTTCAGCACATTGGTGAGAGCCCGCTTGAAGCCCTCCTCGTGCATGCCGCCCTCCGGCGTGTGGACGTTGTTGGCGAAGGAGAGGATCGTCTCGTTATAGCCGTCGTTATACTGCATGGCCACTTCCGCCACGGAGTCCTCTCGGGCTCCGGACATGTAAATCACGTCGTTGTGAAGCACATCCTTGCTCTTGTTCAGCCAGGTAACAAACTCCCGGATGCCGCCCTCGAAGCACATGTTGTCCTCCTGCTCCCGTCCGGGGCGGGCGTCCACAGTGCGGATGCACAGGCCAGCGTTCAGGAACGCCTCCTCCCGCATCCGGGTGTGAAGGGTATCGTAATTGTACTCCGTATCCTCGAACATCTCCGGGTCCGGCTTGAAGGTGACAGTGGTGCCGGTGTGGTCTGTATCTCCCACAATGGTCATGGGCTGGGTCACATTGCCCCTGGAGAACTTCATCTCATAGATATGTCCGTCCCGGTGGACCTGGACCGTCAGCCATTCGGAAAGGGCGTTCACCACACTGGCGCCCACGCCGTGGAGACCGCCGGAGACCTTGTAGCCCCCACCGCCGAACTTGCCGCCGGCGTGGAGGACGGTGTACACTACCTCCAGGGCGGGCTTGCCGGTCTGGGCCTGGATGTCCACGGGGATGCCACGGCCATTGTCCACCACGGTGATGGTGTCCCCCTCGTTGATTCGCACCAGAATGTCGGTGCAGTAGCCGGCCAGTGCCTCGTCGATGGCGTTGTCCACGATCTCATAGACCAGATGGTGCAGGCCGGAGGTGGACGTGGAGCCGATATACATGCCGGGCCGCTTCCGGACGGCTTCCAGGCCTTCCAGCACCTGAATTTCCGATGCGTCGTACTCGTTGGCCGTGTCCACCGCAGTGGAGTTCAACAGTTCATTTTCTGCCATGCAGGTTCTCCTTTCAGGATATTCATATCCGTTCCAAGGCAAGAAGAGCCGGGCCGGAGCCGCCTCCGGCCCGTTTCTCCTTGCCCTGAACCATGTAAGTTGGAATCAAATGCGTAATTTCTTTAAAATGGGATATATCAGCAGAGCCAGGAGGGCGGCGAACAGCGCCACCCAGGCAAAATACAGCAGCAGAAGGAACACGCTGTACACCAGAAGCAGAGGGCTAGACCAGCCGTCTCCGGCGCCTGCTGTAATTTTGCAGCAGGACCAGCTGCACCGTGAACACTGCCGCCAGAAAGAGCACCAGAGTTCCTGTCTCCAGGGATGTGAACAAGGATAAAAAGTGGGGAAGGTTTACCAGTGTCGTATATGCCGCCATGGGATCCCCCCCTGGCTCATTCCAGGTTTCCGCTCTCCGCCCGCTTCTGGAGGGTGGTGGAATTCAGCTGGCTGAGGTACACGATCTGCCGGTGATAGGGGTGATCGCACACCACGAAGGACTTGGGGATCTCGCCGGACACGTCCAGCACCACGCCCTCTTTCTCCGCGGCCGCCAGATACTCCCGGGTCCGCTTGCCGTAACTGCATTTGTCCAGATCAAAGATGCCGATGACCCGGCGGTCGGGAAG
>ENA-UEYL01000162-UEYL01000162.1-human-gut-metagenome-genome-assembly--contig:-NODE-162-length-73057-cov-71.593163_pt1 | contig 73057 bp, 59 predicted proteins | sample MGYA00242941_ERZ507946 | MGnify/ENA primary metagenome ERZ507946 (study PRJEB26167, sample SAMN06115482) | human gut metagenome | host: Homo sapiens | place: China:Guizhou | collected 2015-03-11...
GGATGTCCTGCTTATTGAATCGTCCGATTTTCTTTTCGCTTGCCATGCGCACCATTTCGAGGACGGACCGCTTGGGTTCTACAAGGCTCATGCGCTCCTCGAAATCCTTATAGGTCGCGAGGATTGTTCCGAGCAGATACTTCATAAAAGGAGCAATATCTTCGTGACCTTCATGCCAGCCAGCCTGTGACCGCGCAAGCGCCTCATAGTACAAGTCCTTATTCTTGGCTATTTTCGCCTCCAAGGAGACGTACTTGCCCACATAAAATCCGTTCTGATACAAAAGCAGCGTTGTGAGCAGCCGGCTCATTCTCCCGTTGCCGTCATTGAAGGGGTGGATGCACAGAAAATCATGGATGAAAACGGAAATCGCGATCAGCGGTTCCAGTTCCATATTTCCAATCACGCGGTTATACGCTTCGCAGATTCGATCCAGCGCTTCGGGTGTTTCATAGGGAGCAAGCGGGGTGAACAGATTCTCCACATGACCATCCGGGTAAGCGGCGCTGATATAATTCTGGACGCTCTTGGTACGCCCGGCCATCGGGTTGTTCATGTGGCTATACAAAATTTTGTGAAGCTGCAAAATATAGTTCCGCGTGATAGGGATTGCGTCGAAGTCCTCATGGATGATGTTCAGCGCGTCACGGTATCCCGCAATCTCCTGCTCGTCGCGGTTCCTCGGTGTGGTTTTCTCCGCTACAAGCTCCCGGATGCGCGTGCTTGTGGTAACAATTCCTTCAATGGCGTTTGATGCTTCGGTACTTTGTACCTTGGCGATCTCAACGAGCTTTTCGAGCTCTTCCGGCTGCTGCTTGAGGTAAAGTTCCTGCTTTCCGGCTTCTTTGTAGATGGCCGCAATCAGACCTAACGTGTCGGAATCCCATTTCTGATCCCTGATGGCGGAATAATGAAAGGCTCGCATTCCCTTACCTCCTTTTCAATTCCATTAAATCATACCATAAAATAAGGGAATCGTCAATCAAATGGGCAGATGCTGTTCGACAGCTGATGTCGGATTGGCGGCATTTATTCTTGAGGTTGGATGACATTTCTATGCCTTTCTTCGTGTTTAAGGGGATTAGTCTTTTCGATAGAATGGCGTCACGAATCCGTCGGCACGCAGGATAAGCCCCTTGGCCCACGGCGGCGTTTTGCTCATCCGCTCGCAGATGGATGGAAGAGAGGCAGACGGGTCAGCCTCGATAATCAGCTCATCGTGGACATGGGCAACAATTCGCTCTTGCCTGAGCGTTTGCATGGCATAGCAGAGCACGTCACGGCTGATGGCTTGGGTGATGTTTTCGCAGAGCTTGGGGCCATAGGTTTCGAGCCGTTCCCATTTCTTTGTGCTGCCAACTCCGAAGTAGGTCAGCACGGAAGAACCGAATCGGCTGGTTCCAAACCCCGGTTTTACATACGCCAGCCTTCTGCCGGAAGGAAGCTCAATAAACAGCATCGCTCCCTTGCAGATGAAGCGAATTCCGTGCGTCTCTGTTGCCGTTCGGTCGCGCACGGCGGTCGCGGCGGCTTTGTCTACGTCCCACCAGAACTGGACAATATAGGGATTCGCGGCGCGCCACGCCTTCACCAAGGGGAGCAGCTCATCTTCCGACAAACCCATATCGGCTGCGTCCATCGCTTTCAAAGCGCCGACAGAACCGCCGTAGCCAAGGGCAAGCTCCGCGATTTTTCCCTTCTGGCGAAGCTGACCGTTTACGCCATGTTTTTCAACCGGTACATGGAACATGGCTGAAGCCGACGCGCAATAAATATCGCCGCCGTTTTGGAAGACCGCGCTACGCCATGTTTCACCGGCCAGCCACGCAAGAACACGGGCTTCAATTGCCGAAAAGTCCGCCACATAAAGCAACTTCCCTTCCGGCGCGATGAAGGCGGTTCGAATCAGTTCGGACAGCACATCCGGGACAGAATCATAACACATGCTGACACCCTCATAATTTTCGGCACGAACAAGTGCTCGCGCGTTTTCCAAATCAGGAAGGTGATTCTGCGGAAGATTCTGCAGCTGCACCAATCTTCCGCTGAACCGTCCGGTTCTGCTGGCTCCATAAAACTGAAAGCACCCGCGGAGACGGCCATCTTCGCATACAGCGGATGCCATAGCCGCGTATTTCTTGATGGATGACTTTGCCAGCTGTTGCCGAAGGATCAGTACATTTTTCAGGGACGGCGGAGCGTCTTTCAGCAGCGTTGATACCTGATTTTTGCTGAGCGACTCAACTTCCATGCCATTTTGAGAAAGCCATCGTTTCATCTGCTGGAGGCTCGACGGGTTATCCAAGTTTGTGGATGCCCGTATCCTGTCCGTCAGCGCACAGCGCGATAGCGTATCCATCCGCATGGCGCCTTCACTAGCACCCGGTCTACCAGGATGCCGCGATCGTTGATTTCCTGATCCAGATGATATTGTGCCCAGACCTCATCGGGGACAGGATATTTGGCCAGGCGCTGTTGAATTTCCATTTCAGCGGCAACATCTCGCTTTTTGTAGTGGATGAACTGCGCCCATTTTTCAGGATCATCCACGGGCAGATTTCGAGTGCGCATTCCGTTGGCCAGCGTGGGCACGCAGGGCTTACAGAAATAACGAATCAGGTCTTTGCCAACACGCAGTTTCTGCTGATCCAGCCCAAGAACGATCCCTGCATTTTCGAGAGAAAGCGGCAAGCCAAGATATGCGCTCCAGACCATGGTGCAACGCCAGGAGGTCGGATTCAGGAAGGTGTCGGATAGTGTTTCCAAGGCTGAATCTGTATGGCTATTCAGCGGATAACCTTGCCGCTTCAGCCAGCGGGAGAGGCAAACTCGCTCAAAGTTCGCGTTGAAAGCGTTTATGATCACGCACGGGTCAGATATTGCTCGGATAATTTCGTCGGGTATCGTTTCGCCCTGCGCAACATCAATGACGTGAACTTCCCCGCCATCCACGGCATAGCCAAACAGGAGTATTTCAAAGTCAGCAGATTCGCAGTAGCGGTAAACGCCAGTTCGATTCAAATCCGCGGAGGAATAGGTCTCGATGTCAATATTCAGTGTCTTCATGCGCGTTCCCTTCCTCTTGATCATCCGCATCCAAAAGGATACGAATTTCCCGAACAGTTTCCAGTATTTCTTTTGCCTGCGCAGACAGCTCAGTAAGCGCCGCGTCTAGTTGACTCATCTTGGCCATGCTCTTAATCTCCTGTTACTATATATTTGCCCCTTTCATTGTTGAGGGCAGGGCTGCCTCTCACTAAAACTGGTAGAAATTTCGCGCTTTGAACGGGCAAAATTGAATTTTTCTGACACTGATAATTCCGACGGATCAGAAAAAATCATGACGATGTTCCCGAAAGTAGCGAAGGAGCCGATTCAGCGCATCATTGACGGTTGTCTGGCACATTTCCAGCCGTTCCGCAATTTTATAAGTAGACAGACCTTCCTCAAACCGAAGACGAAGGATCAGGTCGCCATTGCGCCCTGTGCGTGGCCTCCCGCATGATGGCCTCCACGGTCATAGACAGGATGACAATCTGATCCGGATCAATCGCCTTTTGCGCGGACGCGAATGGTCCGGTACTGAAGCCGTCACCGTATCGTTCATCATCCATAGACACCATACGGCCCGCGATTTGGTAGGGGCAGCAGGCGCAGTCGCCAAAGCACAGTTTGTAATTGGGCTGCCCGCAGGTTCCATTTCTGCGTGCTTCGTTGCGGGCGTCGTTGATGAACTTATCCCAAGCTTTTTGCTGAGCGGGCTTCAGGAAAACACGTTCGCCGCCAATTATGACATAGCGGGACTTCTTGTTCTGATTTTCCATTTTGCAGGGAATCCTCCATTTCGTAATCGCGAATGAAGGAACTCACCTGCGGAAGAGCACACGAAACAATGCTGCCTGCTGTCATGAATTTCTTCATTCATTTGGCTGGCAGCAGCCCTTGCCCAGGCTGCCACGGTATGACCGCGCTACGCTGCTGGGCAAATCCTCAAATCTACCGGTTTCGAGGGAGCGGGGCAGCGCGGTTTTTGAAGGGTAAAAAAAGACGGCCAGAAACAATCCTCGCAAAAGGATTGATCCTGGCCGTCGTGCAGCTCTGTGGATCTTTAATCAATAGGTTCAACGTGGTGACTGTCTACGCGCAGCAGTTTAGGTGTCGCACGGGTGATGGTTGTCGCGATTCCCTCACGAACGATGGTGAGCTGCGCGCCAACAGAAAGCCGCGTGATGATGAGCTGCTGTTTATACTTGCTTTCAATTGCTCCGCTTAGCGGATCACAGTAAGCAATTAACCGTCCGAGTAAGTCCCGAATCGCTTCCATAGTGCCATCCTTTCTGAAGTTCCACTTCGTTCCAATGAGAAAATCGGAAAATATCACGAAGTTGATTGACAAACCGAGAAGTTCATGCTACACTAAGTACGAAGTTGAACTTCTTCTTTGATTATACGACGGTTTAACTTCCTTGTCAACTGCTAATGCGCAGTTAAACTTCATTATTGGAGGCAAAAATGAACTTTGGCGAAAAAATTAAGATGCTGAGAAAGCAGAAAGGACTGTCCCAAGCAGAATTAGGTAAATTGGTGCATGTAAGCGCGCGTTCTATTACGGCCTATGAAACAGCGGGCGCGTATCCACGAAAAATGGAAACCTATGAGCTTCTGGCGAAGGCTTTGGACACGGATGTCAATTATCTGCGCACGGAAAACGAAGAAATGATGAGCGACATCGGTGAAAAATACGGCACGCGCGGACAGCGGCAGATGGAAGCGCTGAAGAACCAGGTATCCGCGCTCTTTGCCGGCGGTGAGCTGAACGAAGAGGAGCAGATGGCCTTCCTGATGGACCTGAATGACATCTTCCTGGACGCGAAGAAAAAAGCGAAGAAGTATACACCGAAAAAGTATCGAGAGTAACAGATGCCGTTGAGGTGAAATATATTGAGCAATATATTTTATGAGAAGGCCGAGAAACTGGTGCGCAAAGTGGGTAGCCGCGACCCTCTGGAGGCATTAGCGTATCTCAATACGGAAGTGAAATACTCTAATAACCACCAGTTCGACGGCATGAAAGGCTTCTGCATCATTGCGCTCAAGCAGCGATATGTGATGCTGAATGCCAAACTGTCCGAATGTGAAATGCGCTGCGTCGCCAGTCATGAGTTGGGGCATATCAAGATGCACATGAAAGATACGAAAACATGCGCGTTTCAGGAGTTTGACCTCTATCACACAGTGTCGCTTCAAGAAGACGAGGCATCTTCCTTTGGCGCTGATTTTCTCATGAGCGATCTGGATGTGCTGGACGTGATTGAAAATGGCTGTACCGATATTTACCAAGCCGCGATGGTACTGAAGGTACCGCGTCAGTTTCTGACCTATAAACTGTCCAGCATGATTGCGCGGGGGCATGATTTGCTGCTTCCCGAATTGACAGACAACAGATTTTTGGCGAAGCCGCTCTCTAGCCGGTAAGGCGGGAGGAGCGTTGACACATGTGAGGGGCTATGACAGAGCAGGAAAAGCGTCTTCATCGCTGTTGTTTTTCCGGGCATCGTCCCGAAAAACTTCGGACAGATGAGGCAACAATTAAAGCATGGCTGGAAAAACAGGTTGATCAGGCGATTGCGGATGGCTATACCACGTTTATCACCGGGATGGCGATGGGCGTTGATCTCTGGGCCGGACAAATTGTTGTTGAGCGGAGAAGGAGCAATTCGTCGCTTCATCTGATTGCGGCGGTGCCGTGGCCTGGATTTGCGGCCAAGTGGAAAGATCAATGGAAGGGGCAGTATGAAACTGTGCTTCATGCGGCCGACCTCGTGATCAACGTCCGTGAAGCGTATGAGAAAAATGTTTTTCAGCTTCGCAACGAGTGGATGGTGAATCACAGCCAGCGAATCATCGCCTATTTCAATGGAGAGCGCGGCGGGACGCTCGCCACGATTGATTATGCCTTGAAGAGCCACATAGAGCTCTGTGCCGGCGGAATTGTGCCTGATTTTTCCAGTTATGTTGCCTACGACTTTGAAACTACTGGTCTTTCTGCCGATAAAGACGAAATCATCGAGATTGGCGCTGTGCGTGTAGTGAATAGTAAAGAGGTGGAAACATTCCAGGCGTTCGCGAAGCCGGAGAGGAAAGAAATATCCACCGAAATTACGAAGCTGACAGGAATTACGCCGTATGATGTAGCTGAGAGCAGGAGTCCTCGCGAAGTCCTGGACGATTTTTTGAAGTTCGTCGGCAAGGACGTCATGGTCGGCTTTAACAACATCGGCTTCGACAGCCGCTTTATAGAGGCAGCGGGCATGAAGCCGAAAAACTGGCAGTTCGATGTGATGCTTTACGCCATGCAATTTCAGCGGACGTTTGGTTTTGAGCGTCCTCGTGTGAGTCTGCGGACGCTGAGCGAGCGGCTGAACATCACCAACCCGCAGGCGCATCGCGCGCTTGCTGATGCCATGACGACCGCAAGGTGCTTGGAGATGCTGAAAAGCATTTGAAAATAGAACGGAAGAGCTGGAGCATTAGCAGGCGCCTGTGGTTCATGTGTTTTAATTGGAAGTCTGCGCACAGATTAGCCATGTTTTTGTCCTGTATTTCTTTGTAACCGCCTGTCAAATGCAGGCGGTTATGCCATAATTGAATATGGGGGAGTTTATCTTTTTTGCCTAAAAGTTGTTGCTTCCCCGCATGTGGCGCGTTCGGTAAGGATCTCTGCTAGCGTAGTTTTTATTCTACTACACAGGAGGTCTCTTTTTTCAATTGTCTGTTGGGTGGGGGGATAGTCCAGAATGTTGCGGTCGGGGTGATGCTTTGTTCTATATGGCTTAGAGGCTTTCAATGGCCATTGTAAGCTGACCTCTGTACTGTACGACAGCCCCTTCTGGCGCTATTGGTTTCATTTTCCCTGCGTATTGGAGGAGTCAGCCAAAGAATGTGCTGCTTATGCAGGCTTTCACGGTGGCCTGAAAGGAGTGGTCTGTGTCAGGAATACAGTCGAAGTCCAAACCAAAGCGACCAATGAGCTTGCCAATTCGGCTGTTTTCGCACTCAATGGTGACATCCTTTTCCGGACCGCTGTACATCTTATAGCTGCTGGAATAATAGTATCCGATGTCAAAACCCTTTGGTGCGGGAACAACGCCCTCTTCCAGCACCTTTCGGATATGATCCAGCTTCGGTGTGATAATAATGATATCTCGTTCTTGCTCGTGTGCCAACAGATAATACCGGTCATTAGCCTAGATTGTGGCGTATGGAGAGACCACATACAGTTTGCCTTCCCGGTGGGAAACCACGGTTTTGTCCGGCGCTCGGTATTCAGTCATCTGGAATTGGATTTTCTTTTTGGCTACAATCGCTCTAAAAATGACATCAGCCGTATACAGGGTGCCTCCAATAGCTTTCTTGATAGACTGCACATGAGCGAGCTCACTTTCAAGGTATGGATAGTCGCTCAGAGCGTCCAGTGAGGCCAGGTGGCTGATGATTCGCTTGCTCTTCTCAATGCTGATAAACCTCGAAGCCGCAACTGCGTCAATAAGCACTTTCAGCTCTACGGTATCAAAATCACGCTCTACGATTTTACAAAACGATGGCCTGCCATTGACGTGCGTTCTCACGATATCATACTCTACGGCAATCAGCATATCCACGTTGACATCAATCGTTCGGCTGACAGGGGCTTGTATGCCATGCTTCTCCAGCATAGCCTTGATTTAACGGGACGAGACTTCATGCTCTGTGTCCGTGTTTTCAAGCAGATACCCGAGAATCAATAGGATTCGACTCTGTTCTTGCATGGCTAATCTCCTGTACTCGCGTTGCTTGTATTCGGCGATTTAGATCCACCGAATCATTGTATCCGAAAACTTGCTTTTGGCAAGCATAGCGAAACACTTTATTGTGCCGGTTGGCAAAAAAACGCCCTTTTCAGGATTGCATTTTTAACAGTTTTGTGGTAGTATATAAGATAATGTGCTTATTATGGGTATGATGTGCCCATTTGACGCACATGACGCTGTGTTCCTTTGCTGGTGGAGGTGGTAATCATGCCGATCCGTATTCCCTGGAATCAGCATGAAGTCGCCTTGCTGATAGATGCGTATCTCCATATTACCGATGGTGCTGATCTTGGACAGACAGCGACTCAGCTATCGCTGACGCTACGTGACTTGGCACTCCGAGCAGGGACCGTCATTGATGATACCTATCGCAACGTCAACGGCATGAAGATGCAGCTCGGCGATGTGCAGTACCTGTTTACCGATGGAAAGAAAGGCCTTTCCGGTGCTTCTTCCATGATCCAGAAAATGTTTGAGGTGTACAAAAAGCAGCCGGATGAATTTCAACGAATCTTAAGGGAGGCGATTCAATTGACTGGTCAGCCCATGTCTGTTGAAGATGCCTTCTTTGCATATGCGAAGAATAAAACTGGTTTATCTCCTAAGATGCTGGCCGATTGTCTGAAGAAAGCGGCGGATTACTGTCATTTGAAGCAGCCGCTGCTTGGCTTGACGGACGTGAAGGCCGTTCGCAACGCGCAGCAGAAAGTCGCCGAGGAAAAGCTCCTCCGCTTCCGCTATGGCAAGGATGCGCAGACCATCCGCAATGTGACGCATCTCTACTACACCTTCGTCAAAAGTTATCACGAGAAGCCGGTTCAGCCCGTTGAGGAAGCAACACAGCCTCTGCAGCCGGCTGAACAAACAGCCCAGGGAACACGGCCCCCTCGGTTGGCGGAGTTCGATCCGGTTGCTCCGCTTATCGAGCCAGCCGTGGTGGAAGAGCCTTCACTCGATACGCCAACCGCGCCCGTAACCGAGTATGTGCTCCACACTCCTGTTCCAATTTATGAGGTTCCGTCTACAGATGACACCGAACAGATTGACTTTGCTCAGGACAACACATACTTGTTCACCAAGCCAGTGTCCTATACCTATCGGGGTGACCGGCATGAAGCGAAATCCTGGAACAGACTGTATGTCGAAATCTGCGGCTTGCTATTTGTGGATTATCGGGATCAGTTCATGGAGATCATGAACGGCGATATCCCTGGATATAATGCGCTTGCTTTTGCCGATGAGCTAAATTATCGCCAGATGCGGGAACCAAAGAGCTTTGCGCCGGGGTATTATCTGGAATCAAACCTGGACGCGACTTCCATCGTTCGGAAGCTGCGTGGTTTGTATCGCCTGTTTGATCTGGACGACAGGCTCCAGATCACTTACCGGAAGGTGGAAGGCTACCAACCTACAACCCCCTCCAGCCGTCGCGAGATGGAGAAATGCACAGACCTTACCATCGGCAATGACTTCGACTGGAATGACAGCGGTCTTTCGCTGGTTAGTTTCACTCACAACCAGTCTTATGCCTTTACGCAACCGGAAGCGTATGACTACAAGGGTACCACTCGCCGCGTCAACAAGTGGGGCAAGCTGTATGAAGGCCTGTGCGGCCTGCTATTCACGGATTACAGCGATCAGTTCATGACCATCATGAACGGTGATATTCCCGGCTACAATACGCTCGCCTTTGCGGATGAGGATCACAAGAACGGTATGCGCGTCGCCCGTTGCTTTACGCCGGGTTACTATCTGGAGTCCAACATCGACGCAACCACCATCGTCCGTCGTATCAACGGCCTGTATCGACTGTTAAATCTGGGTGGGCTGCTCCGTATTGCGTATCGTAGCACAAAAGAGATACCGACCGAAAAGCCGGATAAACCGCAGGAAGAGTGGTTCATTCACGAGCTGCGTACCAGGAAAATATCCTATGTAGACAATCGTTCAGCAGGCGGCTGCCTTTGGATTGCGTCAGACATGTCCATTTCCATCCCGCTGAACGAAGCGGCGGAGAGAGGCTATCAGCTCCGCTTCAAGTCGGATGGCTGCCGGGCTTTCCCGGACAGGCCTGTGTTGTGGACGAAGGATCAGCCGAAGGTATCTCTGTCAGAGAAGTTTGACACCTCCGCCTTCAGGAAAAAGCTCGAAGGTGGTTTCAGGCATTTCCTCATTAGTGATCGTCACCTATCGGCAGGTACGGTATCCCAATACTGCCAGTCCATCGAGGCCGTGGAGCAGTTCATCCATGCGCATCAGCTTGATTGGACACTCGATACCACAGACGAATCTGAAGCGCAGCACATCTATAATGCACTGATGCAGCGTAAGAATTTTGTGGACTGGAACAACCAGCGCCACCACCAATACAGCGCAGCGCTGGCGCAGTATGTCCTTTTTCTTCGTCAAGGCGAAAGCGATGTTCCAGAAGATACTGGGAAGCAGCCTGGTCAAAAGACGATTATCGAAACCGTCTTTGATGTCATCCGCCAGGCGGGAAGACCGATGACGGTCGCGGAAATCTATCGGGCCATTACCAAGGACGATCTCTATCCCTTTGGCGCGCAGGATCCGCAGTCTGTCGTGTACAGCAAAGTCTCCCTCGCATGCAGGCGAACCGATGACTGGATCAAAGAGGGCCGGGACGTGCTGATCTGCTCCGAGGTGGATGGCCGGAAGGTATTTCAGGCCATGTCGGCCAAAGAAGCGGCCGCATATCTGCAGATTCAGCAAAGGAAAGCAGAGCTGGAAAACGCGTCACCGTGGGTGGAGTACGAAGCTGTGCTCAAGTGGGCTTTCCCAAAAGGTTTTCAGAAAGAATCCGGTCTGGACATGAAGAAGCTGCGGAAGCGCTGGGCGGAGATTCATGGAGAAGAGCTGAAGGACTCTGACGATACAGTCCGGCTGCAGCTGGCTGCGCACTGCGTGGATACCAGAAAGCGCTGGTATCTGGCGGAGCTGCTGCTCTCCGATGACGACCGGCAGAAGGTGTTGCAGTACATCGACCGGGTACTTAGCAGCGGGAAGTCGGTGCTCTACTATTCCTCCATCTATGCCGCGCTGGAGCATCAGCTGGAGAGCACGGTACTGACCGAGGATTTGCTGGTCAGCTATCTTCAGGCGACCTGCCAGGATCGGTATATCCTCCGGGAACACTACTTGACCAACGACCGGCATGCTCAGGTGGATCTGTCGGAAGAAATCAAAGATGTGATGCTGGCCCACGGCCGCCCCATTCATACAGACGAACTGAAACGGGCGCTCCATCACCTTCCGCCGGATCAGGTGGAGCGCGAGCTTCACATCCACTCAGAGTTCATCATGGATGCATTCCATATGTACTTCCATGAATCCATGGCGGACTTGACGGCTCAGGAGCTGGATCACATTGCCGAGTTCATTCAGGAAGAGCTGGACAATCAGGGTTATATGATCGGCGACTGGATTCAGCGGAAACTGACCCGGCTGTATCCGGAAACCGCTGAGCGCCTCAGCTTCCTGACGTTGTTGGGGGTGCGCGGCGCGGTGGCCTACAAGCTGCGGGATCGTTTCACCTTCTCCGGCCCGGTGATCACGCCCAAGGGCAAGGTCCTGAACATGATCGACATCTTCGCTATGTTCTGCCAGCGCCACGCGCCGTTCACGCTGGAGCAGCTCTCAGCCTTTGCCAAGGAGTGCGATTCCACCATTTACTGGAACACCGTGCACGAGAACTGCGCCAGAGTCAGCGAGACGGATTTCGTCCCAACTGGTTCTGTCCGCTGGGACATTCCCCATGTAGACGCAGCCATCTTGCTGCACTGTCCGGGCAAGTATGTGTCGCTGAAGAGCATCCAGTACTTTGATGCCTTCCCCTTTGTGGGGTATCAGTGGAACAGCTATCTGCTGGAGCAGTATGTGGCCACCGTCAGCAAGGATTTCACGCTGATGCACTCCAGCTACGCCAAGAACAACACTTCCGGCGCTATCGTGCGTCAGGACGCGGGGTTTGAAACCTTCGACGAGGTTCTGGCGGTTATCCTGGCCAGCGCACCGGTGGATTTGGAAAAGGATCCCTGCCTGGATTTTCTGGCCGATGCGGGCTACATCACCAGGAGGAAGCTTTCCAATATCAATGAGATCATTACGAGAGCTAAGATGCTGCGCTCTCAGAAAGGATGAGTGCCCATGTACTCCTATGAATGGGATGCTGAGACTGGCGGGTACGTGCTGAACAGTACGCCGCTTACTTTCAGCAAAGAACCGCGCCCGGTGTATTATCGAGAGATGGATTTGCTTGGCTTCGATAAGTATTGGGATTACGAAAAAGACGACACTTATCCTTACATGTGGGCGGAAGCAAATAAATACTGGTATCGTGGTCAATTGGTGGCGCAATTAAAAGGTGGTACGCTATTTGAAGCCCCTGAACTGATACCAGACGAGAATGCCCGAAAAAGTATCGTGCGCTTTATTCCCGTAGACATCAATGAGATGATCTCTCGAAATCACGGTATTCTTGAAAGCCTTGTGGCAGAGACAATAAAAAATGCATACAACACCTACATAGAGTACAAGGACAAAGTTGACTTGTTCTATGTTGCTTTTAGCGGAGGGAAAGATAGTGTTGTAGCCCTTGATATTGTTCAAAGGGCTATTCCCCATGATGATTTCTTAGTTCTGTTTGGCGATACACAGATGGAGTTTTCTGACACTTATGATGTGGTTGAGCAAACAAAGAAACAGTGCGAGGAGATGGGCATACGATTTTTAGTGGCAAAGTCTAAGCTTGAGCCAGGATATACATGGGATAAGATTGGCCCACCCGCGCAAAAAATGAGATGGTGCTGCAGCGTCCATAAAACAGCACCACAGATTATTCTGTTACGTGAATACGTGAGGAATCCGCATTTCCGTGGCATGGCAATGATGGGCGTTAGAGGCGACGAAAGTATAGCTCGCAGTAAATATGACGATGTAAACCTTGGGACAAAGCATAAAGGGCAATATGATTATTATCCAATACTGAGGTGGAATTCAGCAGAGCTATTTCTTTATATTTACCAGCAAGGATTGACAATAAACAGAACTTACCTTCTGGGTAATAACCGTGCTGGCTGTCTCGTTTGCCCGATGGCCTCAAAGAAAGGATCTTGGGTTCGAGAGCAGCTCTACGGTAACAGTCCAGACGAGAAGCATTCAACCAGATTCTTTAATGACCTCATCGTTAGAAAAACAGTTGCCAGCACTATGCCACCCGCTGCTCAACGAGAATTTATGGAGTTTGAGGGGTGGAAATCCAGGCATGATGCAAGAAAACTGAGTGCTCCGGATTTAGTGTATGATGACGAAGTCCTATCTGGAGTACAGATAATACGTATAAAACGGGTATCGACAAATTGGAGAGAGTGGATTAAGACCCTTGGAGAAATTACTTATCAAGAAGCAGGAACGGTTCGTATCCACTTCGGTTCTGAGTGGTTTACGGCAAATTATGAAGAGAAAGATGGCAGTTTGGAATTTCGCATCAAGACCAGCAACACAAAGGACGAGATTCTGTTCATTGCAGCATTAAAGAATATTCTGCGAAAATCGGCTTATTGCATAGGTTGTCAAGTATGCGAGGCAAACTGTCCGAACGGATTTATAAGCTTCGAAAACGGGAATGTACATGTTGATGATCGATGTGTTCACTGCCTAATGTGCCACAAAGTTTCATCGTCAAGCTGCTGGGTTGCAGAATCACACAAAATGCCAAAGGAGAAAGGTGCAATGACAACAAGCATTGATCGCTACAAAACACTAGGAGTTCAGTATTCCTGGGTAAAGGACTACTTCGATAAGAAGAACGCCTTTTGGGATGACAACAGCTTAGGGACAATGATGCTAAGCCCATTGAAGGCATTTTTGGCTGATTCGAGAGTTAGTCTTAAAGGCAAAATTACGCCCTTCGGTGAGCTTATTGCTACTCTTGGCGTTGATAGTGAAACTGCTTGGGCTTTGATGATTTGTAATGCTGCTTATACTTCAGAAATCAACTGGTGGGTCAAGAATATTTCGTTCAATCGGCCATATACACCAGCAGAGATTGTTGCGCTTTTAGCGGAAGATGTACCTTCAGAGAAGTCCCGAAAGAACGTTGTTTCAGCGTTCAAAAACATCTGCAGTAGCAACCCAATCTTAGGAGAAAGAATTGGCCTCGGCCATTGCAATAGCGAACAGAAGGGACGAGTTACTCATCTGGTCGACATTACACGGACTTCTTGGTCCGATCCCAACCCCCTTGTCATCCTCTACTCCCTCTATAGATTCGCAGAGTCCTGCGAGGGATACTACCAGTTCACCCTCACCACATTGATGGACGATACGATCGAACGCGGCGGCATCAGCCCCACGGAGATTTTCGGACTGAGCGCTGAGACCATGGAGCGGCTGCTCAACGGCCTTTCCATCAATCATCCGGAATTCATCAGCGCATCATTCAAGATGGACCTGGACAGCATCACCCTGCGGCCTGACAAGACCTCGGATGACGTGCTGGCGCTTTTCGAAGCATAATATCAGGAGGAAACAGTCATGGCCGAGCTGTACAGAGATTACTTTGACATAGACCCGGAGTTTTTCCCCGCCGTCAACGCCAGCGTCATTGAGCAGCATCCCAACCTTTGGGAGAAGTTCTATCCTCATGAGACGTTTGTCAATCTTATGGGGGATCTGATCAAATGCGTCAGCCGCCAGGAGAAGCGGTCTGTCTGGGTGGAAGGCGAATACGGCACCGGTAAGTCCCACGCTGTGCTGACCCTCAAAAAGCTGCTGGAAGCGGATGACGCCACCACGAAGGCCTACTTTGACCGGTTTCCAGAGCAGCTGGGCAACGATCTGTATAACAAGCTCTACTCCCTGAAACACGCCGGGAGCATTCTGGTGGTACATCGCTACGCTTCTTCCGATATCACCAGCGAGACAGATCTGCTCTTTGACGTGCAGGACAGCATTGTGGCTGCGTTGCGCGAGAAGGGGTACAAAGAGGGCGACGGCGCTCTGCGTTCGGCGGCCATCCAATGGCTGAGCGATCCTGACAACAAGGCCTATTTCAACGGCCTGATGAAGGGCACTTATGCCGCGACCTTTGGCGGAGACGACGTGGACGCCCTGATCAAAAAGCTGCAGACATTTGAAGGCCTGCCGCTTTCCGAAATCATGACCAAGGTCATGAAGGTAGCCAACGAGCGCGGCATCCGCGTGCTGACCCTGACCAAGGAAGTGCTGCAGGACTGGATCCGCGCGGTCATCAAGAACAATAACCTGTACGGCCTTATCTTCATTTGGGATGAGTTTACGGATTTCTTCAAGAACAATCGCACCCGCCTGTCTGGCTTGCAGGCGCTGGTGGAAATGTCTGAGGGTGACTTCTTCTACCTGATCCCCGTCACCCATAATGTTGCTAACCTGTTCCCGGCCAAGGACAAGGACTGGAACGTCATCAGTCACCGTTTTGTGCAGCCCTTCTGTAACATTGAGCTGCCGGACAACATGGCTTTCCGGCTGATGGGGAAAGCCCTGGAGAAGCGCCAGGATCCCCATCTGATGGATGAATGGACGGAAACCTCCGAAGAGCTTTATGAGCGTACCCGGGACGCCCGCGCCCTGGTGAAAAAGCAGGCCAAAATTCAGGATACGGAGCTGCGTGATATACTGCCGCTGCATCCGTATGCTGCCCTGCTGCTTAAAAACATGGCTAGTTATTATGCGGGCGATGTGCGGAGCATGTTCGATTTCCTAAAAAACGACACTGGGGATGAAATTCGCGGCTTTAAGTGGTTCATTGACACTTTCGGCCCTGCGGACGATAATCCATTGCTGACGGTGGATTTGCTGTGGAATTTCTTCTATGAGAAGGGCAAAGAACTACTTGACAGGGATGTGCGCAAGGTGCTGGACAGTTATGGCCGCGCCAGAAATCTGATCGGCGATGAGCCTCGCATTCTGATGGCTATTCTGCTGATGCAGGCCATTTATGAAAAGACAGGCTCTCAGGTGGAAGCGCTTGCTCCCAGCGCAAAGAACATCGAATACGCATTCATGGGTTCCGACCTAGATGATGGACAGCCCACCAAGATCGCAGATAGCCTCGTTCGGAAGAAAATTCTCTATAAGACGCCAGGTTCGAACCTCTATAGCGCACTTCTCAGTGCAGATGATGATATCCCTCCGGTTGATGTGAAATTCTCGAATCTTCTGACAGAAGGCGAGATGCAAACAGTTATTGCACCCAAAGGGGCTCTAAAACTGCGCTATGATTTCACCCTGATTGCTGACGCAAGCCGTCTTGAGCAGCAGCTCAAAGGGATAGTAAATCAGGGCAAGGACAACCGTATACATGCTGTGATCGCGTTTGCTAAGAGCAGCTTGGATGCCTACGAGCTTTCCAAGGCTTTCAGCACATATGCGCATGACAAACGTTTCTGCTCCATCGTGTTTATTGATGCGACCCTAACACAGCTGGGTGATGACCGCTTTGAGCGTATCTCCGACTCTAAATCCAAGTATGAATACTGGCTGAAAAAACAGGGTGACATGGCTGGCCAGTATAGTAAAGATGTGGCCGAAGCGTTGAAAGACTGGCGTAAGAACGTCGAAAGGGGCGAATTCATCATCTATTGGGAGGATGTGCCGACTGGTAAACGTGTTCCGACATTGGATGAGCTTTACACTGAGCTAAGCGCAGTCAACCGTAGGCGTTACCCTGACAGCTTGGAAACTTTTGCTATAAACGCAACCGATACCATGTGGCAAGCCAACCAGCTGAAAAATGGCGTCGGCCTTGGCGCTGGCTCGAGAGGAACGCTGGGCCAGTTTAGCTGTGTGCCGAAGGATCTGGGAGAAGCATGGACAACGGATCGTTATTGGGAAACACTGCCGCTTTTGACCATCTCGAAGATCAAACGCACTGTGGATGGCATGATTGCCGAAGCGTTTAAAACCGGTGACCGAATTTCCATTCGTGATATCTATGAAAAGCTGTATGAAGCGCCTTATGGTTTTATGCCCTGCAACCAGACTGCATTCATCCTCGGATTCCTTCTCCGGGAATATACTGACGGTGCCTTCTCTGCAAGCGACGGAATCAAATCGGACAAGCTGGATGTCGAGAAGCTAAAGAATATCGTCTCCGAATACATTTCCGAGCGCATGACCCCAACTCCGCGCTACAAGGAAAAGTACATCGTGAAGATGACGGAGAAGATAAAGGCCTTCATCACAGCCTCCGCCACGATCTTTGGCCGTCCCGTAAATGTATCGCGGATGGAAGACATCCGGGATACGGTGGTGCGTCCGGCTATGCACGCGCTGCCTTTCCCAATGTGGTGCCTCAAGCACCTGAAAGGCAATCCGCCTTTTAAGAACAGTACTGAAAACGTACACCAGCTGATCGACCTCTATACTGCTTTTGCCAATAACGGCAGCACTGATGGCCGATCCGACAACGAAATTGCTACCGATATCGGCAGGCTGGTCATCCGCCATCCTGGATTGGCGGAGGATTTGCATGGCGTCATGTCCGAAGAGAGAGTCCGGGAGGGCATGAAGAATTACCTGGACAGCTTTGAAGGCCGTATCCTGCCCAAACTTGGTGAGCAGATCGGCGATGGTGGACAGTATATCACCCGCCTGCAAAAGCGGTTCAGCGCGGATGCGGCCAACTGGGTCTGGTTCAAGGAAACAGCAGATCAGCAGATTCGGATGCTGATTCTGGAATACCAGATCGTTGTTGCTAGCAATGCGGTGATTCTGCACAGTAATTCTTTCAGAGGCTGCATCGAGGAATGGTGCAACGTCTGTAAAAACATCAAAATCTCCTACCTGTACGCTAAGAGCTACTGGGACGACCTGGGACCGTTAATGGAGATTCTGCATGGCATCAAAAAGGCTGGCGAGCTCCAGGAAAACCGCAGGGAGTTGTTCTTGCAGCTGATCACGGATAAAGGTGCAGCCTTCAAGGCCTTCTACAACCATCAGGAAGGTGTGTTTGCCAACGCTTGCAGCTATATCCTCCAAGGCCTTGATGCGGATTCCGTCAGTGAAATCTATAAGCAGTTGACAGGCAGCAACCTCTTCACCGCTGAGAAGAGTTACTACCAGCAGCGCGTACAGGAAACTGTTAAAACCTGGAGTGAGAGCCAGGAAGGAGCCAAATTGCTCAAAGTCTGGAAAGATACAACAAAAACGGAATCGCCTCGCGCCTGGTCGCAGGCTTACCTGATGCCCGTCCTCTGCATGGTAGATAATCCCAATGAGGAGATTTCGGCCAAAAAGACATTCGATACCATCAACGCTGTCGCCAAGAAAAAGAAGGTGGATGGCAAAAGCATCGAAGACGCTATGAAGTTCCTGCAATCCCATTCCGTTCTACTGCAAAAGCTGTGCGACGCTGCTGCGCGTGACGCAGCCTTCCGCAAGCGCGCATTCTGGGGCGCTATGACGTGTTGCTTCAGGACATCGAAGAGATCAAGAAGGAACTGGAACAGCATCTGACGGAGCATCCCTATGACTGGTATCACTTGACCAGCCTTGAAAACGCACTCCTCCAGAAGGCTGAATTCGTGTATAACGGTTCCGGCTATGAGCTCGCGGTTCAGAAAATCGATAGAATGGATATTGCGGATGTGAAACGGTACCTGAAGGAACTGATCGAGAAAAACATGACGGTTGGCATTGAGATCATCCGCGAAAGCTGAGGTGCTCTACATGAAGATCAGTGACATTTACGGACGGATCGATAGGTACCTGCGCAGTGATGATACGCGGCCAAGGATTGTCAATTTCCAGGACCGCGCATCACTCATTGACTTCCGGAATCACTTTAACGTCGGAACTGCTGTCTTTAAAACGCCTTCCGATTACAGCAAAGCCGATGAAGACCTCATGACAGAGAATCTGTATGCGGAGATTCAGTCATTTAACGGAAGCCTGTTCCTGATCGGCTTTACATCGCAGTTGAGGCTGAAAGGCAGGGACGCTCTGCATCAGTTCATCACGCAAATTGCGCATATGACGCTGAAATCCGGGAAGTTGATCCTCGTATGCTTTGGCTGCGCGGAAATGCTCCACTTTGATGATACCCGCATCCAGGGGCTGGTGTATGCAGCCGATGGCGCGACGACTGATCTTCCACACCTGCGCTTTATCGGCGAGGGTATTTCCATCTCCAAGGAGCAAAAGGTGACAAAAGGCGTTGACAAAATCGGTTCGCTGGTTGAAACCGTTAATGCCGACACCCTTGTCATACGCACAAAGAAGCTTGCAGGAGATTTCCCGAGTTCAATGCTTCACATAGAGGAGCTTGTGGATGCATATGCTGCGCTGTGTGATATGGATTCCTCCACTGCTAGGCTGGATAAAGCACTGGGCAAGCCCGAACAGTGGGCTTTCGCATTAAAGAAGGTCACATCTGAGGGCAGTTGGAACAGTCTGGTAACGCACCTGTTCGGCAGCCCCTATGCCCTCGACCTCGCCGTTGGACAGTGGGATCGCTTTGCCGGTGATGTGCAGTGGCTATATTTCATTGCACTGAAGCTGTTTGGAACCAAGAAGAACTGGTGCCTGAATCAGGTCGCACGAGCGGCAACGTCTCCCCAAGATTTTGTGCGCAAAGTCTATCGTTCTATTCTGAGTGAAGACTGCCACTCTTCGACTTTTGCCGAGCGATATCGGGAAAGAAAACAGTTGCTGCAACAGATGTTTGATGTAGAGGACGATACGGAAGTCATCGACTATATCAAAATGACGAAACAGCACAAGAAAGACGCCATACGCTATCTGACGAATAATACAAAGCTTGAAAAAGAAGCCATCATCAATTTGATCAGCACATACGCCGAGGCATACTCTTACCAGGAGCTCAAGATCATTCTGGCGGAGGTTTATCCTGATCTGGCGGCATACCTGGACGCGTACTCTTTCCACGGCAATACCTGGTTGGATGCATATTTCACGGAATACCGTTATTCAAAGGTCAGGAACAGGGTTTCCTCTGAGTTGAGAGAAATGGCTCAGCAACAGGCCGTCGATCATGACTTCCTGAAGCTTTTACCCAGGATTGCCGTTGTGGATGGCATTCCCCAAGAGGGAACCTTCCTCTATTTTGTCGATGCGATGGGTGTGGAGTTTATTCCGTACATCGTACAAAAGTGTCGGGAATACGAGCTGAAGCTTACCGTCACAGTATCCCATTGTGAGCTGCCGTCTCTGACCCGATGCAACAAAGATTTCTTTGAATCCTATCCGCCTGAGCAGCGGACAAAAGTCTCCGAGTTGGATGATATTATTCATCACGGCAAAGAGAACTACGACTATCAGGTAACTAAGACACCGCTTCATTTGATCCGGGAGCTGGAAATCATTGACGAGGTGCTCAGGAACGCAAGGACCAGACTTATGAATAGCAACTCAACCAGCAGAGTGCTACTTGTTGCGGACCATGGAGCGACCCGAATGGCCGTGATCAATGATCACATCATCGATATCGATGTCAATTCCAAAGGCACAAATGGTGGGCGAGTTTGCAAATATACGGATGCCGTAACAACAGTCCCGTTTGCGGTTCACGAGGGCGACTATTACATACTCGCAAGCTATGACCGCTTCAAAGGCGGTCAGCCTGCCAACGTCGAGGCGCATGGCGGAGCGACGTTGGAGGAGGTTGTTGTTCCCATCATCGCCCTGTCGATGGCGACGGAGGAGATCGAGGTTCAGGTAGAGACGAAGATTGTGGAGTACAGCTTCAAACAGCAGCCTGTGCTAAAACTGTTCTCGAAATCTGCGCTTTCAAATGCGAGTGTGCTGATAAACGGGAAATGGTACGCGGCGGAGCCCTCGGTAGATGGCCAGAACTTCGCTTTCATACTGGACGGTCTTAAGAAAGGCCAGTATACTGCTGCCCTATATGCCAACGGGACTGAAGTTGCCACTGGATTGACGTTTGAATTGAGGAGCAAAGCTGGTAGTTCAACGGGCAAAGCCGGTATACTGTAAGGAGCGATCACATGGAAGAGAAACTGCGTGAAGTATTCGAGGAAATGGCCGTCTATAAGGATTTGAAGACGAGCAATTTTCTGAAAACACTGGGCCTGCCTTCTTTCCTTCGCGATTGGCTGCTGAGGAAATTTGAGGATGACGAGGGTCAGTTTGACATAGTGGAGCTTCAGGAATTCGTCCGCACGTATCTACCTCGCCAAGACGAGTGGACGAAAATCAAAGATCAAATCATGTTCGAGAACGAACGTGTAAGCATTCTGACCAAAATCATCGTCAGCATCGATATCAAAACGCAGGCGGTTACATTTGAATTGCCTATGTTTGGTCTCACTCCCAAGGAAACGATCATTGAACCGGATGTGTGGAACGATGTAAAAGATGAACTGGTCAATAGTAAGGAAACTTGGGGAGTTATTGAGCTGGGATACAGAATGCCAATGCCTGAAATACACCAGCCAGGGAAAATCAAACTCACCAATTTTACAAGCTTTTGCCCATATACGGTTGATCTTGATTTCTATAAAGAGGCTCGAGCAGAATTCAGCACAGAAGAGTGGATTCGCCTTCTCCTTGGCGCTATTGACTACAACGCTGATGGCTATAAAAGCGAAACGGAAAAGCTGGTGACCTTGACGCGGCTTCTACCCTTTGTTGAAAAACGATTGAATCTTATTGAGCTTGCCCCGAAAGGCACAGGAAAATCCTACCTATTCGGACAAATCAGTCGGTTCGGCTGGCTTTCCAACGGCGGCACCATGTCAAGAGCCAAGATGTTCTATGACATGAGCAAAAGAGCGCCAGGCCTTGTCAGTTGCAACGACTATGTCGCTATTGATGAGATTCAGGCCACCGAGTTCCCGAATCCTCTTGAAATGCGTTCTTCGTTGCAGGGATATCTGGAGAACAATGGCACCTTTACTGTGGGTACGTACAGCGGCACCGGTGAAGCTGGACTTATTCTCTTAGGTAATATCGACCAAGAGATCATGGACGAATACCAGTTTATGTTTGGCGACCTTCCTGGTATTTTCAGAATTGACGGCGCGTTGCTTGACCGCTTCCATGGGTTCATTAAGGGCTGGGATATACCGCAGGTCAATGACGGCATGAAAATCTGTGGCTGGGCATTGAATTCGGAGTATTTCTGCACAATCATGCACCTTCTCCGTGAAGACATCAGCTATCGCGCTATTGTTGACCAGTTGCTTGAAGTTCCAGATGATGCCTATACAAGAGATACGGAGGCGGTTAAGCGTATTGCAACAGCCTATCTTAAACTCTTATTTCCGCATGTCAAAACGGCAGCTGACGTGAATCCGAAGGAATTCAAGCGCTACTGCCTGACTCCTGCATGCAAGATGCGGAGAATTATCCGTATGCAGATCAGTATGTTTGACAGCTCGTACAACAGCGAACTGCCGCAATTCACGATAAAGGAATTTGGCGAATGAAGAATATCTGTATAGCGTGTAGCAAAGAGATAACCGAAAAAGACACGATTGGCATCAATAAAAAGCTCCTCGGCAAAAAGGTCAAAAACCTTTATTGTATGTCATGTCTCGCGGACTATCTTGGAACCACGGTTGAAGATCTGAATGAAAAGATCGAGGAATTCAAAGAGGAAGGCTGTAAGCTATTCTCATGAGTAAGACATTGATTTACGCTGACCACGCTGCTACAACGGCACTCAGCCCCATGGCAAGAGAGGCCATGGAGCCTTTTCTGCAGGTCGATTACGGCAATCCGTCTACCCTTTACAGCCTTGCTCGGGAACCGCGCAAGGCTGTCGCACATTCAAGAGAAATGATAGCGGCTGCGATTCATGCTGATCCCAGCGAGATCTTTTTCACCTCCGGCGGCACAGAATCGGATAACTGGGCGATTAAAGGAGCGGCTTTTCAGCATGCGCTGAGCAAAAGAATCATCATCAGTGCCATTGAGCACCATGCAGTGCTGAATACTTGTGCTGCGCTTAACCGCATGGGGTATCATGTTGACACACTGCCGGTCAGCGCTGAAGGGATCGTCAGTGGCGATGCGTTGAAGGATGCTCTTGCGCCTGAGACTATGATCGTCTCTATCATGCTGGCGAACAATGAGATCGGCACAATTGAACCTGTACAGGCGCTGGCCGAAATCGCGCACCATAGCGGCGCAGTTTTCCACACTGATGCTGTTCAAGGCGTCGGACATATTCCTGTGGACGTGACTGAACTTGGGGTGGATATGCTGTCTGCATCCGCTCACAAGTTCAACGGTCCGAAAGGCATCGGCTTCCTGTATGTTCGCAAAGGTGTCAGCCTTCTCCCTTTGCTGGACGGTGGAGGACAGGAGAGCGGCATGCGTGCCGGAACGGAAAACGTCGCCGCTATCGTCGGCATGGCCACAGCGCTGCAGGAGCATGTGGAACATCTTGCGGACGAAGTTGCTTATCTGAACGGATTGTCAGAACTCCTTATCAATCAGCTGAAGCGCTACAATCTGAACTTCATCGTAAACGGAAGCTCAAATCGAATTCCCGGAAGCCTGAGCCTCTCTTTCAAAGGTGCAGATGGAGAAATGCTGCTTCATCGGCTTGACTTGATGGGTATCGCAATCGCGACCGGCTCCGCTTGCAATTCAAAAGACACTATACTGTCTCATGTGATTCAAGCGATTGGCGTTCCTGAGGCATATGCGAATGGAACCATTCGTATCACGCTTGGTATGGATAATACCGAAGAACAGGTTGATCAGATAGCAGCGGCAATCTGTAAAGTGTTAAGATGAGCCTATACGAATCTATGCAAATTGAGGCGAAGCCATTCACCGACTTCGCCTCAATCAATTTGTATGTATTTTACAAAAATGCAGAAGCGATTGTGGAAGTGCGTTCCCGCTCTCACTCCATCCGCTCAAACACAACCCGGCAGCGCTTTTTCCAAAACGCAATGCCAAACGCCGTGATGTTCTCGCGCCCTTCGTTGCGCAGGCGCTCGTCGTAGTGCTTTTCCTTGATTTGCGCCATCGCGGCGGCACAGGCGGTGTCCAGTCCAGCCAGCGTCGGGGAGTATTTCACTTCGATGACCATGCCCGCGTCCGGATCTTCCGGTTCGATCATGATGTCGCAGAAGCCCTCGCCGGACTCGACGTTCGACAGAATCAGCCAGTTCGGCTCGCTCCGCAGCAGCCCAAGCAACAACCCGTGATAGAAATTCTCCTTCTGGTCGTCCTTCGCTTTCGTATCCAAAATGCTGATCATCTTGCTCAGGATGATGTTCAGCCGCTTCTGAATTTCCTCAGCATTACCGTCCAGAAACGCCTGGCAGAACGCCTGCATGGGCTTCGTGTCGCGCACGACAGTCTCTTTGAACCACTCCTGAATCTGGAGGATAAAGACTTCCCGTACTTCGCGATTCGGAATCAACAGCTTGTACACGCCGCGTTCCACACGGCCTGCTTGCGTCAGATAGCCGGTCGTGAACAGCACACTCCACAAATTGTCGATGCTGTTGTCGATTTCCTCGTAAGTTAAATCCAAACGGACAGCCTTTTCGATGGCTTCTCCTGCGATTAACCGCTCGATTTCGCCCTGCGTGGTCTTGTCTGCCTTGTCCACAAACCGCTTCACCAGCGCGTTGCCGCTCGTGTTGATCCAATAATCCTGCGGCTCCGCGTTGGGGTCGCTGACAAGCCGATCCACATGGTTAATAACATCCCACGGGCAGTACACATCCACATTGCCGAAATGGTAGCCGTCGTACCATTCCTTCATTTCGCTTTCGTGCGACGACAGACCATAATCCGCCAAAAGCTGTTTCGCTTCCGCGTCGGTGAAGCCAAACTGCTCGTCGTAGCGGCTGTCCGTGATGGACAACACTTTGAAGTTATTGAGCCCCGTGAAGATGCTCTCCTTCGACACGCGCAGACAACCCGTCAGCACCGCGAATTGCAGGAAATCGTTGGTCTTCAGAGCCTGCCCGAACAGACTGCGGATGAGCGCTACCATTTCCCGATAGTAGCCGTGCTGAAACGCCTTGTCCAGCGGCACATCGTACTCGTCGATCAGTAGCACCACATTCTGCTCGTAATAGCGATTCAGCAGAAGGCACAGCATCCGAAGGCTGCCGGTGAGTACGCTTGTTTCCATGGCATACTGGCCGTTTTCCAGTTTCAGCAGTGCACGGTATTTTTCTTTCTCATTGCTTGACAATTTATCGCTGTCCAGCAAAAAGGAAAACCGTTCCGCTTCATTGCCAATAATCTCCACAAGGTGGTTTCGCGCATCCTCAAACGTCAGCCCATCCACATCTTTGAGCGAAACGAACACAACCGGGAATTTCCCCATGTAGGCTTCGCACAGCGCCGTTTCCTTCGAAATAGCCAGCCCATCGAACAGCGTTTTGTCTGTGCCGATCTCAAAGAAAGACTTGAGCATACTCATGTTCAGCGTCTTGCCAAAGCGACGTGGACGGGTGAATAAGTTGACCTCAGCCCAGTTGTTCAGCAAATCAGCAATCAGTCCTGTTTTATCCACATAATAAAAATTCTCTTGGCGGAGCTTCTCAAAACTGTCAATCCCCACCGGCAGCTTTTGGCGTTCCATACGGCAGCCTCCCCTCCTGCGCTGATTCCAGTTCCATTCTATCGCAAAATGAGCGGATTATCAAGTGCTCCGCGTTGGTTGTTTGTCGAATGTAAAGATAGGTAGTATTATCAATGCTTGGGGAATCGTTTACTGTGTGCGCCTTTCTATTTTGCCATACATGTATCCCATTATTTCGCTTCCGATTGAAAGAATAAAAGAATGAAAATATGCTTTTTGACATAGAATAGCGCGTCCCTTCCAGGGAACTGCGCGGATAAGGGCCTGTTCTCAAAATTAGCTCCAGCTAATTTTCAGCTAATTTCCACCCCGAAAAAGGCCGAATTTGGATGGTACAGCAGAGATACCTGATGGGATTCGGAACAGGAAAAATCCGTGCTATATCGGCGTTTCTCGGCACACCAGGGGATACGATTGGGAGAGGGGAGTGCGTTCTCCTAAGAAAGCGCTCAACGCTTCCCTTTGCGTCGCTGACTTGATAGGAATGGGGTTCAAAACCTACCGAGTGGCGGACAAACCGCTTCCCAAGCCTTCTGTGGAAGGGAAATCGTCGCCTCGCTACGATAAGGAAAACAAATATGATTTCATAATTATTTTTCTTATCAAAGCAGAACTAAAATAAAGCCATAAGAATCGCACTGAAACCGTGCGAAAACCTTGAAATCACCGGGTTTCAGGCACATGAGCCAATAGCTCAGTTGGATAGAGTAACTGCCTCCTAAGCAGTCGGCCGTGGGTTCGAATCCCACTGGACTCAATCCCCAAACAAGCAATTCTTTCTGGCTGATGTTCTCGCGTGCGTCTTGCCAAACGCGCGAAGAGCATCGGCTGGAAAGATTTTTTTTTTGCCCGGAAATTTGCTTTTTGCGCCGCTGCTGGCGCTGTTGGCAGCTTCCCAACATTTCGCCTTTTTGCCAACAACGCTGTTATGGCAAACGGGCGATTTGCCTAACATTCGCGTGCACGGCGTGCCAGCAATTTTCTGCGCTCCGCATTTTTGGCATTATCTGTATGACTTTGTGGATTTTCAATAGATTAAATAACAATATTTTTTAGTAATCGTCTTGACTTCCTGTGCATCGAATTATCAACTCTTCTCATGCCCTGTTTCGCTATGTTGGGTGCGGTTAGACAAAGAAGCAGCCGTGTGCTGGCATGCAAACTGCCTGACGCTTTTGATGGCAGCAAAAAACTCTGCGGGAGATTTCCGCAGAGCTTTCGAGTATATTGGGGTGTTCGTGATTATCCCAGCGTCTTGGCGAGCATTTTCAGCATAGCGACCATATCCGGATTGCTGAAAATTTTGAGCAGCACTTCTGAATTAAGCCCAGCCTGCTGTACTTGCTCTTCCACGGCTTTATCCTGCGGTTCCGGCACGATTTGCACGCCATTTCCGCCATAAAACGCCTGCTCAAACAGCTGCGCATTGTTTCTTCGACTTTCGTCCAGAATGTGCGAATACTGATCCGTTACCATTGTCGCCTGTGCGTGACCAGAATCCCCTTGCACCGCCTTAATATCGCCGCCATTCAGCTTGAGTTTGTAGGTGATGCTGGAATGCCGCAGACTATGAAAGCAGACTTGCGGAAGCTCGTTTGCCTCAATCAGCTGCCGCATACTCTTGCGGATGATGTTCGATTCCACCGGCTGACCACGGCTTCCCGCGATGACGAGGTTGTAGTCGTGGTACTCTGCACCCAACTGCTCAATTAGCAAATCCTGCTCCATTTTCCACTTCGTTAGGTTTTCAGCAACCGTCTTGGGAAGAAAAATTTTCCGGATGCTGGCCCGCGTTTTCGGCTTTTTCAGAATCAGTACGGTATTGTTCTGCAAGCCGATTTCGGGGAATGTGGTCAGCACGTCCTTACTGTCGGTAGCCTCCATGCTGCGCTTGTTGACGCGCTGGAGCTGCTTGTTGACGACAATGTGAGCTTTTCCCGCCGCAATGCTCTCTTCCGAAATATCCACGCAGTCCCACGTCAGTCCGAGCAGTTCACCAATGCGCAAAGAGCAGGAAAATGCCAGATTCAGGCACAGTTTCAGTCGCTCATCTTCGCAGCAGTCAATCGCGTGGAACAGCGTCTGCGAATCCCAAATGTCGCGCTCCTGCATTTCGTATTTCGGGAGGGTTGCAAACTTGGCAGGGTTCTTTTCGATGAGCTCCCATTTTTCTGCCTGATTGAAAGCGCTGTGCAGAAGATTGTGGATTTTGCGAATCGTCGGCGGCTGCACAAACTTCCCAGTTTGGCGATACTTCTTGTCCGTCATCAAGGGCACCGCGGGCGTTTTCAGCAGTCCCTGATAGAACATTTCCAGCACCCGCGGCGTAATTTCCTTCAACCGCAGTTCGCCGAGTTTGGGGGCAATGTAGTGCCGAATCAGCCCGGTGTTTGATACTATTTCCAAATTCACCTGCGCCATCTGCTTGCGCCTTTTCCGCGCTTGCGTCCGCTCATTCCGCTTAGCGTAGCGCTGCTACGCTGCGTTCCATTCGCGTTAGCCAGCGCGAAAAATTCGCTTCGCATCTTGGCGCATTCTCATTTGGAAATAGTATGAGCTGTAACCGTTAATCGCCCACTTCGTCTTGCCGTAGAGCGAAACATACTCTTTCAGCAGTTCATTGAGCGTGTTGCAGGTCGGAATGGTAAAATGATCAGACATAATGAAGTTATCCAAATCAAAGGGTCAAAAAAGCTGCCAACCCGGCTTATCTAAGCAGGATTGACAGCGGCAAATAACGCTTTATTTTAGGACGACATCAAAAGCGTTGTAGAAATAGAAGCGGCTCATCAGGGTCTGGTGGAGTTCGCCGGAAATGCTGTAATACAGGTTATTCTCAGCGGGATTTGTGCCATAGCTGAAATCGTCGGTATCGGCCACCATGGCGGAGATCAGGGCGGCGTTCACGTCGTACATCATGTCGCGTTTGCCGCCGCAAGCTGCGTAGATGAAGAAGCTGTCCTTAAAGTCCGCCTGAGCGTTGAGGGCGTCTTTGAGCAGCTGCATCTGTTCTTCCACAGGCATATCCAGGCCCATTTCCGTGGCACTGCTGATGTTGGCTGAGAAGGGCATGTACCACTTGGCATAGTCCAGGCTATGGAACAGCTGATGCCAGCAGGCGTAACAGCCACGGGAGAAGCCGGAGAAGGCGCGATGATCCCGGGAGGCGATGAAGCCCGCTTCATCCGCGGTTTCGGCATAGGTGCGGTAGGCGCTTTCCACAGCGGGCATGATATCGTTGCGCATTTCCTTGGTAGAGAAGGCTTCCATGTCGATGGAACGGGTTTCGTAGTCGTAGTAGTAGGTGGGGAACACCATGATGAAGGGCGCAGTGACGCCCACTTCGATCATGTTATCCAAGGCGTTCTTGGCCTTTTCATCTCCGATGAAGCTGTCCTGGGTTTCGTTGGTGCCGTGGAGGAAGTAGATCACGTTGTAGCGTTCGGTGCCGTTTTCATCATAGCCGTAGGGCAGGTACACATTGACCCAACCGGGCTGCTCCGCGCCGTAGGCGGTGGTGGTGTAATCCAGGCGCACCACGGTGCCGGGCTGGGTGGATGGCGCGTCGTAGAATTTGTTGTCGTATTTCTTGAACACAGTCTCCGCGCCGATCACGTCGTCGGTGGTGATGACCTTCTTGTCTTCGGGCTTTTCCCGGCTTTCCGCCAAGGCGGGGAGGGCGCTCAGAATCAGTGCCAGCGCACACAGCAGAGCAATGAACTTTTTCATGGGGGAAATCCTCCTGTCATTCAGAATACGCATTTTATTTGGTTTTTTCGGAAGGGGCCTGGGAAACTTCGTTACGCGGCCTGCTTCTTGGCCTTCCTGCTGTCCAGGATAGCGATGACCAGGAACAGGGCGGCCAGCACGCCGGTGCCGATCTGGCTGTAAGTGATGGCGTCCTGCCACCAGCCGTGCACTTCTTCCACAATGGTGTTGAAGCCCATGCCGTTCATGGCGTTGGAGTTGGCCACGGTATAGAGGATGTGCTTGGTGGCTTCCCGCATGGCGGACACTACCTGGGGATCGTCGGAATAGGTCTTGAGCTTAGCGGTCCACTTGGAGGCGTCGTTGCAGTCCCAGCCGTCGCCGCCCGCCAGCAGGCCCTGGATCACGTCCATGAAAGCGTTGTTGTTGGAGAAGTCAGTGAGCACGAAGCCGGGCATGCCGAACTCGCCGCGCAGGATGTTGGTGATGAGGTTGTAGTCACCGCCGGCCCAGGTAGCGCCCAGACGGTTGAAGGAGGTCATCACGCAGTAGGCGTTGGCATCGGCAATGGGATATTCAAAGGCCTGCAGGTAGATTTCGCGGGCGGCCTGTTCGTTGGTCCATACGCAGATACCGTCGCGGCCCGTTTCCTGATCGTTGAAGGCAAAGTGCTTGTTATATACGTACACGCCCTTGCTCTGGATCCCGGCGGTTTCGGCGGCGCAGGTCTTGCCGGAAATGAAGGGGTCTTCCGAATAGTATTCAAAGTTGCGGCCGGAATAGGGGGTGCGGTGGATGTTGGCCCCGGGGCCGTAGATGCCGGAGTAGGCCTTGCGGTTGGCCATCAGGCAGTCGTTGCCCATGGAACGGCCCACGGCTTCGGCGATGGCGGTGTCAAAGGACGCGGCCATTACGTCTTCGCTGGTGTAGCTGGTGGAGGAGGAGCCGCCGGTCAGGGTGGCAGTGATGCCCTGGGGGCCGTTTTCATCCTTGGTGGCGGGCTTGCCAACGGACTTGACCGCGGCAGTGGCATGGTAGGTCTGGCCGATCAGCTTGGTCATTTCGTTGAACTTCACCTGATCCATCAGGTCGTCCCAGGTGTAGGTCTGACCATTCTGCAGGGTGATGGAGCCGTCCAGCGGCACGCCGATGAAGTGGGCCAGGGTCAGTTCGCCTTCCTTGCCCAGGGTGGGCATGGTGCCCTTCTTTTCGGAATCGATGATGGTGTTCAGGGCTTTCACCAGCTCGTCGTTGGCGGCCATCTGCACAGCGGCCTTGTAGGTGTTGCTGGAAAGATCGGCTTTGGGCATGGTGCCCGCCCAGTCGGCGCGGGTCAGGTACTTGATATCGTTGCTGGCATCGGCGTCAAACTTGTTCAGGTCACCGTGATCCAGCTGGTTGGTGATGGCAAAGCCGGTGCGGGAGGTGGCGTAGGTGGTGGTGTCCTGCTTGGCCTGCTTGTAAACCACAGCCAGGTCAGCCCGTCCTTCGCCCACCATCTTGGCGGAGTCCACAGCGCCGTTCAGGGTATCGCTCTGGGCGGCCTTCTGCATCAGGATGTTGTTCAGGGCTTCGTGAGCGCCGTTGCCGGTGGCGAAGTAATAATTGCCCTCGTCCACGATATAGGTCTTGGCGCCGTTGGCGTCATAGGCGCGCATTTCGCTCTTGGCCACGGACACGTTTGCGGTCACGGTCTTGCCCGCGGGCACGTCGATCTTGGTGTAGCCCACCAGCTCCACGGCAGCCTTTTCGATGCCGTTCTGCTTGTCGTAATCGGTATAGGGGCTCTGCATGTAGATCAGCACCGCTTCCCGGGCATCCCGGTCAGAAGGGTTGGTGACATCCACGGTGAAGTCGAAGGTATCGCCGTTTTCCTTCATGTTCAGCTTGCCGTAAGAAAGATTGCTGTAATTCAGGCCATAGCCGAAGGGGAAGGCCACAGTCTTGGCATAATCGTAATCGCCCACGTTGGCATTGCCCAGCACGGCGTCTTCGTAGCGGGTTTCATAGTAGCGGTAGCCGATGTAGATGCCTTCCTGATAGACCACATAGTATTCGTTATTGGTCTTGGCGAAGGCCAGGCCCTTTTCCGCCGCGTTGGTGTAGGAGGTCACATAGGCGTTCTGCACAGCGGGAGAGGTGGTGTTGTCGTAGCAGTAGGTGTCCACCAGACGGCCGGAGGGATTGATCTTGCCGCTGAGCAGATCGCCGATGGCGCGGATGCCGCTCTGACCCACTTCGCCCACCCACAGGCAGGCGTCGATGCCGAAGTCCTCGCCGCATACGGCGGGCTCGATCACGTCCAGCTCCACGGCGTTGGCGGTGTTCAGCAGCAGCACGATCTTTTTCAGGGAACCGGCGGCTTTCAGCTCAGCCAGCTTGCGCAGGATGTCCTTTTCCTCGGCACTGATGGAGAGCATGTTGCCGCCCGCGTCGGACGCGCCCACCACGGGCAGGTCCTTGCCCTCGCCGCACACACGGCCGATGACCATGATGGCGGCGTCGTTGTACTGGGAAACGGAATCCCATTCCGCGGCGGAGAAGGCGCTCAGGGGGGCTTCGTTGACGGCGAATTCTTCGTTCTTGAAGATGTAGTTATTCAGGGAACCGGCAGCGCTCTTCTGGCCGTAATCCTTGCCCGCGCCTTCCCGATAGAAGGCCCACAGGGTGGGGTTCACGGTAAAGCCGTCCTGCTCCAGGGCGTCCTTTAACGTCATGGCCTTGGAGGTGTCCATGCCGCCGGAGCCGGTGCCGCCGTAGACGAACCGGGCGGAGGAGGTACCCAGCAGGCTTACCTTTTCATTGCCGGACAGGGGCAGGGCATTGTTCCGGTTCAGCAGCAGCACAGCACCATTGGCGACCACGCTTTCGCACACCAGGTCGGCGGCGGCAGCCTGGGCCGCGCTGTCCTCAAAGTCGGATACGAAGCGGGGCGGTAGATCCTCCGCCGCGTCGCCCACGATGGTGCTCCCCTCGATGCCCAGCACCATGTTGATGATGGTGGCGTAGTTATTGGCGATGGGGCCGGCGATCATAAGGAACGCGAACAGAAACGCGAATACGCCGCACAAGATTTTCCATATTGGCTTGCCCTTGGGCTTGTTGTTCTTGGCCATTGTAATTCTCCTTTGTTGTTAAAGTGCAGCAAGCGGAATCTATCTTGAGAAAGAAATCAAGAAGTATCGCTTATTGGAGTCCAGAGGGCGAAGCCCTTTGGCGCAGGTTTGGGGGCGCGGAGCCCCAAAAAGGCCGCCGCACTTTTCGCACGGCGGCCCAAGGAATTCAGGTCAGGCAAGCGGGATTATTCGGTGATGTTGAATACATCGATGGTGTCTTCCACGTTGGAGCAGGCAACGATCTTGTTTTCCAGGGTCACGTCGTCCAGGTCTTCGCGCAGGTCTTCTACGGTGATCACGGTGCCGGCGATGTTGTGGTTGGTGATGAAGTCGGCAGCGCCGTCGTCAGTGCCATCGGGGAAAGCGATGTCGCTCATTTCGTCGGTCCAGTTGAAGGTGTCCAGCACCATGGCATAGCCCAGCACGTTGCGGCCGAAGGATTTGCCATGCTGTTCAAAGTAGATGCCATCCAGGGTATTCAGGGTGATGTCGAAGTGGCAGGCTTCGTCGTCAGCGGATTCAGCGGAGGAATAGGTGCCAGAGTACACGATCAGCTTGTTGCCCTTCAGGCCGGGATCAGTGGTACCAAACACATATTCGTGGTAGAACAGTTCATAGTGGGTATCGTCACGGAGTACCAGGCTCAGGTCGCGGGTCCAGTACCAGCCAACCTGATCAATGAAGCCAACTTCGCTCAGGTTATAGGTGCTCTTGATGGGTTCAGCGGAAGCGATGCTCATCATGGACAGGGTCAGGATCAGGGCAGCCAGCAGGGCAACGATCTTTTTCATGGGGAATCCTCCTTCATTATCTCAACCTGCCTTGGCAGGTCGTCTTTATGGTTATACTGTAACAAATGGGCGCTTTTATTACAAGGCGTACATCGTAACTGATGGATTTTACATCGTAATTGTGTTATTGAAACAATCCGTCCAGGAACGCGTTATAGAGATAATAGCGGCTGGTCAGGTCCTGGTGGATGTTGTCGGACAGGCAATAGAAGAAATTGTTTTCTTCGCGGCTCGGCCCATAGCTGAAATGGGGATCAGCCGCCAGGGTTTGGGCCAGGGCGTTGCAGTTTTCAAAGGCCAGGTCCTCCGCGCCGCCGCAGGCCATGTAGATGTAGAAAGGTTCTTCGTTTTTTTCAACGGCGGCAATCATGGCTTCCGTGTCCTGCATGGGGCCCGAGAAGGGAAGGAAAGAAGCGCTTACGTCCAGCATGTGGGGAAACAGCGCCCAAGTGGTCATGCTGCCCATAGAGAAGCCGCAGATGGCGCGATGATCCCGGGATGCCCGGAAGCCCGCTTCATCGGCGGTTTCGGCATAGGTACGGTAGGTGCTTTCCACCAGGGGCATGATTTCCTCCCGCATTTCCCGGGGAAACTGCTCCCAATCGTAGAGTAAATGACGGGCGTCGTAGTAATAGGTAGGCGCGACCAGAATGAAGGGCTTGGCAACGCCGGTGGAAATCATATGGTCAAAGGCGTTCTTGGTTTCCGGGTTGCAAAGAAGGGTGGTGGGGTCGCAGCCCCGGCCATGGAAGAAATAGATGACCGGATAGCGGTCCGTCCCATTTTCATCATAGCCATAGGGCAGATACACGTACATCGTTTTTTTGTAGGTTTTTTCGCCGTACATATTGGTGTTGTACTTCATCTTGACCACGGTGCCGGGCTGATCGCAGGGCGCTTCGTAAAATTCCCGGTCATAGAGCAGGTAGTGGGTGGGCACGCCCGCCAGGTCGCTTGCGTCCAGCACGGTGGGGGTTTGAAAGCCCGTCTCCTCAGCATATGCCCCCCACGCGCCGCACAGAAGCGCCAGCAGCAAAGCGAAAGACAAAATTTTCTTCGTCACGATTTCCCTCCTGAATTCATAAAAAGGCAGGGGCAAAGCGCCCCCTGCCCATGGGTTGATATTATTTGAACAGCACGTCCTGGAAAGCGTTGTACAGGTTAAAGCGGCCCTTGAGGGTTTGGTGGATTTCCTTGGAGATGGCCGCGTAGCAGTTGTTCGCGGCGGGATCGGTGCCGAAGGAGAAAGCGTCATCCGCGATCATGGCGTTGATCAGCTCCACTACGCCGTCATAGGCGATGTCGCGCTTGCCGCCGGAGCAGATGTAGAAGAACACGTCGCTGGCATACTCGTTATCCTTCATAGCTTCCTTGAGCGGCTCGAAGTTGTTCATGCTGGAAGCGGACATGGGCACGAAGTACTTGGCGTAATCCATGCAGCGGTAGGTCATCTGCCAGCAGACGGAGCTGCCCTGGCTGTAGCCGGAGTAGGCGCGATGGGCGCGGGAGGCAATGAAGCCCGCTTCGTCAGCGGTTTCGGCATAGGTGGAGTACTTGGTTTCAACGGCGGGCATCAGGTCGTTCCGCACCTCGTCCACGAACACGGCGTGGTTGGTGGCGCGGTCGGCGTAGTTGTAATAGTAGGTGGGGCACACCATGATGAAGGGCTCGCAAATACCCATATCAATCATGTTGTCGATAGCGTTCTTCACCAGCTCGTCGCCGATGAAGCTGTCCTGGGTTTCATTGGTGCCGTGGAAGAAGTAGATGATGTTGTACTGCTTGGAGGCGTCGTAGCCATAAGGCACGTACACGTTGGCCCACTGGTTCAGGGTGTCGCCGTACACAGAGGTAGTATATTCCAGCTTTTCAATGGTGCCGGCGTGGTCGCAGGGCGCTTCCCAGAACTTGGGGGCATAGTTGCGGAAGTGGGATTCGTTTCCGCCGTCCAATTCGGTGACGGTTTCCTTCCGGTCTTCGGGGGCTTTCCGGCCTTCCGCCAGGGCGGGGATCATGGCGCACAGGGCCAGCATCAGGGCAAGAACCAGGCAAACGAGCTTTTTCATCATGGGTTCCTCCTTCTCCTTGGGAGATTTTGTAATGCTATTTTACAAAGGCGATAGGGAGTCAATCAAGGTGAACCGCGTAACTGCGCTTTTTTACATCGTAATTGTTTACTGGATGGTCAGAGTGGACCGGAAGATGATTTCGCCCAATTCATCTTCCTGATAGGTGAGCACGCCGGTTTCCTCGCGGGTGATGATCAGGCTGCCGTCCTCTGCGGTTTCCATAGAGGATGCGCCTTCACATTCCATGCCATATTCTTCCTCGCTGAATGTGAAATAGAATTCCCGGCTGCTTTTGCCGTCCTCGTTGGTGATGCCGTCCCACAGGCTGTGCACGTTGCCGGGGCCGGTAATGTAACCGATGTCGATTTCCACCTGGCAGTCATCGGGAGATTCGCCGGACGCCTTGCAGGTGAACCGGATCAATTCATGATCAGGACCGGTCATGGTAACGCTGAACATGCCTGCCGTCCGGGTGATCACCGGGGCCAGGGCGGCCCAATCGCTGGAGAAGGTTCCATTCTCGATCAGGTTAGTGTCAAAGCGCACGCCGTCTTTCGTGGCGGTGGCGTTCAGGTAAGCGTCCCCGTCGCAAGCGGCGGTCAACAGGATCTCATCGTTCTCCTGCCGCAGGGTGCAGGTGACGGCGCCGTATTGGGCAATCACGTTCGCCAGTTCCTCCGCTTCGGATTCGGCGGTGACGGTGAGGGTAAAGGTCCGGCCGTTCATGAGATGCGTCAGAACATCATACACGGATTCGGCGCTTTCGGCCTGGGCGAAACAGCCGCCCAGGAAAAGTATCATTAGCAGCAAAGCAAACATTTTCTTCAAGGGAAGTCCCTCCTTTTCACGCTTTCAACAGCGCATCTTTAATAATGATCGTACAGAAAAACGCGGCCCGCCGCAAGGCAAACCGCGCAATTGATAGGTTTTACATCGTAATTATTGTTCCGGATCCAGCAAAAGAATATCCAGGAAGAACATTTTTCCCCGCTGCTCGGCAGTGAGCATGCCGTTGTACTTTTCCGCGATGCGGTTCATGCTCTTCATGCCGAAGCCGTGCCAGTCCGGATCGTTCTTGGTTTGGGGCAGGCCGTCCACAAAGGCAATATCGTCCTCACAGGGGTTTTCCATGTGGATAGTGAGCATGTTCCCGTCCCGGACGGAGGACAGGGAAATGAAGCGCTCCACCCCCTCCGGCAGGGCGGACACTGCGTTGATGGCGTTGGTCAGGGCGTTCTGGAACAGGGAGTACAAGTCCAATTCCTCCACGAAGGAAAAGCCCGTCATGCCCAGGGAGCAAGTCAGCACGATGCCACGCTGCTGGCAGATGCCGATTTTTTCGGCCAGCAGCACGTCCAATACTTCATTGCCCGAATTGGCGGGCCGCTCGTAAGCGGCGATGGATTGCTTGAGCTTATCCAATTGCTCCTGGGGAACCGTGCCCCGGAAGGATTTGATAAGGTGCTTTAAGTCGTGGTACTTTTCGTTGATCAGCTGGGCGCTTTCCTTGCTGGCCTCGTACTGCACCCGCTGGGTGTGCACCAGCTCCCGCATGGTTTCCATGTTGCTGGCGAGCCGCGCCTGCTCCATCACGCCGAACTGCAGGGCGATCACCAGCACGTCGATCACGATCTGGAACAGCGCTTCGGCGATCACGGCCTGCTGGTTCCGGTCCGGGTTATCCTGGGTGAGCCGCGCCATACCGATGCACAGCAGCAGCACGAACACGGAAAAAATGGCTTTCAGCTTGTTGTCAAAATTGTCCTCCCGGTTTTTGACGAAGGGCCGCAGGGCGAAGAACATCAGCGTATACATCGCGCCGTAACAGATCAGATCGACGATCAGCACGCCCTCCGAACGGCTGGAAAAGCTGTTCATCCATGCGATTTGCCGGGCCAGGGTTTTCACGGTGCCCGCAATGTCCTGGACGATATACCCGGTGGCCGCCATGAACAGCACCGTCCAGATGCTTTCATCGTAGCAGAACCAGGTGATAACATTCAGCGTGAGATACACCAGCAGCGCGGCGGCAGCATGGGTGACTATGGCCAGGGGCGTGCTGCCCACGATGTAGATGCCCCGGGCGAAATACTGCACCGCGCAGCCCGCCAGCACGGACAGGATCAGCCGCGGATAAAAGTGGCTCCGCCGCTTCAGGGGATAGGATACCAGCAGCAGCCCGATCACCGATTGCAGCAGCAGCAGCGCGCTGCGCCCCTGCTGATACCACACAGGCATATAGGTCATTACCGGCTCCCCCCTTTATATTGGGCCAGGGCCGTAAGAAATTCCTTGCGTTTGCTGCTGCTGATGGGCAGCTCGTGACCGTGCACCATCACAGTGCTTCCATTCACCGCCCGCACATATTTCAGGTTCACCAGGAAGGAAGCGCTGCAGCGGATAAAATGGACCGGGGCCAGCTTGTCCTCATAGCTTTTTAGGTTGCCCCACTGCCGGATGATTTCGCTGTCCGTATGGATGAGCACGTCATGGTTGGATACTTCGATAAACGTGATTTCGTCCGCGTTGACGCGGCGGATCTCTTCCTTGGTACGCACCTCCAGGGTCATGGAGGTGTTCTGGTGGGCCAGCATCCGGCACGCCCGGTCCATCTTGGTGGAAAATTCCTCGTAGCGCACGGGCTTGAGCACATAGTCGAACGCACATACAGAATATCCCTCGATGGCGTACTGGGTGAGCATGGTGATAAAAATGATCATCACCCGGTTGTCCATCTGCCGGACGCGCTTGGCCGCGTCGATGCCCAGCATATCCGGCACTTGAATGTCCATGAACAGAATGTCCGCGTCGCACTTGTATTCAGTGAGGAAGGGAATGGAGCGGTCATACAGCTTTAATTGATAGGAAAAACCTTCATGGGCCTCCGCATATTTTTTCAGCATCTGGGACAGGCGTTCCGCCTGTTCCGTCTGATCCTCCAAAATGATAATATTCAGCATTCTTATATCCCCTCGTTTTGAGCATTGATACTATTTCCAGATTCACCTGCGCCATCTGCTTGCGCCTTTTCCCTTCTGGCGTCCGCTCATTCCACTTAGCGTAGCGCTGCTACGCTGCGTTTCATTCACGTTAGCCAGAATGAAAAATTCGCGGCGCATCTTGGCGCATTCTTATCTGGAAATAGTATGAGATGGATGATTCCCTTGATTCTTTTATATACAGTATAGCAAAATCAAAAGGCAGAAGCAATAGGCACATCGTAACTGATCGGCTTTACATCGTAAAAGCCCTGACCTTCCGAGAAGATCAGGGCAAAACGATACAGTTTAAGAGAAAGGGAGATTATTTTTTCGCACCTTGCTTCATGCAGCCGGAAACCACCATCAACAAGGATGCGGCCACCTGAAACGCGATGCAGGCGACGCCGGTATAGAAAGCGCTCCAGGCGTACTTGTCCAGGCTGTTCCAGGTGAACAGGCCGCCAGCCACCACCGCACGGTCGGCCAACGTTACGGTCAGAGCCACGAAAAGGAGGCATAGAGCCACCAGCCGCAGAAGAGATACAAGCAGCTCATTCCAGTTTTTTATCTGGGCAAGCAGGGAGCAAACGCAGGCAGTGAAAGCGCCTAAGGTGCAATAGATGGCCAAGGAACTGTTCAGGATGGGATAACCCACGGTGCCGTTGCTGACGATGAAGAGAACCAGCGCCAGCAGCGCGCACAAGGCGGCCGCGGCAGCCACATAGAAGGAAAACCGTTGCTTTTTCAACATCTTACTTGCCCTCCTTCTTGCTCTTGATCACGGAAACGGTATACAGCGTTGCGAAAGCCAGGAACAGGCCACCGGTCGTCAGGATGGCGACGTTGTAAGCCACACGCCACCAGGTGGTGACGGACTGGAATTCGGTGGAGGAATCGTAGGCGTTCATCAGTTTGGTCTGGCAGAAGGCCCAGATGGTGTTGTGAGCGGCTTCCTTAATCTTTGTGAGGATGTTGGCATCGCCCGCAAACATTTCCGCGCTGATGGGTTGGCCGTCGTTGGTCTGGGTATCGTAGCCGGATTCAGAGAAGCGACCGCGCAGGTCATAGCCAGTCACACCGGAGTTGGCAACAGCGGCGAACAGATCCACATCGTCGCCAATGTCGGTGACGGCGTAGCCCTTGAAGCCCCATTCGTTCTTGGCGATGTCGGTGATCAGGCCTTCGCTGGCAGTGCATTCCACGCCGCCGATCTTGGAGAAGGAGGTCATCATGCCGCGCATGCCAAAGTCGTGGTTTTCTTCACCGTTCCAATATTCGGGCGCTTTGGCGTCGTACTTATTCGCTTCCATGGGAATCTGGAAGGCGCGGAGCTCCACCTCTCGGGCGCGCTGCTCGGTCATGAAAGGGGCCACGCCGCCGCGGTTGGTTTCCTGGTCATTAAAAGCAAAGTGCTTGGGAGAAGCCAGCAGGCCATATTTGAATGCGCCGATGGCAAATTCCATGCCGGTGTTGCCGGTGAGGATCGGGCCTTCAGAGTAGTAGTCGCCGTTCCGGCCGTTGTAAGCCGTACGGTGGGTGTTCAGGCCAGGGCCCCACAGGATGGGTAGGCCCACGATCAGCGCCTGCAGACCTACTTCTTCGCCCATGCGGAATTGCAGGCTCGGGTCAAAGGATGAAGTCACAGTGGGAGCAGTGGCGTACAGCTCCAGATAGAAGTGGCCGTTGTTGTCCTTCTTGCTTACAGCCCAGGGCGCGTCCACGCGGGCGTCACACATTTCAGACTGCATACCGTTGCCAGAGTTTTCGGTGAAGGAGCCGCGGATAAAGCCGATGGAGGGAATATCGCGGAACTCGTTTCCGCCGTAGCAAAGCAGGCCCAGACATTCGTCGATGGTCATTTGGTCAATGAGCTTCTGCCAGTCGGGGTCGTCGAAATCCCGGAAGGCCAGATCATAGAATTTCAGCCCGTTGTTCGCGCCGAACACGATCTTGGAGGTGTCGTCATCCTTTTTGACCTCGTAATACTTGCCATTCAGGTCAGCCAGCATGGAGGCAGGGGCGGTCATATCCTTGTATTCTTTGGGCCAGGTACCTTCCCAGTCGGCACGGGACAGTTGGGTTACCTTGTCGGGCTCGTAGTAGTTCCAGTCGCTGTATTCCAGATGATTGGATACCGCGGCGTTGTTCTTGGACACGGCGAAGGTGTTCTCGTCCACGCTGCCGTTGATGCCGCTGTAATGATAGGCGAACACTGCTTTGGCGTCGCCGTCGGCGTCCATGAGGCCGTTGGTATTGGCGACGGTTTTGCCTTGCTTGGCCAGCACATTGTTGAGCGCGGCATGGGAGCCGTTGGCCACGGTAAAGTAGTAGTCGCCCGCGTCCAGAATCCAGGTGCCCTGGGTTCCATCGGCGTTTTTGTGCAGCATATCATAGCTGGCTACGTCCTGCATATCCACATGCAGCACCTTGGTTTCGCTCTGGCCGGGCTGCAGCAGTCCGGTGATGTCGTAAGCTGCCAGCTGAATGGCGCTCTTTTCCACACCGCCCTGGATGTAGGGAGCCTGGGCGTAGAGTTGGATGTTGGATTTGCCTGCTACGGAGCCGATGTTGGTAACCTGCACGGTAAAGTCCATGGTGAAGTGATGACCGGCGCGGCTGATGACGGGGTCGCCCACCAGCTCCTGGGTGAAGGTGGTATAGCTCAGGCCAAAGCCGAAAGGATACACCACTTCTTCATTATAGCGCCAATTACCCTGGGAGGCGAAGACGCCTGTCTTGGAATCAGCGTTGCCCAGGCCGTACACTATGTCATTGTACCGAGTTTCATAGTAGCGATAGCCCACATAGATGCTTTCCGCTTCCACCACGTAACTGTGGCTGTTCACGCGGGTCACGGAGGTGTCGGCGCTGCCGTCGGTGTTGAAGTTGGTGAACTTGTAATCGCCGAAGTTGACCATGGCGGGGGCGGACAGATTCTTGGCCGCGTAAGTGTCAGGCAGGCCGCCGGAGGGACTTACGTTGCCCACCAGCACGTCCGCCACGCCCAGCATACCGAAGGAGCCGGGATGGGCGATCCACAGAATGGCGTCGATTTTGTCGTTGTTCTGCAGCTCGGCAATTTCGATGGCGTTGACGCAGTTGACCAGCACCACCACTTTGTCAAAGTTTTCGGTGGCCACGCGGATGATTTCCCGCTCGTTGGTGGTCAGTTCCAGAGGTTCGGTATTTCCCTGGCCTTCATATACACCGCCCACGGCATAGTCGCCGTTTTCACTGCTGGGGCGGCCGACGACAACGATCGCCGCGTCATTGTATTCATGCAGGCTGTCCATGAAGGAAGGAGCGTACTTTTCGATGGTTTCCAGGGAAGGATCGTCGAAGTGCTTGGAAATATCGTCGTTGAAGGACTGCATGGAGGGGATGTAGGTGAACCGGCCCCAGCCGCTGAATTCCTTGCTGTATCCCTCATAGGCTTCAAAGGGGACGGGGTTGATCTTCATTTCCGCGCCTTCAAAGTCGTAGTCATCCAGCTTCTTGAAGCTGGGCTTGATGTTGTTGCGCTGCACATTGCGGCGGGCGTTTCTGAAGTCGGTACGGTTCTTGCTGAGCGCGTCCTCCAGGGTGATGATAGAACCCACAATGGGCATGCCCTGACCGGAAGCCAGGATGGGATAGTAGCTCTTCATGCCCAACAGGCTCACGCTGATGCCCTTTTGCAGTGGAAGTACGCCGTTGTTTTTCAGCAGCACGGTGCCGCCAGCGGCTAGCTCCCGGCTGAAATCAATGAAGTGCTGAATCGTGGCGTGGGTGTTCAGGGTGCCGTCCTCGTTGCGCAGCTCCTGCGGCGGCGTGAATGCGGTCCACAGGGTGCCTTCCCCGGTGGATACTACCTTCTGGCTGGTGGTGCCCAGGGTTTCATCCACCTGCTGGCGGAACCGTTCCAGCATGACACCCGCAACGGAGGAAACCGCCAACAGCAGCGCCATGATAAATGTGAGTGCCCGGAATAATCCAGTTCTTTTTGCCATATGTACCTTCCCTTCTTCCTTTCGGAAAGATCTTTGTGTCAGGGAAAGTATAGCACAAACGGACAAAAAAAGACGTGATACAGCATATCACGTCGATTTTATAGAATAAGTGGCAGATTACCGGACATCAAAAATACAAATCGTGAGTACGAACACGTCTCCCTCCGTGCGGGCATGCACGGAACCATGATACTTTTCCGATAGAATTTTCATACTCTTCATGCCGAACCCATGAAAGCCCTCCTCTTCCTTTTTGGTGGTGGCAGGCATGCCGTCAAAGAATTGAAGCTGATCGGAAAAATAATTGGTCACCACCACCGTGATCATAGCCCCGGTGCGCTCCGTTACAATATCCACGATCTTCTTTTCCGGGTCCTCCACCTTGCGCACGGCCTCGATGGCATTGTCCACCGCGTTGCCGAACAGGGAATACACGTCCATGGTGCTCATGAAGGAAAAGTCCGCGCCGTTACCGGTGTAAGTAAGTAATATACCTTCCTCCTTACAGACCAGGCTGTTCTTGGTCAGCAGCACATCCAGGGCTTCGTTTCCGGTTTTGATCTTGCTGTCGTACACGTTCACCGCTTCCTCAATAGAGCGGATATCATCCTTGGACAGCATGGCATTCATTTCAGCCAAGCGATGCTTCAAATCGTGATGCTTGATATTGATGGTGTCGATGGTCTTCTTCGTCAGCTCATACTGCCGCTGATCCTCCTGCCAGAGCAGGCGGATGGTGTCATTTTCATATTGCAGATCAATTTCATGGAACAGAATCAGCTGCACCGCCAGCGCCATCACGCAGCAAGCGATGGCGTACAGGCTTACGGAAATTGAGCCGCTGTCGCCAAATGCATCGGCGATGCGGGTAAAACCCATGGTGAGGATCACGATGGCGAAAACGATCAGCGTCAGGCGGCGATCCGTGCGCCGGAAGCACTGGCATTTGGCGGAGTACACCCCCAGCGTGGCGGCCAACACCAGGTAAATGGGCGGGAATAGCACATATTCCACTGCCTCCCAGCGGGGCAGACCAAACAGGGAATCGGGTAAAATCGATGTGGTCATGCTGATGATCTTAACGATCTGAAACGTCAGGTGCTCCACCGCGTAGCCCGCGGCGCAGGCGGAGGCTACAGTGCGGAAATTCAGGTTGAAACAAAAACACATTGCTGCGATGGATGTGGAAAAAACCAGGATGATCCTAAGCAGCCGCATCAGCATTTCCGGGGCTGTGGGAATATAGAAAAGGAAAAGGTAAGACGCCGCCACAGTAGCCAATGTGCCCAGCAGATACCGAAAGAAAAAGTGCTGCCGCTTTTCGCAAGGAAACAGAAAAATCAATTCCGCCAGTAGAATCTCAAAGGCGAAGGCAATCCGATGGGTGACGCTCATAGGCTTTTCCCTCCCAGAAAATCCGTTACAGCGTTCAGAAAGGCTGGCCGCATCTTGCGTGAAACAGATATCTCGGCTCCGGACACGGTCACTGTTTCCCGGGACACTGCCTCCAGGTATTTGAGATTGACCAGATAGCTTTGATTGCACTGGGCGAAATGGGGCCGATTGATTTTTTTCTGTGCCTCCTTCAGGGTGGTGTATTCGGTGAAATCTCCCTGGGCAGTGTGATAAATCACATAATGCCCGGTGACCTCCAGATATTTAATGATGGAAAGGGGCACCAGGTGAAGGGTGCCCTCCTGCTTGATCTGAATCACTTCATCATTCTTTTTCGCTGTCCGGGTCACAGCCCGCTTGATTTTGATGGCAAAGCTGTATTTGTTTACCGGCTTCAAAATAAAATCCGTCGCGTCCACCTCATAGCCGGAAATGGCGTACTGGGCCATGTTCGTGACGAAAATCAGAATAACGGTGGGGTCCACCTTTCGCAACGCCTGGGCAGTTTCCATGCCGTTCACGCCGGGCATGTCAATATCCATCAGCACGATATCAAAGCCCTTCATTTCACCCATGATGAAATTCAGGCCGGAAGGATAGGGTGCTATTTCAAACTGAATCTGCTCCTGCCGGAAAAGCTCATTCAGATACCCTTGGATTTTCTCCCGCTCAGCGGCGTCGTCCTCCACGATCGCAACACGTATCATTTCGTCCCCTCCACGCTTTGCCTGCTGCGCAGCATACATATTGCTCAGATTGCTTTACCAAATACATTATAACGAAATGCCTTTTGAAAATCAACAAATCATGAAAGGACAGTCATCGGTTTGCTGCTGTTTTCTATTTTTTTTAGCTTACTGACACCGGCTCAGTGAAACAAAATGTCAATCCATGCGTTGTACAGGAAATGGCGACCGGTCAAGGTCTGATGCAAACCATTGGATTTACAGAGGAAAAGATTGTTTCCCGCTTCCGTATTCAGACCGTAAGAGAAACAGTCCGGGCTTTTGAGCAAGCCGTTCATCAGATTCAACGTGGCGGTGGACAGATCATCCCGAGGGCCGCCGCAGCAGGCGTACACGAAGTACTTGCCCTGATAATCGCTCTGTGCATATACGCTGTCGGTGATTGTGGGAATGCCAATACTGTTGCTCATGGGCAGGAAGTAATAGGCGGTGTCCAACAGCTTGCAGAAGGAATACCAGCACACGCGGCAACCGTTGGAATAACCGGCGAAGGCGCGGTGATTCCGGCTGACGGCAAAGCCGGCGTCGTCCGGCGTTTCAGCATAGGTGCTGTACGCGCTTTCCACAGCAGGCATCAGCTCCAGCCGAATCTCTTGAACAAACTATTCCACATTCAAGGCGCGATTCCCGTAATCGTAGTAGTAGGTAGGAAACACCATGATAAAAGGAACGGCCACACCCACTTCGATCATGTTGTCAACAGCATTCTTGGCTTTTTCATCCATGATGAAGCTGTCCTGTGTTTCATTGGTGCCATGAAAGAAATACATCACAGGATAGCGCTCCGTTCCATTTTTCTTTGAAAAAGCGGCCTGCCGGAGCGTGTTCGTTCCAGCAGGCCGCAAAGCAACGATTTGATTATTTCGCAGCGCCCCAGTAAGCGGCAGCGTCAGCTAACCAGGCTTCTTCCGTCTCGAAGGCGGGGGTGCTGCCGCCGGTGGCCGTCGTGGAGCGGACGTACTGGCCGCCGTCGGCAAAGCCCAGGCAGAAGTTCAGGCCGAAGGTGAAAGCACCGTCTTCCTCGGTCAGGTCGTAGGTATAGTCCACCGTGCGGATATCGCCGTGGGTGATCATGTTTTCGATGGTCGCTCCTTCGTAGCTGTAGCTGGTGAAGGCGAGGAAGATCTCTTCGTCGTCCATGTTTGTCCAGTAGCCGTAGTAGTAATAGGTCACGCCATCGCCTTCCGTGCTCTGGGCCATCCGGGCAAAGCCGTCTTCATACAGGTCGATCTTCAGGGAAACGTTCTTTTTGCTGGTTTCAGGATCGCTCACAGCGGTAAACTGGTAAGCGATGGCCTTGCCGGACACATCCTCCTGCATGCTCTGCTCTGGGGTGTATTCTTGCCAGACTTCATAGTCGGTGGTGGGGGTCTTATATTCGGCCAGGGCGGTGCAGGCGAGGGACAGGATCGCGATCAGGGCGATCAGGGTGCGGAACAGGTTCTTCATGGATTTTTCCTCCTTTATTTTTTCAACACCGTATCGGTGGTTGAATCGAAATGAGTCAGCGGGCTTTACGGCTGCCGGCTGCCATAGCGGCGATGCTGAGGGCAACGGCCAGCACCAGCGCAACGCAGGTGAGGATGAAGAACACGGACAGGCCGGTGTTCATCACGTCGCCGGTGAGATAGAAGGCCACATAGCTGGCGCGTCCGGCGGCAAAGGCCGCGGCGGCGGCGGCCAGAGCAGTGAAAGTCAGGAACGAAGGAACGTGGAGCACATCCTTGAAGGCGGCGACTGCGCCAAGCACGAGGGCCGCGGCCAGCAGGACCGTGACCAAGGGCACGTTTTCAGTGCTTTCAAAGGATGACGCGGTCAGCACACGGTAAAAGATCAGGCTGAGCGCGGTCAGGATGGGCACGGTCAGACGCAGGGCGAAGGCCCGTTCGTTTTCAGGCTTACGCATGGCTTCCTTCCTCCTTTTTATTGACGTTGAACAGATACAAAGCAGCGGTGAGGAGGGCGGCTGCGCCAAAGACGATTTCCAGCGCCAGCAGCGCGGGCTGCCACCAGGGAGTGACTGTTTCGATGCGGTCATTTGCGGACTGGCCGTTCATGGCCGAGCTGTTGACGAAGGCGTACAGCACGTGATGGGCGGCTTCACGCATGGCGACGCGCAGCGTGGGATCGCTCCTGAAGGCTTCCGCGGACAGGGTGGTATTGACGTATGAGCCGCTTTCCGCGTCGAAGGTGCCGTTGTTCATCATGGTGGAGGTGCCGGCGGCGATGATGGCGTTGCCGTCATACAGACCGGCGGTGGGAGAGTTCAGGTCAGTGATCACGAAGCAGTCGCTGCCCCATTCCTTGCGCAGCACGGTGGTCATCAGGTCGTATTCCGCCGCGGTGCCGAGCACGCCCAGGCGGTTGTAGGAGCCCATGAGCCCCATCGCGCCGCCGTAGGTCATCAAGCCCTCGAAGCCGCGCAGCATGTTCTCGCGCAGATCCTGTTCGGTCACAAAGGTGGCCACGCCGATGCGGTTCTGCTCCTGGTCGTTGGCGGAGAAGTGCTTGACCACCATCACCAGGCCCTTGCTCCAGCCGCCCTTGACCTGCTCCGCGCCAATCAGGCTGTTGAGCACGGGGTCGGCGGAGTAATATTCGGTGGCGCGGCCGCCGTAAGGCGTGCGGTGCAGGTTGGTACCGGGGCCGTAAAGGAAGCTGGCACCGCAGTACAGGCTGTCTTCTCCCATCATCTCGCCCTCGGCGAGGGCCAGCGCCTTGTTGAAGGTGGAGGCCAGGGTAGGTTCGGAACAGTAGAAGCTGGCATCCATGGGTACCAGATCCACCTTTTCTTCCGTGATGCTGTCGCTGACCATGTAGGAAGACCCGATGGGCTGCCGGTCAGCGCCGACTTTACTGTACAGGTAGGGGATGTTGAGACCGGTGGGCGAATCGCCGCCGATGATCTCCAGGAAGGAAACCGACGGTGCGGCGCTGATGCGGTAGCGGCCATTGGCGACCAGCGCCACGATGTCCTCAACGGTCAGGTTATCCAGCAGTGTGTTCCAGTACTCGTCGTTATAAGGACGTCCGCGCATCATCGCGGCAGAAAGGATGGTGCTGCCGTCGCCGGTCTTGACGTCATACACTTGGATGCGGGAGGCGGTGTCGTTGTACTTCCCGTTCTCATACTTTTTCTTGTCGTTGAGGGCGGCTTTCAGCTTATCCCCGGCGGTCAGCTGAATGGTCTCGGGCCAGGTGCCCTGCCAATCCTGACGGGAAAGATAGGTGATTCGATCCGCTTCCTCCAGCCAGTAGTTGATGTCCGCATCCGGAAAGCTGGCGGTAATGGATTCACCAGTGTAGAGGGACTTGGCGTAAGTACTGGCATCCGTTTCCGCCTGGTTCCAGGTATAGGTCAGGGCGGCGCTGCCGTTCACGTTCGCTCCCTTGGCGGCCAGGATGTTATTCACCGCGTCATGGGCGCTGCTGCCTACAGCGAAATAATAATTCCCCGCTTCCATGATATAGGTGCCATAGCCCTTCGTATCAAAGGACGCCAGCCATTGCATGGGTACTTGGACTGTCACGGTTTCAGAAGCGCCGGGCGCCAGTTCAGCGGTCTTTTCAAAACCCATCAGCTGTACGGCGGCTTTTTCAATCAGGTGCTCTTTATCGTATTCTGTGTAGGGGGATTGGCCGTATACCTGTACCACTTCTTTGCCAGTTACAGCGCCAGTGTTGGTCACCTTCACCTGAACAGCGGCGGTGTTCGCGGTGTCATCGAAGGTAACACCTTGCAATTCCTGAGTAAACGTGGTATAGCTCAGGCCATATCCAAAGGGGTACAGCACATCCTGTTCCCAGGTCCAGCCGCCGAAGGAGGCGTTGCCCTGATTCAGTACACTGTCCTCGTAGCGGGTCTCATAATATTTGTAGTCCTTGTAAATGCTTTCGGCGTACACCACATAGGTCTTCGCCTGGGAGGCCATGATTTTGGAGGCGTTGGTATAGCTGTGGTCGCCGTAATTCTGCATCGCGGCGGAGGCGTGGGAATCCACAGCCACCGTTTCCACCGTGCGGCCAGAAGGAGAGGCTTTGCCTGTGATCACATCCGCCAGGCCGTAAGCGCCGCGGTAGCCAGCGTTGCCTAGGTGCAGGATTGCGCTGATTTCCGGATCAGCCTGCAGAGAAGCCATTTCGGGATAAAAGTCACCGCTGAGCAAAACGATGACCTTGCCCGCCGCCGCTTTCGCATGGGCGATCAGGGAAAGCTCCTCGGCAGTCAGAGCCAGGCCGCCCTCCGGCATGTCAGCGCCCTCTCCAGCGGAACGTCCGATGACCACTAACGCGGCATCCGCCTGCGCACCTTCGGTGATGACGTTCAGGCCGTCAAATGTAAGCGCCTGCTCGACGGTCGTGGCGTTGGCCAGGTCCGCGGCGTTCATGCTGCCGCCGCCATGGGCCAGAGCCTGCATGAAGCTACCGCCTCCCAGCACCAGTACAGTGCCATTTTGCATAGGCAGCGCATTGTTTTCATTTTTCAGCAGGATCGTACCCTCCCGGCCGATCTGCCGAATCAGCGCCGCTTTGGCCTGATACTGTTCTTCCAGGGAATTGTAGGCGGATTTGAAATACTGGGTATCTTCTTTCTCCGCACCGTTGGCTTTCACGATGCGGCTGGTTTCGATGCCCAGGGTGGAATTGATCAACGCGGAATATGTGCCCGCCACGCCGCTGCCTGCCACAGTAAACGCCGTGAGCAGGACGAACACAACCGTCAGGGTACGCCATAATCCGGTTTTTCGCTGTTTCATGGTCTTTCTTCCTCCTTCGTTTCTCCCATGATTTTCATGGCTGTATCATAGCTGAAAAGGACAAAAAAGCAATAGAAAACGCCCAACCTTGCAGATTGGGCGCATAAAATGATTTCATTAGTCCGACATGGGAAGAAGCAGCTTCAGGGAGAATATCTGCTGATTCATACTGATGGTCATTTCTCCCCGGTACTTTTTCACCAGGTATTGCATACTTTTGACTCCGTAGCCATGGATTGTCTGATCTGATTTTGTTGTGACCGGTAAGCCGTTCTCTACCTGTAGGGTATCTCCTTGATAGAAATTCTCCACACAGACGGAGGTCATGCCCATTGCGCCGACGATTGTCAGGGTGATGATGCGCATATCGGGACTTTCCACCTGCCGGACTGCCTCGATGGCATTGTCCAATGCATTGCCGAAAAGTGAGTAGATATCCGGCTTCTCCATGAAGTTCAGCCTCTGCCCGTCTGCCACACAATTTAGGCGGATCTTTTCTTTCTGACAGATCAATCCCTTCTCAGAAAGCAGGAGATTCAGCACCTCATTTCCCGTATCCACCCGGGAATCGTACACATCAATCAATTCTCGGATGCTGTCGATTTCCCGTTGGGTACTGTCATCCTGCTGGGCGGAAATCAGCCGCAGCAAATGACGCATGTCATGGCATTTCAGGTTGAGCATCCGTACCGTTTCCTGAGACAATGCCAACTGCTTGCGCTCCTGGTTCCACATTTCCTGAATCACAGCCGCTTCATGCTTCATCTCATCCATTTTAAAAATGTTGTGGAGAATCACCAGCGCGCCGACGCAAGCTGCCATATCATACAAATCCATGATCACTTGCTGAACTGTGCTGAGCCCCTCTTTATTCGCCCGCCAAAGCGCGGTCAGCACCACTGTGCAAACCAGGATCATACCGCTGACCGACAGGATTTTCCGATTCGCCATATACTTGAGCGTATTTCGGTTGATCCTGCGCGTGAACGATAACACCATCAAGGCAAGCAACGCGAAGATCAAAAGCAGATAAACTCCGTTATATGTGATGCCTTTTTCCAAACCAGTCGATAATATCACAAGATCGAAAATCCGGTTAAAGGTGTGCTGCGCAGCGTAAGCCGCCGCGCCGCAGTACAGCGCCGACAGCAGATCGCAGTCAAAGCATAACATCGTGACCGCGATCCCCAGACTGAATAAAATCAAATATCTGAGGATATAGAGCGGCAGGATTGACGCCCAGGTGCTGTTCCACTGTTTGGAAAGAAAAAAGCTTATCGCCAGCATGAGAAGCAACCGCAGAAAAAAGTGCTTTCTCCTTGGCAAACGAATCACCATGGGAATCAAAAAGAGGAAGTATTCCACCAGAAATTCATACCTGGGGAAGCGATCCAGCCACCAATTCAAAATTGTCACAGGTTTTTTCCCTCCCCCAGCCAGATATTCAAGTCCTGCATAAACTGCTTTTTCTTGGGATGACTGATTTGGATCGTCTCTCCGTTGATCAATCGAATATCATAACCAAGCACAGCTTGGATCGCTTTCGGGTTCACAAGATAGCAGCTGTTGCAGCGAAGAAAGCCGGACCCCCGAAGAGACGCTTCCGTTTCCGCCAGGGAACCGGTGGCCTGAACAGCGTCCTTAAAGGTGTGATAGGTGAGCATGTGCCGATTCACCTCGACATACAAAATATCCCTCGCCGGCAGACGGATGATGCCCTGCCGCATATTCAGCGTCACGTATTCTTCCACGCGCGTCTGCAAAATCCCGATGCATTTTCGCATCCGCATGAGAAAATCATAATAGCTGACGGGTTTGAGAATGAATCCAGCGGCGTTTACATCGTACCCCCTCACTGCATACTGCGCCATATTCGTAACAAATACCAGCAGCACGCTGCTGTCCTTTTTCCGCAGAGCTGTAGCCGCTTCCATCCCATTGAGGCCCGGCATCTGAATATCCAAAAAAATAAGATCATAATCCGGCCTGTATTGTTCAATAAAGACGCCTGCATTATCAAATACAGTTACCTGAAAAGAGTCGTCCGGACAATTCTCTGTAAAAAAATGATGGATGTGGCTTTGTAACAGATCGCTGTCTTGCTTTTCATCCTCTACGATGGCAAGCCGAAAGACCATTCTTTCCCCACTCCTCGCATCGCTTGCTTTTCTATGCTACTATAATAAAGTCGTATCTACGCCAACCTTCGGTAGAGACAAAAACGATTTGGAAAGGGAAGGAGCGTAGCGACTGAGCCTTCCAAATCGCGCGGCATTTGCCGCCTCCATTGGGTATCGAAATCCGCTTCGGATTTTGATATAAGGATACCCCTCATAATTGCGCCAAAACCAGCCGTGTCATCTTCGGCGACCCAAAGTTTCGAGAAAAAGCGCAATTCAAACGCACTGTTTGCACGCGAAATAAACCTCGTTACGCAACCTTCATTCGATTGCGAGCAAGGTATAAATTCGTAAGTGCAAACAGTGTGCAGCAATGCTGATGCAGTTTTTCCCGTCCTCGGAATCGTGTTTTGCAAAAATGAAAGATTCTCTTTATCACGCAAAACACATGTTCAACTTTGGAACGAACCGAGGATTTCGCATGTTCGATTGCTTTGAGCAGCTCGAACTTTTCGCCGCTTGCTTTCTTCAGCTGCGACGGACGCTTGTTGATTTGATACAGGATAGGATGTCCTTCATTGTTGACAAGAATTGCATCATCCTTCTTTTCTGCACCCAGATACCCGCTGTCCGCATCCACGCCGATGTGCTCCTTGTAGCCGAAGTACCACTGGTTGCCCTTTTTGACGGAATGAGCTTCCGGATCACGCTGCTTTTCCTTGTTTTTCGTCGATGAAGGCGCGGCTATCAGCGTCGAATCCACAATCGTTCCCTTTTTCAGCATCCGATTGCACTTCTGCAAACTTTCGACCACATTCGTGAAAAAAGCCTCGCCGAGCTGGTTTTGCTCAAGGATATGCCGAAAACGCCCGATGGTATCGCCATCCGGCACCTGATTGCTGGAGTCCACGCCGCAGAACTGCGAGAACGCACGGCTGTCGATGATTTCATTGCGCGCCGCGTCATCCGCGAGGTTGTAGAGGTGCTGCAGCACATAGATTCGGAGCATCAATTCCAAGTCGTAGGGCTTATTGCCGCGCTCTCCTTTGTAATAGTGCGGCTGCACGATCCCGACCCATTCCGACCACGGAATCAGTTTCTCCATGATTCCCAGAAACTCTTTCTTCTTCGTTGATGCCTGCCCCAGCTCGTCGCTGATTAGGCTCATCGTCAATTGCTTCTTCACCTCTTTATTATACCTCTTTCCCGACCTTTTTGCTGTTCTTTCTTTGTGCGGGATTGCCCTTATATTTAATGCGGCAAAAACTACTTCATTCAAAGAACAATCGGAGAAAAAGACATATTCCGCATTCCTTTGGTTATTGAGAAATAAGGATTTTCGCCCATTTCTTTTTGGCGACGGTCTTGTAAATTTTTGCGTTACAGCAGGGATCAGTGTAGCGGTTCCGTTCATCATTACGAATGCTCTTGGGATTTCTTCTGGCAGTTATGGGATAATCACCGGATGCCTCGGCTTTGGCTCTGTTTTAAGCGCCTTGTTCCAAACCAAACATCCTTGTAAAACGGAGCTTAAATACCTATATGTTAAAGTAGGAAGCCTTGGATTCATAATGCTATTGATTAGTCTTATTGCGCGGATTCCATATCATCATATCCTCACAGTTATGGCTTCTTGCATACTTGAGTTTATCGTTGGTTGGCTAAGCGTAGCAATCAACATCAAGACAATTACAACAATCCAAATATTTGTCCAAGATGACCTTCGTGGCAAAGTTATTGGCACTCTGACAGCAGTATCATATAGTTTGATACCTATATCGCTGCTTTTGGCTGGTACAGCTGTTGACATGGTGGAATCTTACGTTATCCCGCTGATTTGCGGCAGTCTGCTTGTTGTGTTGCTCGGATGTATACGTCTGTTGGACTTGCGTGCAAATAAGTTGCCGACAGAATAGGGTTATGAATACATTTTCTTAAACCATCAGGCAGTAATACGCGCTTGCAAACAGCAGCACATTCGCTGCTGCGGATATTCCACGCGTGATTTTCAAGCCGTACACAGAGGTGCAGCATACGGCAAAATAGGCAATGTTCTCAACGCCCCACAAAAGGAACAGGCGCGGTGAAAAAGCGGAGTACAGAAAGCCGACAGCAAGGGTAAGCAGCAGGTTAATTGCAACTGCGTTCAAGCCGTAGGACAGGATAATTTGCTTCGTTGCAAATGGAAGCGACAAGCCCAGCAAGCGTTTGTCCGAAACGGCTTTTACCTGTTGAATCAAAAGCTGGTGAAGCGTACTGAAAACCGTTGCAGCACAAAATCCGGCGATGCCCTTCGTTATGGAAGGATTCTCAAGCAGCGGGACAAAGGTCAGTAAATCCGTTCGCCACACAAGCCACCCGGCGAACAAAAGAAGCGCCAGCAGAATCAGTATCCTTTTCTGCATCCGCAGGATCTCAAGCAGGCTCTTCATCCACAGAGCGGTACGCTTCGTTGGTTTCCAATGATGGAGCATTGGGGCGCTGACATAGGACGGGCGATTTTCTTCCGCCATTTGCCGCATTTTCACATAGTCGTTATGGCTTAACGCCGTTGCAGACATTTCAAGAAACTGCAACCGTTCAAAATACTTCGGCAGATTCAGGCGCAAAACACGCTGCGCATAAAGCCAGAGAGCGCACAGCGAAGCAGCCAACAATGCGATGGAGAGGAACGAGTGCAGTATCAACAGGACGGAGCATACTGCGAAAATCGGGAGTGACAGCCACTTAGCTTTGCTCTGTAAATGGTAGAAAATCCACGAAAGAAAAGAGCAGTTGCAGCCATAGAGCGCAAGCAGCCCAAACAGCTTTCCGAGCGCAGCATCAAACAGAAAACCGCTTAGAATAAAGGATAATACTCCCGCGATGAAAATCGAAAGCAGAACTGACAATCCCTGTTTTCTGCAAAGCACTTTGTAAAACTGCTTTGTATTGTAGGTCAACATCACCGATGCGGCTTCCATTCTGAACACGGGCGTCCGGTTTAGAAAAACACGGAACAGGTTGATTGTCACCACGGCCAGCAGAACATAGAGAATCCCTTGCGAAGAAACTGCCGTTCCGCGTCCGGCTTTAGCAACCACAAAAATGAGTTGATATGCAAGTGCGACCCCGACAATCAAAAAGCCCAACAGGGGTTGCCACGCATGACGGAGCGTTCCCTTCATAAGCCGCAGCTTGTTTTTTAAGAGCAGAATTTCAGCCTGACATTTCATTCTGTTCCACCAACCTTAAATAAACCGCTTCCATGGTGCTGTTTCTGCCAAGTTTCGTTGACGCAAGCAATTCCTCTTTTGAGCCTGACGCAAGGCATTTTCCTTTTTTTATAATGACGTACTGGTCACACACATTCTCCGCCACGTCCAGCAAATGACTGGATAAAATGACGAGTTTGCCCTTGCTTTTTTGCTCCAACAGCAGGGTTTTCAGCGTTGCAATCTGTTTGGGGTCAAATCCTGAAAACGGCTCGTCCGCAATAAGGATTTCAAACTCCCGCAGCAGTGCCATTGCAATCATCAGCTTTTGCCGTGTCCCCTTCGAGAGAGCAGACGGTATTTTGTTTTGATGCTCACGCATATCGAGCCTTTCCAGAAGCTCGGTTTCGGAAGCGCCGCTTTGAGGGTAGACTGCCTTGGTAAAATGCAGATGTTCCAGCAGGGATAATTCCTCATAGAAAACCGGCGTGTCAGGAATATAGGAAATTGGATAAGTATCTGGGCGCAGAGAAAAAATATCTTTTCCGTCCCAGAGAATCATGCCCTTGTCCGGGGGAAGGAAACGATAAATGCTCTTTATGGCAGTCGATTTTCCGGCACCGTTTTCTCCAATCAGACCAACAATTTTTCCTCTGTTCGCGGAAAAGGAAAGACCGTCCAATGCAACCGTTTTGCCGTATGAGTAGTAGACTTGTCTGACTTCAAAATCCATTTTCCGCTCCTTTCCAGCGGCATATCCTTGCACCGCCACTTATCACTTTTAGCCTTTGAACGATATAACTATCCAATATAATTATACCATGCAAATTGCGAACTTTTCAATTACTGTCTCCATACAAATGTGCAACTTTTCTATGAACGCCGCACTTTTTCGCCGCCACGCTTGCCGCCCTGCGGCGTTCCTCGCTGTATGGGGCGGTCAGACGAAAGGAGAACCGCCCCTTGCGGATTTCAAATTCCATGCAGCCCGTGTCCGGATCTGCGTCGGTCTGGCGGCACTCGCCGGGGTGAGCTGCGGCATAGGCGGTCAGCCTGTTCTTGAGGTCGGTGTTGTGGGTGCGGATATAGATTAGCGGGTCTTTCTCGTCAAACCATATATCGGTGGTCTTTTCCTGCTTCGTAAGCTCTGTTCTCATAAACTCTCCTTTCTGCGCCCCTGTTACGCAATATGGGCATTTTTCGGGTGTTTTTCCCGGCTCTTGACTTGGGGAAAACGGCGATTTTTCAATGGAAAACGCTCCGGCAATACATTCCTCGTCCGAAGCGTTCCCAGCGTCAAATATGCGATTTTTCCGGCTCTTGACCGTCAATCATAAATCAGCTCATGCTTGATGATTTCCTCGGCTCGGCTGCGGATGGAGTTCATGGACTGCACCCATAACATCTGATTTTCCGCTTTCATAGCTTCGTCTACGCCCTCGGCTTCGGCCATCTGCTCAATGATAAGACTGCATCTTTCCGTTGCCTGCTCGTTCAGATCGGCAAGGTAGGTGTGTAGTTCACCTGAGAGGACAAGGGTCGAATAGAGGGCAGGGCGAAACTGTCTCAAATACGCCCTGTGAAGATTGCCCCACCTGCCAATGGGACGGTGTTCCTCCGGCAGCTTCCAGTCCGGCACATAGTAATCGCCTACGAGAATGTAGTCGATGCCGTTTTCGTGGATTCTTGGCTTCAATTCTTTCATGCTGGTACTTCCTCCTGTCTTGCTTTCTTTTTGTGGTACTCATCTCTGCGCTTGGCAAGGGTGGCTTCATATCGCCGAATGGCTTCGGGGTCTCCGGCTTCCGCATCGGCTTTCATTTTCTGATAGCATCTGACGGTGGCTTCACTCTGGTGTTTCCGTTTCTCAGCCAGCTTCCTTGCGGCTTCTTCATCGGTCTTGGCAAGCTCCACAAGGGCTTCGTGTTCCGCTTTGCGCTTGGCAGTCCTTGTGCGGACATACTCCTTTTTTCGGGCTTCCATCATGGCGGCGTACTCTGGATCAGCCGCCATTCTCGCTTCCTCACGCTCCTTTTTGCGCTGTCTGGCTTCGGCTTCCTTGGCTTTCAGAGCTTCCCACGCCTTAGCGGCTTCCGGGTCGGTTTTTGCCGCGTCTTTCAGTTCCTTGCGTGTCAGCTTCTTTTTACGGTTGGCTCTTTCTATCCGCTTGCGCTCCGTTTCAAGCATCTTTTCACGCTTGATGCGCTCCTTTTCCTCTAACTGATTGATATATTCCGGGTCGGCTTCTCTGGCTTCCTGCAACTTCTGACGGTGTTTCCGGTTTCGCTCACGCTGAATTGCAAGATGTTCCTCGTATTTTGCGACCGCTTCGGGGTCTCCGGCTTCCGCAGCCGCCCGCAGAGCGTCCAGCTTCTGCTTTCTGCGCTCGGTTGACCGCTTGCCCTTTTCCTGCTTCTTCCGCAGCTGCTCGGCTTCGATGGCTGCGATGCGTTCTTCCTCGGAAACAGCTTCAACAGGCGGGTAGTAGTTGCCGATGAAATTGAAATGAATATCAATGTTCTGCTGGCGGTAGATAGTCCGTCCGCCTATGGCTTCGTGAACCTCAATCCTGTCAATGAACGCATAGAGCATGGTATCGGTCAGTTCCTCGCAGTCCCGGTATTTCCTGACCAGAGCGATAAAGCGGGATGCGTCCACCTGCTTGATCTCGTCCTGCTGAACCAGACTTTCCAGCTCTGCAACATGCTTTTCCAACACAAGCTGTTCTTCATCGTACTGCTGAATCATGCGCTGTGCCTGTCGCTCCGGCAGTAAGCCGCTCAAGGTACTCTCATATAGCTTGCTAATTTTCTCGTCCAATTCAGTCATTCGCTTCTTCGCTTCGGCAAGCTCCTGCTGTCCGTTGTCCGCCGCTCTTGCCTGATGCTCATTCCAAACGGCTTTGAGCTGCTGAATAAACTCGACCTCGTTTTCAAGGACATATTTGCTCACCGCTTGAATTGCCCGCAAAATCGCCGCTTCCAGAACCGATGTTTTCACATAGTGGGAGACGCAATCGTTTGTGGCGCTTCGGTAGTTGCCGCATTGGAAAGCGGAATCAGAATCATAGCGTTTGCCGCTGTGCTTGGTTTCTGGGCTGATATAGCCCATCCTTGCCCCGCAGTCAGCGCAGTACACCAGCCCGGACAGGCGGTGGGAGTAGGTGCCGTTCGCCACTCTCGGCTTTTTCTTTGAGCGTATCTTTCTGGCAATATCCCATGTGTCCTGGTTGATGATAGCTTCATGCGTATCGGGGAAAATCATCAGCTCGTCCGGCGTTGCGGCTCTGCGCTGCTTGGTCTTGAAGTTCTCGCAGATGGATTTGCCCAACACGGTATGACCGAGGTATTCCTGCCTGTCGAGGATATAGCCGATGGTGGTGGCGTTCCAGCGGTAAGGGTCTGCAATTTCCTTGTGACGGCAGTTATTCGGCTGATTCATGGCAGCGTAGGCAGACGGTATCAGCACCTTTTCCTTGGTCAGAATCTCCGCAATGCCTGTTGTGGTAACGCCCTGACACACCAGCCGGAAGATTTTCCTGACAACCTTTGCGGCAGGCTCGTCCACGATAAGGGTCTGTTTATCGCCCGGTTCTCTCTTGTAGCCATAGGGGATTGAGCCGCTGCATCTCAGCCCGTCCTTCATTCTGGACTTGAATACCGCCTTGATTTTGTTGCTGGTGTCCTTTGCGTACCACTCGTTCATGATGTTCAAAAACGGAGTGAAGTCATTGTCCTGCGGGGTGGCGCTGTCCACATTGTTGTTGATAGCTATGAAACGAACGCCCTTCTTCGGGAAAAGAATCTCTGTGTAGTAGCCAACTTGCAGGTGATTTCTGCCAAAACGACTAAGGTTTTTTGCAATCAGGACTTCCACATGACCTGCTTCGATTTCTTCCAGCAGGGCGGCAAAGCCGGGACGGTTGAAATTCGTACCCGAATAACCGTCGTCATAAAAATGGCGAATGTTTCTCAGCCCTTTCTGACGGGCATATTCTTCGAGGTATTTTTTCTGGTTCTGGATGGAGTTTGATTCCCCGGCCTGTTCATCGTCCCTTGACAGACGCTCATACAGGGCTGTGATTTTGATTTCTTCCTTCTTAGCCACGGTTTTGACCTCCCTTCTTCAAAGAAATCTTCGTTTGTGAAACGCTCCTTTTTTCTATCCTCTTATAGTGTAACCGTTGGGGTCTGTCGCCACGAATGAGGTCGGATAGTCCGTGGTCGGAAAGCATTGCATCAGGTTGGGCTTCACAAAAAATCTTGTTTTCCCCGAACCGCTGCCGCCGATCACCAGCACATTTTTATTCCGGGCCGTCTTTGGGTCTTTGGGCCTGCCGTTCATGGTGAGCCGTTCCGTTTGGGTAAGCAGAATGTTATTTTCAAACTTGGGGTCGATATAAGGCGCTATATCCTTGGCCGTCCCCCAGCGGGCGCTGCCGTACTCCATACCCTTACGATACTTTTTCACATTTTTGCCCTTGCAGTACACCACCAGCCGCACGATCACCGCACCGGCGATACCGATGCACAGGTCAAACGGATGCAGGCTGGGGAGGGGATTTGCAAAGGCCGCTGAAAAGCCGTCCGCAAAGTGTAAGAGCTTCCCCGACAGGTCAGCGCCAGCGGCCAGCCGGTACGCCTGCCCAACTTTCCCGAACAGATACACAAAGATCAGATACGGGAGGTTCAAAATCAGCAATTTCCTTACGTCAGGCTTCACAGCTCCAGCCCCCTTTCCTCGATTTTTTCCTTGGCCCGCTGCTTGGTCTGCGCCGCTACCTTTTGCTTCACAGCGGACAAAACCTTGCGGATAGAGGTCCGCTGCTCCTTGGAAAGCGTCTTGGCCGTAAACTCCCGAAACGCCTGTTCCAGATTGTCCGCGTCCTTGGATTTGAAAATCACAACATAGTGGGGCGGTTGGGTGGTCTTATCCTTTCGCAAGGTAAAATCCACGCCGTATTTTTTTGCACAGGGCTTGAACGCTCCAATGTTGGCCTCGGTAATCTCGATGTTGGAGAGGGCGACCCCATGCTTTTTTAACTGCTTTAGGCTCTGCTGGCCGTGATGCAGCGTGTTTTTGCTCTTGGCCCGGTGTTGCAGGTACTTTTTCAGCGCCGCTTGCAGCACTTGGGCCGTGAGCTTGCCCGTTTTCATAGACAGGGCAATGGTCTTTTGGGTGACTTCTTCCTGCAATAGTATCCCTCCTTGTCTGAAAGTCAGAAGCGGCGTCTAAGGTGGAACCACCAGACGCCGCAGATAAATGTGGGTCAAATCCGTACCCGCAGGCCGGAAAGGTCGTCGGCCCGGATACCGACAAGATACCAGCTATCGGCCATTTCAATGCGGGTGGGCCGCCATTTGCCGCCAATCATCACGTCGAAGCACTCCCCGCAATGGAGGCCGCCGTAGTAGTCGGCCAGATCAAAGCGGATGTCGTAGCGGTCTGTCTGCTCGTCAAAAATCAATGCGCCCTGCTTCATAGGGTCGTCCTCCTTTTCTCGTTACAGGCTTTCGTCCCCGCCGCAGGAACCGTCCGGCAGGCCGGATTTGGACTTTCCCCAATCCGGCTGCGCTATGTCGTGCGCGACAAGGGCCGTGTAGTAGTTGGAAATAGTGCTGGGGGCGTTAAACAGCATAGCCCGTAGGTACTGCTTGATGTTGCGGACGCGGGTTGTGTTCTCCCGCAGGCCATCCAGCACAAAGCGGATATGTTCGCCGTTGAGCTTCATGTACTTTGACTTTACCAGCTCGGCGGGGTAGTCGTCCCCGGCAACACGGATCGTCTTGCGGGAGGTGCAGACGGTTTCCAGCATCAGGTCTACGATCTCGTCAAGCTGCTCCCGGTCAATTTGAGAATCCTGAATGAGATAGTCATACTCGATGTTCTCCAAAATGATTTCCCGATAAATCCGTACAGCCTCGTCCTTTCCCGTCCTTTTCCTTTCCGGCGGCGTAGCCGCTGCCTCCGCAGGGGGGAGGGGTCAGGGAGAGGAGAGGAAAGGAATGGAATCGGTACTTTGTCCATCTGTATTTATTTTTTCTGTCTTTGGTAAGTAAGTTGTTTGTATATCTTTATTTAATTGCGTTGGATTTCCCGACGACGGATTATCCGATGTCGGATTTTCCAACACCGGGTCAGCCGATGTTGGATTTTCCAATACCGGCTGCTCGTAGATGGTATAGACCATATCGGCCATTTTGCCTTTCGGGTCGCGTCCCTGCTCCCGCCTGATATATCCAGCCTTTTCAAGCTCCCATACCGCCGTCCTAATCGCGTCGATGCTTTCCCGGTTGATAAGGGACAGGCCCTTTAGGGTGTAGTCCCAATCCTCCGGCAAGGACAGCATTTGCGACAGCAGGCCCTTGGCTTTCAGGGACAGGGCCTTGTTCCGCAGGTGGTGATTTGACATCACCGTGTAGCCTCGATTCTTTTCTACGCGGAATACTGCCATATCAAAATCAGCTCCTTTCACAGTGAATTTGGCCCCGCTGCAAGACCGGTGAGCTTGCCCGGCTGATAGGGACACTCTGCATAGACGCAGAATTGATATTTCCAATCCGGGCGATAAAAGCGGCAGGTGCCGCAATCCTCCGGCGCGTCCGCCCCGCCGCCGTCGTAGTGATCGAAACCGGGCTTTCGGAACGAAGCTACGTCCTATACAGACCCCGAGAACGAGGCGGTCATCCAGTCCGCTCTGGCAAAGCTGGTGCAGGGGAAGACACTGCTGGTCATCGCGCATAGGCTTTCTACGATTGCAGATGCAGACCAGATTATTGTTGTGAATCTGGGAAGAATCGAAGCCACCGGCACACAGGCGGAGCTTCTTGGCTCCTGCCCGCTTTATCGAACCATGTGGGAAGCCCACATCAGCGTCAAAGACGACGGGGAGGTGGCGTAATGCTCAAGACACTGAAAAAATTCTTCGCCTTCTGTGGCAAAGAAAACCGGAAGCTACAGCTCGATTTGAGCAAGTACTTTGATACGCTGAACCATGAAAAGCTGCTGAATCTTCTGCGGGAAACCATAAAAGATGAACGGGTCATTCAGCTGATTAAGAAATTCCTGAAAAGCGGAGTGATGGAAAACGGCGTAAAGATTGCCACGACGGAAGGAAGCCCGCAGGGTGGCCCCAATGTCACCTTTATTGGCGAATGTGTACCTGAACGAATTTGACTGGGAATACGAAAGGCGCGGCGTGCCGGTGATTCGGTATGCGGACGACATCGTATTACTGTGCAAAAGTCAGAGAGCGGCGGAAAGGCTGCTGGAAAGCAGCATCCGCTATCTGGAAGGGAAGCTGAAACTGAGGGTGAACCGGGACAAAAGCCATATCGCCAGGGTGAATGCGACGAAGAACTTCAAGTTTCTGGGCTTCGCATACGGCAAAGGAAAGGATGGACTGTTCATTCGTGCCCATCCCAAAGCCCTGCTGAAAGCGAAGAACAGGCTGCGCGCAATCACGAAGCGAAACCGCGGAGTCAACGTCCGAAAGGTCATGCAGGAAATAAAGGTCTACATGACAGGATGGCTGAACTACTACGGGATAGCGTTCCTAAAGACGAAAATGCGGGAATGGGACGAATGGCTGCGGCACCGAATCCGTGCATACATCTGGAAGCAATGGAAGAAACCGAAGACCAAACTCAAGAACCTCATGAAGCTCGGTGTGCCGGAATACTACGCACATATGGCCGCCAACAGCCGAAGGGGCTATTGGTTTACGGTGAACACGGGAGCCGTGACAAGAGGCATAACAAACGAAAGACTCACACGCGCGAGATTCTTTGAACTCTCCCCAGCGTATGAGTCGATTCAGACTACTTGTATTGGACGCGCCGTGTACCGAACGGTACGCACGGTGCGGTGAGAGGACGGGGGTTAATCACCCCCTCCTACTCGATTACCGCTTTAGCAGCCAATTCCACTGCGCGATAGGCGGATTGAAAACAAACAGAATCTTGTGTAAGTTCCTGATGGTCTTCCTGCTGTCATTCTCCCACAGCTCTCCATGGCGAACTGACTTTTTAGTGATGAAATTACGACTATTATATTATCGCAACCATTTTCATTTCATGATTAGCGACATGAAATGTGACGTGAACAAACGAAAAAATCAATTCACGACGAAAAAACGATGCGAACACACATGTCTGAAATGGTCGATAAATAGCCAAAACGATTGACGAAAGGTGTGGAACCTGATATAGTGCAGATAACGAGGTGAACGAACCTCAAAAGGAGGATGTTACCATGAAGAAAGTCATCAGTCTGCTGCTGACGGCAATGCTGCTGCTGTCGATGCTGCCCGCCACGATGGCGGAGGGCGTGGAGTACATTCCCGCGCCTTACGCGCTTGACGCGGAGAGGGCGGGACCGAAGGCGTATGTCGAGCCTGTGTTCTATGCCAACGGCGAGGGTGAACCGACCATCGGCGTCACCTATGTCGGCGTAATCAAGGCGGACGGAAAGTACTTCAAGGACTCGAACAACAACCACGAGCTGGATCCCTTTGAGGACTGGCGTCTGGATCCCGAAACCCGCGCAGCCGATCTGGTTGCCAAGATGAGCGTAGAGCAGAAGATTGGTCTGTCGCTGGCGCAGATGGTTCTGATGCCTGGCGCGACCACCTACGAAGCGGCGCTGGATGCAGACGGAAACGTGGACTTCAGCAAGCTGATGGTTGTCAGCGAAAAGGTGTTTGACGTTGCGATGGACGATCCGACGCGTGTCAACAACTCAACGGCGGAAATCATCGCCTTCAACAATCGCATGGGCGTTGTCCGCGTGATGTCGGACGTGGGCGCGGGCGTGCTGTACAACAACGCCACGAATCTGACGACCGAATACGCCGCTGCGGCGACAGGCGAACCCTGCATTCCGTTCACCCTCATTTCCAACCCCCAGAAGTTCCCCGGCGAACCCGGCACCATGGGTCTGGCGGCGGCGGTGATGGGCGACGTTGCCAACGGCGGCGACTACAGCCTGATTGAACGCTTCGCGGATCTGGATCGCCAGATTTGGGACGCGAAGGGGCTGGATCGTATGTATGGCCGTCAGATCGACCTGATTACCGACCCGCGCTGGGGACGCAACGTGACAACGTTCACCGAGGATCCCGCGGTGATGGCGAACATCACGACCGCGCTGATCAAAGGCTATCAGGGCGGCACCGACGGCTTGCAGCCGAACGGCGTTGGCCTGATCGTCAAGCACTTCCCCGGCGACAGCGCTTCCTATAACGGCTTCAAGTCGCACTACAAGACGGGTCAGTGGCGCATGTACCGCACGGAAAACGCCATGGAAAAGTACTTCCTGCCCGGCTTCCAGGCGGCGGTTGACTGCAAGACGGCGGGCATCATGTCCTGCTACAGCCGTCCCATGCCCATCAATGCCAACCAGACCTACCGCGGCGTGGACATCAATTCGGATTCTGTCGCGACCTCCTATAATGCGACCCTCCTGCAAACCCTGCTGCGCGATACGATGGGCTTTGAGGGCTTCGTCAACACGGACAGCAACATCCTGTTCGATATTCCGTGGGGTGTGGAAGAGCTGACGCCCCTTGAGCGTATCGCTCTGATGTATAACGCTGGTTCCGACATCATCGGCGACTGGTGGGGCAAGCCGATTGATTATTCTCTGGCGCTTGAGGCGTACAGCAAGGGCATGATTCAGGAAGAAGCCCTGACCCGCGCAACGACCAAGAACGTGGTGTCTTTGCTGGAATCCGACCGCTTTGAGAATCCCTATAAGGATTTGCAGAATAGTCTGGCTGCCGAAGCGGCTTATGCGCCCAAGGTGGAAACGCTGGCGCTCGAAATGTCCACGAAGTCGCTGGTTCTGCTGAAGAACCACAATAACGTTCTGCCGCTGAAGGAAACCGGCAAGAAGGTTTTCGTCGCTTCCTTTACCCGCAACGGCGAGGACGACAACAAGCTGGCGAACTGGAACAGAACCCTCACGGAAGCCGGCTATGTGATCGTTGAGAAGGCGGGCGAGGCGGATATCGTTCTGCTGGACGTGAAGCCGGACTTCCCCGCGAATAATGGCTGCATGAACACCCTTGACCTTGTTGAGGATCTTGAGGTCGCGGAGTATGACACCAACACCGGCATGAAGACGGGCGGCATGACGGATCTGACCACCCTGATGGACGTGAAGAAGATTAAGAAATACGCCAAGGCAGTTCATGCAAACGGCGGCGTCGTCATCTGCTCCCTGACCCTCAGCGCACCGTGGATTCTGACCAAGCTGGAACCCTACTGCGACGCGATTCTTGTGAACTTTGCCTCCGTGACCGAGCTGGCGGGGCTGAGCGAGCTTGTGACCATCACGGATCTGCAGCTTCAGGTGCTTTCCGGCGCTATCATGCCGACCGGTAAGCTGCCCGTGACGCTGCCCTCCTGCACCGCGGTTCTCGAGGTCACGGATACCGAGATCGACGGCGTGGTGTATGAGTTGTGCGCTTCTCCCAACGACGTGCCCGGCTATGACAAGGATCAGTACATTGCGCCCGAAGTGCTGGCGCAGTCGCCTTCCGGCAGCTATGCGTATCAGGATGAGGACGGCAATACCTACAAGGTATGGTTCGGTCTGACCTACTGACGCGATTCCCAAATTCCCAAAAGCAATCTGCCTGCGAGTTCTTATCGCGAACTTGTATGATATGCTATTTCGCAGGCAAATGCTGACGAGGGGGGCAATCTTCCCTCGCGGACTCCTTTTCCTCGGTCGCTGCTGATGCGCGACTTGGGCAGCGACCCGTTCTGCGCGCCGCCCCCTCCGAATTCATCGGAGGGGGCGGCGTTTTGCGGTACGCCCGGCGGCGCACGTTTCTAAGGCAATCCCGCACAAAGAAAGAACAGCAAAAAGGTTAGGAAAGAGGTATAATAAAGAGGTGAAGAAGCAATTGACGATGAGCCTGATCAGCGACGAGCTGGGGCAGGCATCAACGAAGAAGAAAGAGTTTCTGGGAATCATGGAGAAACTGATTCCGTGGTCGGAATGGGTCGGGATCGTGCAGCCGCACTATTACAAAGGAGAGCGCGGCAATAAGCCCTACGACTTGGAATTGATGCTCCGAATCTATGTGCTGCAGCACCTCTACAACCTCGCGGATGACACGGCGCGCAATGAAATCATCGACAGCCGTGCATTCTCGCAGTTCTGCGGTGTGGACTCCAGCAATCAGGTGCCGGATGGCGATACCATCGGGCGTTTTCGGCATATTCTCGAACGGAATCAGCTTGGCGAAGCGTTTTTCACGAATGTGGTCGAAAGTTTGCAGAAGTGCAATCTGATGCTGAAAAAGGGAACGATTGTGGATTCGACGCTGATAGCCGCGCCTTCATCGACGAAAAACAAGGAAAAGCAGCGTGATCCGGAAGCTCATTCCGTCAAAAAGGGCAACCAATGGTACTTCGGCTACAAAGAGCACATCGGCGTGGATGCGGACAGCGGACTGGTTCACACGGTGGAAACAACAGCCGCCAATGTGCACGACAGCAACATGGTTGTCGAGCTTCTTCAAGGAACGGAGGAGGAAGTTTATGGTGACAGCGGGTATCTGGGTGCAGAAAAGAAGGATGATGCAATTCTTGTCAACAACGAAGAACATCCTATCCGGCATCAAATCAACAGGCGTCCGTCGCAGCTGAAGAAAGCAAGCGGCGAAAAGTTCGAGCTGCTCAAAGCAATCGAACATGCGAAATCCTCGGTTCGTTCCAAAGTGGAACATGTGTTTTGCGTGATAAAGAGAATCTTTCATTTTTGCAAAACACGATTCCGAGAACGGGAAAAACTGCATCAGTATTGCTGCACGCTGTTTGCACTTGCGAATTTATACCTTGCTCGCAATCGAATGAAGGTTGCGTAACGAGGTTTATTTCGCGCGCAAACAGTGCGCTTGAATTGCGCTTTTTCTCGAAATTTTGGTCAGCGGGGATGACGTGGATGGTTTGGGCGCAATTATAAGGGGTATCCTAAAAAGAAGGAGTATTTTATGCCATTAAAAATAGATGATCTTTTGCGTATTCCGCAAAGTGATATGGACAAAGTTAAAATAAAATTTAATCAGCCAAGCCCGGATGAAGATCCGCTGGATCTTTATAGAAAGAATCCGGATATTGTAAATACACAGTGGCTGTTTTGGAGAGAACAGAGACGTTATTTCTATGAAGGCCAGATTGCAGTTTGTTTTTTGAAAATAGGCTGGGATAAGTGGCTTTTGACCACGATAAAGAAAATTACGAAGGATCTTAATATTGTAGGTGGAATATCTTATGACGGAGATGAACTGCCGGAGTATAAACCCTACTATGGAAGATTGATCATACAGTTTCATAAGACATGTCAAGCACAGGGGATTTACTATAAAAATGTATGTGATGAACTGTTAGTGAACCAGCTTCTCCCTGCTGCATTTGATGGCTACGATTTTCCGGGATACGATGAGGTAAGGCTTACTTGGGAGCAACTTGAAATTATCATCAAACAGCACAAGAAGGACTGGATGGCAGCCTTGCAGAATCAGAAAGCGGTTTATCTAATTACTGATAGAAGTAATGGAAAATTATATGTCGGCTCGGCTGCAAGCGACAACGGGATGCTGCTGCAGAGATGGGCAAACTATATTGATTCAGGGCATGGCGGCAATAAAGAACTGATTGAACTGGTAAATAGAGAAGGCATTGATTACATAAAGAGAAATTTCCAGTATTCCATTCTTGAAAATTATAATGCAAGAGTGGATGACAGCGTGATTCTCGAAAGAGAAAGCTGGTGGAAGGACACTCTACAAAGCAGGAAATTCGGATATAATGCGAATTGAGTGAGATGTGACGAAAATGGGAAAGAAGCAGCTCATGGACCAAGAACTATTCAACCCACAATCTTCTTCCGTAAGTTCCTCCCGAATCATTTACACCCCATCAACCTTTGCCAGAACGTCCTTGCTCCATCTGCAGGAGGTCGGCTCTTTGCAGGCTGTTCACCCGCATATATCTCAGAGAGAGAATCTGGTGTCGTTTCTTTGCTTTATCGTTCTGTCTGGCGAAGGTGAACTTTCCTACGAGGGGCAGACCTATCAATTGCGCACAGGCGATTGTGTGTTCATAGACTGCCGAAAAGCGTACAGTCATTCGACTTCCGATAATCTCTGGTCGCTTCAGTGGTGTCACTTCTATGCACCATCCCTTCCGGCTGTGTATGAGAAGTATAAAGAGCGTGGAGGTCGTCCTGTGTTCCATCCAGATGATCTAACTCCATTTACATCACTCCTGACAGACCTTTATAACTTAGCTTCCTCATCCGATTACATCCGGGATATGCGGATCAATGAGAAGCTGGGGACGCTGTTGACGCTCCTGATGGAGCAGTCTTGGCATCCAGAGAGTGCGACAATAAGCCGGAAGAGAATAGAACTGGCAGCTGTAAAGGAGTATCTGGACGAACATTATACAGAGAAAATCATGTTGGAAGAGTTGGCAGAAAAGTTCTTCATCAACAAGTTCTATCTGTCCAAAATCTTCAAAGAGACTTACGGAACGACGGTCAATAACTATCTGATCTCAAAGCGGATCACCAGAGCCAAGCAGCTGCTTCGCTTCACAGATATGACTGTGGATGAAGTTGGTGTTGCGGTCGGCATGGGAGATGCAAACTACTTCAGCCGAATGTTCCGTAAAGTAGAAGGAATCAGTCCAAGGGAATATCGGAAACAGTGGTGACATGGAGGCACAGCGAGAAATCGCTGTGCTTTTTTTGAAAAAGGAAAGACACAGAAACCGGCCGGATGGCTGGAAATTCTGAGAAAAGAGGAGAGAAAGAAAAATATGAAGAGCTTGTATTCAATGTTTTTATCCCAGGCCTATCAGGATTGCTGGGATGATTATAACCGTTCCGTGAAACTGAAAAATTTTCCCAGATGGGATTATGTGATCCTGACGGCATCCAATGACCAGCAGGCAGAGGGATTCCGCAGGCAGATCGAGGAACGGAAGGAGTATCTTCCGGCAGGGACAAGGTTTGCAGCGGTCCCGGATCGGGGTGGCGAGCGTGTGGGTTCCGGCGGTGCGACGCTGGAGGTGTTAAAGTATCTCCATGAGCAGGAGGGAGACTTCCGGAAGCTGCGTGTTCTGGTCATCCATTCCGGTGGCGACAGCAAGCGTGTGCCGCAGTATTCCGCACTGGGGAAACTGTTCTCGCCGGTGCCACACCAGCTGCCAGATGGACGCAGCTCTACGCTTTTCGATGAATTCATGATCTGCATGAGTTCAGTCCCGTCCCGTATCCGTGAGGGGATGGTGCTGCTGTCCGGGGATGTATTGCTTTTGTTTAATCCGCTGCAGATCGACTATAACAATGTCGGTGCGGCGGCGATCTCCTTTAAGGAGCGCGTGGAAGTCGGAAAGAACCATGGTGTGTATGTGAACGGGGAAGGCGGCAACGTGAAATGCTGTCTCCAGAAGAAGTCAGAGGAGGAACTGCGAAAGGCCGGTGCGGTGAATGAGGCAGGCTGTGTGGACATTGACACCGGTGCGCTGATCTTCAGCACCGCCATGATGGATTCACTGTATTCCCTGATCGGGACAGAGGAAGGGTATGACCGGTATGTCAACGAGACGGTGCGTCTGTCCCTGTATGCGGATTTTCTCTATCCGTTAGCGGAGAATTCTACGCTGGAGCAGTTTTATCTGGAAAAGCCGGAAGGGGAATTCTGTGAAGAGCTGACAGAAGCGAGGGAACAGGTGTGGAAGGTGCTCCGTCCTTACCGGATGAAGCTGCTGCGTCTGGCTCCGGCGAAGTTTATCCACTTTGGCACGACAAGGGAGATTCTTGCGCTGATGTGCGGCGGCGTGGAGGAGTATGCCAGCCTTGGCTGGAGCAGCCGTGTGGCAAGCAGCATCAGCGGCAGCACAGCCGGGTATAACAGCGTGCTGAGCAGCCGGGCTTCCATTGGAAAGGACTGCTATCTGGAGGTATCCTATGTCCACAGCCGTGCAAAGGTGGGAAACAACTGTGTCCTTTCCTTTGTGGATATCCACGATGAGGTGATCCCGGATGGGGTGGTTCTGCATGGGCTGAAATAGCGTGACGGGAAGTTTGTCGTGCGTATCTTTGGCGTGCAGGATAATCCGAAGGAGAACCGGCTGTTTGGCAGGGATCTGGATGAGGTGGCAGAAAAGCTTGGTACGGATCTCTGGGATGGCGGAAACCATACCCTCTGGACGGCAGAACTTTATCCGGAGAAGGACACCGTGAGGGAAGCGGTGGCGGCGGCGCTGAACCTGTATGCGCTCGTGACCGGGGAAGGCAGGCTGGGGGACTGGAAAGAGAGTCCGCGCAAGTCGCTGTGTTCCGGCTTCAATGCGGCTGACCCGGATGCCATCATCGCATGGAATCGCCGCATGGCAGACCTTGTGATGATGGATGAACTGGCAAAAGCAATCCGCGGACAGGTACCGGCACAGACGCTTCCGAAGCGTAAGGCACTGACGAAGATTCAGAGACACTGGCTGGAAAAACGCCTTGCAAGGGCAGATTTCAGTGAGAAGCTCCGCCTGCATTATTACCTTGGTGTGGTGCTGGAGGATGAGAACGAGGTGCAGAAGTGTTTTGGAACCATCCAGTCTGAAGTGCTGGAGGCTACGGTGCGCAGTCTCAGCTACAATGAAACGGCACACATCGTGAAGGATACCCATACCGTGGAACTGCCGCTGCGTGTGAACTGGGGCGGCGGATGGAGCGATACCCCTCCGTACTGCAATGAGCATGGCGGTACGGTGCTGAATGCGGCGATCCTGTTGAACAGTGAGAAGCCGGTGGTGGTGAAGCTGGAACGCATCGATGAGCCGAAGGTGGTCTTTGACAGCCGTGACATGGACGTACACGGAGAGTTTGAGGAGATCGGTGAGTTACAGCGCACCGGGGATCCGTTTGATCCCTTTGCCCTGCAGAAGGCATGTCTGCTTGCCTGCGGCATCATCCCGATGAAGGGACACAGCCTGAAAGAGATACTGGAGCGTCTGGGCGGCGGCTTTGTGATGCATTCGGAAGTGACAAACGTGCCGAAGGGTTCCGGCCTTGGAACCTCCTCGATCCTTTCCGCTGCCTGTGTGAAGGCGGTGTTTGAGTTCATGGGGATCGGATATACAGAGGAAGACCTGTATTCCCATGTACTGGCCATGGAGCAGATCATGTCCACCGGAGGCGGCTGGCAGGATCAGGTGGGCGGTGTCACACCGGGGCTGAAGTACATCACTTCCATGCCGGGAATCGACCAGAAGCTGAAGGTAGTACATGTGGAAATCCCGGAGGAAGCAAAAAAGGAACTGGACGAGCGTTTCTGCCTGATTTACACCGGGCAGCGCAGACTGGCAAGAAACCTGCTCCGTGACGTGATTGGACGGTATGCCGGCAATGAGCCGGACAGTGTGTTTGCGCTGGAGGAGATCCAGAAGGTGGCGGCGCTGATGCGGTTTGAACTGGAGCGCGGCAACGTGGATGGCTTTGCGAAGCTGCTGGATTACCACTGGGAGCTGAGTAAGAAGGTGGATGCCGGAAGCAGCAACACGTTGATCGAGCAGATCTTCAGCAGCATTGAGGAGCTGATTGATGGCCGGCTGGTCTGCGGCGCAGGCGGCGGTGGATTTTTGCAGGTCGTGCTGAAGAAAGGCGTGACGAAGAAGCAGGTGGCAGAGCGTCTGCATGAGGTGTTTATGGACAGCCTTGTGGATGTGGCGGACTGTGAGCTGTTGTGGGAATAAGAGATATATTGTGTGTTCGAGACATGTTATACTATTTCCAAATTCACCTGCACCATCTGCTCACGCCTTTTTCCTTCTGGCGTCCGGTCGTTCCACTTAGCGTAGCGCTGCTACGCTGCGTTCCACTCCCGTTAGCCAGAAAGAAAAATTCGCTTCGCATCTTGGCGCATTCTCATTTGGAAATAGTATTATGGGACAGGTCGATACTTTCGCAAAACTGCATGGATACAGTTGCGTATATTTCGTAGGCACTAAAAAACCAATATTATGCTAATAAAGCACTGCTTTACCACTTAAGAGAATGTGCCTTAATTTATAAAATACAAGTGTGCGACAAAATGAAGCACAATCCATCAAACGTCAGAGAGGAATAAAATACATGAAAAAGGCACTTATCACGGGTATCACTGGTCAGGATGGTTCCTATCTGGCAGAGTTTCTGCTGGAGAAGGGCTATGAAGTCCACGGCATCGTCCGCCGTGCGTCCATCTCCAACACGGCTCGTATCGACCATCTGATTGAGAAGAACGCGATTACCCTGCACGACGGAGACCTGACCGATTCTTCTGGTCTGATCCGTCTGGTGGGCGAAATCAAACCTGATGAAATCTACAATCTGGCTGCGCAGAGCCATGTCCAGGTTTCCTTCGATGCGCCTGAATATTCCGGCGATGTAGACGCGCTGGGCGTTCTGCGTGTGCTGGAGGCTGTCCGCGTCTGCGGGCTGACGAAGACCTGCAAGGTGTATCAGGCTTCTACCTCTGAGCTGTACGGCAAAGTCGAGGAGATTCCCCAGCGTGAGACCACCCCGTTCCATCCCTACTCTCCGTACGCTGTCGCAAAGCAGTATGGTTTCTGGATGGTCAAGGAGTACCGCGATGCGTACGGCATGTTTGCCGTCAACGGCATCCTGTTCAACCATGAGTCTGAGCGCCGCGGCGAGAACTTCGTTACCCGTAAGATCACGCTGGCAGCCGGTCGTATCGCCGAGGGTTTGCAGGATCATCTGGAACTGGGCAACATGGATTCTCTGCGTGACTGGGGCTACGCGAAGGACTACGTTGAGTGCATGTGGCTGATTATGCAGCAGGATAAGCCGGAAGACTTCGTTATTGCTACCGGTGTGCAGCACACTGTCCGCGACTTCACCGAGAAGGCTTTCGCAGCCAATGGCATCACCATCCGCTGGGAGGGTACCGGCATCGACGAGAAGGGCTATGATGCAACGACTGGCAAGATGCTGGTCTGCGTGAATCCGCAGTGGTTCCGCCCCACCGATGTGGACAACCTGTGGGGCGACCCCACCAAGGCAAAGACCGTGCTGGGCTGGAATCCGCAGTCTACTACTTACGAGCAGCTGGTGGAGATCATGGCCAAGCACGACCGTGAGCGTGCAAAGCGCGAAAAGGCGCTGAAGGCAGTTCTGTAATTTTGAAAGAAGGTAATCTTTTTATGATGGAAAAGAATGCGAAGATTTATGTCGCAGGTCATCGCGGCATGGTGGGTTCTGCAATCGTCCGTGAACTGCAGCGTCAGGGTTACACCAATATCATCACCCGTACGCACAAGGAGCTGGATCTGACCCGTCAGGATGCCGTGGAAGCGTTCTTTGCACAGGAGAAGCCGGAGTATGTGTTTCTTGCTGCTGCTAAAGTCGGCGGCATCGTGGCAAATCAGGAAGCACTGGCCGACTTCATGTATGACAACATGACGCTGGAGATGAACGCCATCCACGCTGCATGGAAGAATGGCTGCAAGAAGCTGGAGTTCCTCGGCTCCTCCTGCATCTATCCCCGCATGGCGCCTCAACCCATGAAGGAAAGCTGCCTGTTGACCAGTGAGCTGGAAAAGACCAACGAGGCTTATGCACTGGCGAAGATCTCCGGTTTGAAGTACTGCGAGTTCCTGAACCGCCAGTACGGCACCGACTACATCAGCGTCATGCCCACCAACCTCTACGGCCCCAACGA
>ENA-UEYL01000172-UEYL01000172.1-human-gut-metagenome-genome-assembly--contig:-NODE-172-length-71239-cov-16.970715_pt1 | contig 71239 bp, 65 predicted proteins | sample MGYA00242941_ERZ507946 | MGnify/ENA primary metagenome ERZ507946 (study PRJEB26167, sample SAMN06115482) | human gut metagenome | host: Homo sapiens | place: China:Guizhou | collected 2015-03-11...
AAATCCGGCTACCCGGATGAAGCAATCAAGACCCTTGCGCGTTGCTTTTATCCCTCCATGGTTGAGTTTTTCAACAGCGAAGAAGGCCAGCGTGAATATGAGGAATGGCTGAAAGAGCAGGAAGCTCTACAAGCCTTGCCTGTTGCAGCATAAAAACAGCAGGACGCTCCCAGTAAAGGGAACGCCCTGCCTTATATAGATGTATCTCACCGAGGTGTGTCCAGTTGGGCACACCTCTTATTTTTTTGCCCTTAATCTTCTAGCCCATGGCTCCCGGCTGCATTTTTCAAATATTCCTCCGGGTCACCGTTCAGAATCAAATCGGCATAGCTCAGCGGGTCATTGTAGATAAGGTAGTCCAGTTCGGTTTGCTGTGCCATGGTCACGTCCAGCGCATCCTCAACCCCGGTACAGTCGATGGAGATTTTTCTCCCATCTTGGAGAGTCAACTCCACACACCCGGTATCCATGTTAAACTTGCAGGCTCTTTCATCGTACTTCATAATCGCATCCTCCAAATCTTGTTAGTGGCTTACGGTCTATGACAAGGTATCGGGGTTTTGCGCCGTCCACGGGAGCCTTCATTGTTGTACCCGAAGAAAACGAAAAATCCGAACCCTTCTCCAATCGGAAACAGGTTCGGATTTTTCTTGTTTGGTGGGCGCGGGTGGATTCGAACCACCGAAGCTGAAAGCAGCAGATTTACAGTCTGTCCCCATTGGCCACTCGGGAACACGCCCATATTCAGTTGTTGTGCATCCGTTTGCCGGACGACTTGTTTATTTTAGCATGAGAAAGAGGTTTTGTCAACTACCTTTTTCACTTTTTTCAGCACTTTTTTCAGCACACTTTCTGCCCCCATCCGCCGCGCTTTATCCGGTTGAATTGCGTCCTGTTTTATGTTAAAATAATGTAAAGATTTTACAGGCAGGAGTGGGTCATCGCATGGAGTCAACAATCAACGCCGCCCCGCAAATTTCTATCGACCGGGAGGAGATGCTGCGCAGCCACCGGCGTTACTGGGTGCTGCGGCGCGCACAGGATATCGTATTCTCCCTGCTGGCGTTGATCTTGCTTGCGCCGCTGGCGCTGGTGGTCAGTCTTGCCATCGTGCTGGACAGCCCCGGAGACGGAGCCATTTTCCAGCAGCGGCGGGTAGGACGGGACGGCAAGCTGTTCTGGCTGTATAAGTTTCGCACCATGTGCCCGGACGCCGAGGAGCAGCTGAATGAGCTGCTGAGCCAGAACCAGATGGACGGCCCGGTGTTCAAGATCAAGGGGGACCCCCGTATTACCCGGGTGGGGCATTTTCTGCGCAAGACCAGTCTGGACGAACTGCCCCAGCTGCTCAACGTGCTGCGGGGCGACATGAGCATCGTGGGGCCGCGTCCCGCGCTGCCCCGGGAGGTGGAGTTGTACAACGACTACCAGCGCCAGCGGCTGTACGTCACTCCCGGGCTGAGCTGCTACTGGCAGATCGCACCCCACCGCAACGAGATGAGCTTTGACGAGTGGGTGGCGCTGGATCTGAAATACATCCAGGAGCGCAGCTTCTGGGTGGACTGGAAGATCATCTTCCTCACCGTCCGCGCCATGTTCATGAAATACGGAGAGTGAAAAAAGCGCCTGTTGTGCATCCGCACAACAGGCGCTTTCGTTACGTTTATTTCAGCACCGCACCCAGATTTGCACTGGTGACCATGCGGGCGTAACGGCTCAGCCAGCCGGTCTTGATGTTGGGCTCGGGCGCAACGTATTTTGCCTTGCGCTCTGCCAGCACTGCATCGCTGACCTCCAGCGTGATGGAGGCGTTGGGGATGTCGATGGTGATGGTGTCCCCTTCCTCGATCAGGCCGATGGGGCCGCCGGAGGCTGCCTCCGGGCTGACGTGGCCGATGGCAGCACCGCGAGATGCACCGGAGAAGCGTCCGTCCGTGATGAGCGCTACCGTCTTATCCAGCTTCATACCTGCCAGCGCAGAGGTGGGGTTGAGCATCTCCCGCATACCCGGGCCGCCCTTGGGGCCTTCGTAGCGGATGACCACCACATCGCCCGGGACGATCTTGCCCGCGTAGATGGCAGCAATGGCTTCCTCCTCGCTGTTGAACACCCGCGCCGGGCCGGAATGCTGCTGCATCTCCGGGGCTACCGCACTGCGCTTGACAACGCAGCCGTCCGGGGCAATGTTGCCCCACAGGATCTGCAGACCGCCGGTCTCAGAGTAGGGGTTCTCGATGGGACGAATGGCCTTTTCGTTCAGGATATGGGCACCCTTGATGTTCTCGCCAAGGGTCTTGCCGGTGACAGTGGGCACCTCCAAGTCCAGCAGGCCCTTCTTGGCCAGCTCTGCCTGCACCGCCGGGATACCGCCCGCCGCATACAGATCCGGCATGTGGGTGGGGCCTGCCGGTGCCAGATGGCACAGGTTGGGGGTCTTGGCGCTGATCTCGTTGAACAGCTTCAGGTCGATGGGCACACCGGCCTCGTAGGCGATAGCAAGCAGGTGCAGCACCGTGTTGGTGGAGCAGCCCAGTGCCATATCGCAGGTCAGCGCGTTGCGGATGGAGCGCTCGTTGATGATCTGGCGCGCGGTGATGCCCTTGCGCACCATCTCCATCACGGCCATACCGGCGTGCTTTGCCAGCTGCAAGCGCTTGGAGTACACAGCCGGGATGGTGCCGTTGCCGGGCAGGGCGATGCCGATGGCCTCGCACAGGCAGTTCATGCTGTTGGCGGTGTACATACCGGAGCAGCTGCCGCAGCTGGGGCAGCAGTTGCAGGTGCAATCCTCCAGCTGCTCGTCGGTAATCATACCGGCCTTATAGGCACCTACGGCTTCGAACATCTTGGAAAGGCTCACTTCCTCGCCGCCGTAAGTACCGGCCAGCATGGGACCGCCGGAGCAGACCACAGCGGGCACATCCATGCGCACCGCTGCCATCACCATGCCGGGCACGATCTTATCGCAGTTGGGCACCAGCACAAGGCCGTCCAGCTGATGTGCCATCAGCATGGTTTCCACGCTGTCGCAGATCAGCTCACGGGAGGCCAGAGAGTACTTCATGCCCACATGACCCATGGCGATGCCGTCGCACACACCGATAGCAGGGATCAGGATGGGCGTGCCGCCTGCCATCTGCACACCGGCCTTGACCGCCTCGGCGATCTTGTCCAGATTCATGTGGCCGGGCACGATCTCGCTGTGGGCGCTCACCACGCCGATGAGGGGGCGTTCCAGCTCCTCCGGGGTGTAGCCCAGCGCGTAAAACAGGCTGCGGTTGGGCGCACGCTCCGAGCCTTTGGTCACGTTGTCACTTCTCATTGCAAATCCTCTTTTCTGATAAAACCCTCTCCGTCACGGCTGCGCCGTGCTACCTCTCCCGAGAGGGAGAGGTTTTCGCGGAGGAGCTATAAGATTCCCTTTTCAACAAAAGCTCCCCCTTTCGGGGGAGCTGGCCGCCGAAAGGCGGCCTGAGAGGGTTCTCCTCTTACTTCTTCAGCCAGCTCATCATGCTGCGCAGCTCAGCACCCACCTTCTCGATGGGCAGCTCAGCCTCCATGCGGCGCTTGGCAAGGAAGTGCACCTTGCGGCCGCCCTTGGGGCTCATCTCGGTCAGGAACTCGGAAGCAAAGGTGCCGTCCTGGATCTCGGTCAGAACCTTCTTCATCTCCTTGCGGGTCTCCTCGGTGATCAGGCGCTTGCCGGTGCGGTAGTCGCCGTACTCAGCGGTGTTGGAGATGGAGTAGCGCATCTTGGAGAAGCCGCCCTCGTTGATCAGGTCAACGATCAGCTTCATCTCGTGGCAGGTCTCAAAGTAGGCCATCTCGGGCTCGTAACCGGCCTCCACCAGCGTATCGAAACCGGCGTGGATCAGCTCGGAAACACCGCCGCACAGCACAGCCTGCTCGCCGAACAGATCGGTCTCGGTCTCCTCCTTGAAGGTGGTCTGCAGGATGCCTGCACGGCCAGCGCCGATGCCGGAAGCATAAGCCAGAGCAATGTCCTTGGCCTTACCGGTGTAGTCCTGCTCCACGCAGATCAGAGAGGGGCAGCCCTCGCCCTCGGTGTACAGGCGGCGCACGATGTGGCCGGGGCCCTTGGGGGCGATCATGATGACGTCCACGTTCTTGGGAGCGGTGATGGTCTTGAAGTGGATGTTGAAGCCGTGTGCAAAGGCCAGTGCCTTGCCCTCGGTCATGTAGGGAGCCACCTGCGTGTTGTAGATATCGGCGCACAGCTCGTCGGGCACCAGCATCATGACAACGTCACCGGCCTTGGCAGCCTCTTCTACTTCCATCACCTTGAAATTTTCATGGGTAGCTGCGAACTCAGAAGCCTTTTCCCAGTGTGCAGAGCCCTTGCGCAGACCCACCACAACGTTGACGCCGCTCTCGGCCAGATTCTCAGAGTGTGCATGGCCCTGGCTGCCGAAGCCGATGACAGCGACGGTCTTGCCGTCCAGCACGCCGAGGTTGCAGTCGGAATCGTAGTATTTCTTGATAGCCATAATCATTAGTCTCCTTTTACATTAACTGGTTGATTTATCTTCCGGTCTTGTATGCTCTGTTCTATCTTTCGCTCACCCTGAGCGGAAAAGCAATGTGATTTATGCCCGTCTTGCGCCCGGCGGGGGCAGCTGGACGGAGCGCACCTCCTGCGGCGGCTTCTGGATATGCTGGTGCATCCCGCCGCGCTCCAGTGCAGTAACGCCAGTGCGGCACTGCTCAAGGATGTTGTAGCCCTCGAACATTTTCAGGAAAGCGTCCAGCTTGTCCGGCCGGCCGATGAGTTCAAACACCATGCTGTCCGGGGAAAGATCAATGATCTTTGCCTTGTAGATGCAGGCGATCTCCCGCAGCTCGGTGCGGTTGTGCACGTCCGATTCCACCTTGAGCAGCAGCAGCTCCCGCTCCAGCGATTTTTCGCTGTCCAGCACGAACACCTGCCGGGTGACTTCCAGACGCTCGGTCTGCAGCACCAGCTGCTGCAAAGCCTTTTCGTCGCTGGTAATGGTCACCGTGATGCGGCTGACTGCCGGGTCGTTGGTGGCAGACACCGTAAGGCTGTCGATGTTGAAGCCACGGCGGCAGAACAGGTTGGACACCCGGGCAAGAACGCCGCTCTGGTTGTCCACCAGCAGGCTGATGACCCTGCGCTGATCAGATTCCATGATGCTGTGTCCTCCTTATTCCATGATGATGTCGTTGATATCGCCGCCGCCGGGGATCATGGGCAGCACCTTTTCGTCTTTGTCGATGATGCACTCGATCCAAGTGGGGCCTTTCTGCTGCAAGGCATCTGCAAAGGCTTCCTGAAACTCCGGCAGGTTGGTGCAGCGGTAGCCCTTCAGGCCAAAGCCGTCTGCCAGCTTGACAAAATCGGTCTTGCGGTGGGGGTCGGTCTGGCTGTAACGCTTGCCGTAAAAACTGGTCTGCCACTGGCGTACCATGCCCAGCACAGAGTTATTGAAGATGACCGTGATGATGGGCAGCTCGTAGCTGACGGCGGTGCAGGCTTCGTTCAGGTTCATGTGGAAGGAGCCGTCACCGGTAAACATCACCACACGCTGCTGGCGTCCCAGTGCCATCTGGGCACCAATAGCGGCGCCGTAACCAAAGCCCATGGTGCCAAGGCCGCCGCTGGTGATAAAACCGCGGCTCTTGGTGTGGCGCAGGTACTGCGCTGCCCACATCTGGTGCTGACCCACGTCGGTAACGTACACAGCCTCGGGGCCGCACTGGTTGCACACCTCGCCGATGACCTGATGGGGCATCAGCCGGGTGGGGTCGGACACAGGATGGTAGTCCTGTGCCTGCCAGCTCTGGATCATCGTCATCCAGTCCGGGTGCTTGGCGGGCTTGATCTGGGGCAGCATGGCGTTCAGCACATAGGCAGCATCGCCCACGATGGAAAGATCCACATCCACGTTCTTGCCCAGCTCGCTGGCGTCAATGTCGATCTGGATGATGGTGGCGTTTTTGGCAAAGGTCTTGGGGTTCAGCGCCACACGGTCGGAAAAGCGGGTGCCCACCGCGATGAGCACATCGCACTCTGCCACCGCCCGGTTGGAGGTGTAGCAGCCGTGCATCCCCAGCATGCCCAGATTCATCGGGTCACCATAGGGCACAACGCCTGCGGCCATCAGGGTGTAGGTGGCGGGGATCTCCGCCTTGTGCAGCAGATCCCGCAACGGCTGGCAGCTGGCTGCGCTGCGCACGCCGCCGCCAAAGTACACCAGCGGACGCTGTGCGGCGTTGATGAGGTCTGCCGCCCAGTGCACCTGCTCCTCATTATAGGTAGTCACGGTGCGGATGGGCTCCGGCTGCTTGGGGGTGAACTCGCACACTGCTGCGGTCACGTCCTTGGGGATATCCACCAGCACCGGGCCCTTGCGGCCGCTCTGTGCAATGCGGAAGGCTGCCCGCATGGTGTCAGCCAAGTCCTCTACCCGGCGCACCGTGAAATTATGCTTTGTGATGGGCACCGTGATGCCCTCGATGTACGCTTCCTGAAAGCCGTCCTTGCCAATGCTGCTGGTGGGCACATTGCCGGTAAAGGCCACCATGGGCACCGAGTCCATATAGGCGGTTGCAATGCCGGTGACCAGATTGGTGGCACCCGGGCCGCTGGTAGCCAGCACCACGCCGGTGCGGCCGGTAGCGCGGGCGTAGCCGTCCGCAGCATGGGCTGCGCCCTGCTCGTGGGCGGTAAGCACATGGGTGATGCGGTCGGCATTTTTATACAGCTCGTCGTAAAGGTTCAGCACAGCGCCGCCGGGGTAGCCAAAAAGAGTGTCCACTCCCTGCTCGCACAGGACCTCTACAAAGATCTGAGAACCATTCAACTGCATGGTGTTTCTCCTATTCCTGTTCCACTTCTTATCCATTCCCTCAGGGAGAGCTTCCGAAAAAGAAAAAGCCCTTGTCCCCTGCTTTCTTCAAGAGACAAAGACCTTGTAACATCAAGCTCTCTGCGGTACCACTCTCGTTGGCGTGCTGTGCACACCCTCTCACGGGCTTCCAACAAAGCCCTGCACGGTAACGGCTGCAACCGGCGCTGCTTACAAGGGTTTTGCACCCGTTGGGCAGGCTGCTCCGGGATGATTTTCCGCACGAAACGCTGACTGCCTTGCACCAGACGGCAGCTCTCTGAACAGTGGGGATCGTGTGGTACTTTTTCCCATCTGCGCATTTGTTGATGTAAATTATACTATAAACCGGGCTTTTGTCAATCGACAATTTGTAACCTGAATCACTCGAAAGATGAAGCATTTTTAACACCCCCTTGCATCCAGACCTGAACCGCTGTATACTTTTGATATCCGCGTACCTGCGTTTTGTAGGGTATGTGCCAATGGAGAGGAAAAGGGATCACCTATGAAATTAAGAGAATGGAATGCCCATCTGCATGGGCTTGTTGTGTTCCGCGCCCTGCTGAACGACCCTGTTGTGGCAAGGCTTTTAGACCTGACCGACCGCATGGAGGCCGGCAGCACCTCCTACGGCCCGGTGTGCGATGCCGTAGCCGCCTTTGAGGCTGCTTTGTTTGAGTACACCACCAACTGGGGCAGTTACCTGAGTAATGCCGTGCTGGAGGCCGAGACCATCTGCGTGCGGCAGGCCGCTGCCGGGCAGCTGGACGCGCTGCTGCAAAGCGCCTTGGACAGCGAGCTGCAATTTTTGCAGCAGCTGTGCGGGCTGACGCTGGACGAGCTGTTCCAGACCGCCTACTCTGAACAGGCGCAGCGGCCGGAGCTGGCGTTTCTGCCCCGGTGGCAGACCTGTGAGCTCGACCTTGCCGCCGCCTACGCCCAGCGCATGAGCGAGGTGGGCAAAAAAGGCTACGGTATGTTTGCCAAGCACCATGTATTCACGGTGGAGAACGGCCAGCTTGTGCCGGTAAAGTACCCCGACCCGCAGCGCCTTTCCGAGCTGCCCGGCTACGAGAAGGAGCGGGAAAAGGTGATCGCCAACACAAAGGCGCTGCTGGCCGGGATGCCCGCCAACAATGTGCTGCTGTACGGTGACGCCGGTACCGGCAAATCCAGCGCGGTAAAGGCCATTGCCAACGAGTTTGCGCCTGAGGGTCTGCGGCTGGTAGAAGTGAAAAAGAACCAGCTGTATCAGATCCCCGACCTGATGGACAAGCTGGCGGCAAACCCGCTCAAGTTCATTTTGTTCATCGATGACCTGAGTTTTACCGCCAACGATGACAACTTTGCCGCCCTGAAGGCTATTCTGGAGGGCAGCGTAGGCGGACGCGCTCAGAACATTGCGGTGTATGCCACCTCCAACCGCCGCCACCTCATCAAGGAGACCCTCTCGGACCGCACCGGCGACGACATCCATGAAGCCGACACCCGGCAGGAGCTGATGAGCCTTTCCGCCCGGTTCGGCCTTACGGTCACCTTCCAGCGGCCGGAAAAGGCCCGGTTCGAGACCATTCTGGAAGAACTGGCAAAGCAGCATAACATCCAGATGCCCACCGAGCAGCTGCTGCTCAAGGCCGAGGCCTTCGCCCTGCGCGCCGGTGGCCGCAGCCCCCGGGTAGCCAAGCAGTTCATCGAGCAATGCGAGGCCGGTGTGCAGAAGTAAAAGCACCGGTTTTCTCGAATATTCTCCAAAAAAACGGGACACCGGAGCATCCGCAGATGCTCCGGTGTCCCGCTTTTGTTCTCTTATTTTTTGCTCAGTCCCGCACGGCGATGCACTCGATCTCCAGCTTTGCGCCCTTGGGGATGGCTGCCACCTGCACGCAGCTGCGGGCGGGGAACGGCTCGGCAAAGGCCTTGGCGTACTCTGCGTTCACTGCGGCAAAATCGTTGATGTCAGACAGAAAGATCACCGTCTTGACCACGTTGTTCATGGAAAGCCCCGCCTCGGCCAGAATCGCCTTCAGGTTGGCAAGGCTCTGTGCGGCCTGCTGCTCCACGGTATCGGCCATGGTGCCGGTGGCGGGGTCTACCGGGATCTGCCCGGACACAAACACCATGTTGCCCAGATCCAGTGCCTGACTGTAAGGGCCGATGGCGGCAGGTGCATTGGTAGTAGATACGACTTTCATAGTAGCAGTTCTCCTTTGTTATAAAATCACAATTTAGAATGGCCTCCGCTTCGCTCTGGCCATAAATAGCGGAATCATTCTTTTTTATTTTGCGTTTGTCGTGCCCTGCGGGGCACGACAAACGCATTTTTCACCGAAGGGGTCGGCACATGAAGCGGCATCTCAATCGCTGCCGTTTCGACCATGGCCTTTCTCGTGAAAAGGCAATCCAGAAAAGCCCGCAGGCTTTTCTGGATTGCAAATATAAAAATAAAATTTCCGCTGAATATAGCCAGAGCGAACGCGTCGGCTATTCCAAATCGTCCAATTATCTCTATTATACTCTTTCGCTGACCAGCTGGAAACCGGCCTTAGTCAGCTCGGTGCGGATCTGCTCGATCTGGGCGGCATCGCGGGTCTCCAGCGTCAGCTTGAGGAAGCAGCTGGAGATGGGCATATTGGGGTCGGAGCCGTCATGCTGCACCGACACCACATTGCTGCCGCAGCGGGACACCACCTCGGCCACCTTTTTCAGCTGGCCGGGCTTGTCCTCCAGCGCAATGGTCAGGTTTGCCTTGCGTCCGCTCATCACAAGGCCGCGGGTGATAACGCGGTTCAGGATGTTCACATCAATGTTGCCTCCGGAGATGACGCAGGCCACCTTTTTGCCCTCCACCGGCAGCTTGTTGAACAGCACTGCTGCCACCGGCACAGCGCCTGCACCCTCGGCCACCAGCTTCTGGTTCTCCATCAGGGAGAGGATGGCCGCTGCCGTCTCGTCCTCGGTCACGGTAACGATATCATCCACATACTGCTCGCACAGCTGGTAGGTCAGCTCGCCCGGGGTCTTGACCTGAATGCCGTCCGCAAAGGTAGAAGCTGCTTTCAGGGTCTGGTACTTGTGCTCGTGCAGGCTGCGGTACATACTGGGGGCGCCCTCGGCCTGTACGCCGTACACCTTGACCTCCGGGCGCAGGGTCTTGATGGCAAAAGCGATGCCGGAGATCAGTCCGCCGCCGCCCACCGGCACCACCACAGCGTCCACATCCGGCAGCTGGTCAAGGATCTCCAGACCGATCGTGCCCTGCCCGGCGATGACCTGCTCGTCATCGTAGGGGTGGATAAAGGTCATGTCATACTCCTTTTGCAGCTGCACGGCCTTGTCGTGGGCTTCGTCGTAGGTGCCGGGCACAAGGCAGACCTCCGCGCCCAGATTTTTGGTATTCTCCACCTTCATCAGGGGTGCGCCGTCCGGCATACAGACGATGCTGCGGATGCCGCGCCGGGTAGCTGCCAGCGCCACACCCTGCGCATGGTTGCCCGCAGAGCAGGCAATGACGCCCTTTGCGCTTTCCTCCTGAGAAAGCTGGCTGATTTTATAGTAAGCGCCCCGCACCTTAAAGCTGCCGGTGGCCTGCAGGTTCTCGGTCTTGAGGTACAGCTGGCAGTCCTTGGACAGCTTGGGGGCTTCGATGAGGTCGGTCTTGCGCGCTACGTCCTTCAGCACAAAGGCGGCGTGGTAGATCTTATCCAGAGTCAGCATGACAGATACTTCCTTTATTTTTTCGTGATGTCATCCAGTATAAGTTACAAAAATTGTTTTGTCAAATGAATTTCGTTCACGATAAACGGCGTAAAAAAGAGAAAGGCAAGGGTAAAGCGCCATTGCCTTTCTCTTTTTATTCTCAATTACCGCCCACGGCCACCGCCGCCGCCGTGGAAGCTGCCGCCGCCCATGCCCCCGAAGGAGCCGCCGCCGAAACCACCGCGCCCGGCACCGCCCCCGAAGGAGCCGCCGCCCATGCCGCCAAAGCCGCCGCCGCGCGGAGGCCGGGGCCCGCGGGAGCCGCCGTAGAAGCCGCCCGGCGGGGGCGGCGGGTTGTGCGGGCCGCGCCGTCCGCGGGGAGGACGGGGTCCGCCGAAGCACCACAGCCAGCCGCAGGGGCTGGCAAAAACATAGGCCACCGACCGGATAATGACGATGAGCAGCACAACGCTGACCACAAGGGTCAGGATGTCGGTCAGGGTGCTGCCGCCGCTGCTCTGGCTGCCCTGATAACCGGGCTGCACGGTGCTGCCGTTTCCGGTGCCGCCGGAAAGGCTGACTCCGTAAATATCCGCGATGGTGTTTGCCACGTTCCGGGCACAGGTAGTCACCGCGCCGTCATAATCCTTTGCGGCAAACTGATCTTCCATGGTCTGGGCAATGGCGCTGGCCTGCTTTTCCAAGGTAGTGTTGCGGAAGCCGTCACCTGTGGCAATATAGTAATCGCCGTCGGCGTACTGCTGGGTCTCCATTACCAACAGGATCAGCACACCATTTTTGCCGGTAGAAGAACCAATGCCCCAGGCATTGGCCGCCTGCACAGCGTAATCCTCCGTGGAATCATTGCCCGTGTATTCTACTGTCAGTACACCGATCTGTGCGCCGCTGCAGCTGGATTCCAGCTGGGCGTTCAGTTCAGTGATGGTCTGCACGGTGCTGCTGCTCAGCACACCGGCACCGTCCACCACGCACTGGTCTTTTGGCAGGCTGGGCAGCTGGGCGGCAAAGGCCGCCGGGCACAGCACTGCCGCGCTGACCACCACGGCCAGCACCAGTGCGCTGATGCGTTTTGCAAAGTTTTTCATGCGAAGGGCTCAACCTCCTTCACGCCGGACAAAGCTCCCAACACACTGGCCGGGAAGCCGCCGACTTCCTTCTGATATTCATACACCGCAGTATTATACTGCAAGGTGCCAATGATGGTGGCTGCACTGTTGAATTGACCGTACTGCCCCTGCACCGCGCCCATCTTCATGGGGTCATCGGCCTGCTCCTGCAATTTTGCATACAGCTGGTCGATGGCAGTGCCCAGTGCCTGATCGGCCTGATACAGCGCGTGCATCGTGCTGCCCTGATAATAGGGCAGCGAGGTCAGCGTCTGGCTTTTGCCGCCGTTCTGCACCGCCTGCAGACAAGCGGAGAAATCGTTCAGCGCCGTCTGCGCAGACAGCACCTCGGCGTTGTCTGCGCCAAGGGTGTTGGAGGCGGTGGTCAGGATATTCGCCGCCGTGTTCTCCCGGGTAGTCAGTTCCTCGCTCAGGTTATAGCCGTTGTCGGCGGCGACCCCTGCGGTGAACCACTGGCGGGCGGTGTTGTACTTGCCGCGCAGCTTGGCGCTGCCAAAGCCGAAAAAGGCAGCCAGCATCACCACTACGCTCAGTGCCAGCGCCGCCGCCCGGGTGGAAAGCGCTGCGGGCAGCTTTGCTTCCAGTGCAGCCAACTTCTGCTGGCGGGGCGTCAGCCTTACGGTCTGCTCCGGCTGGGCTTTTTCGCGGTAGCTGCCCGCGTCAAAGCCGCCGGGAGCGGTTTGTTTGTTCTGAGAAAAATCAGCGTTTGCCATTTCAGCTCCGGATCTCCATCATTTTGGTTTTCAGCTCGTCCTCGATGCGGGTCAGCTCCTGCTCGGCGGCGGCACGCTTTGCGCGGCCCTCGCTCTGGATCTTGTTCAGCTCGTCCAGCGTCTCGATCAGGCTCTTGTTGGTCTGCTGCAGGGTCTCGATATCCACGATGCCGCGCTGGCTCTCCTTGGCGGTCTCGATGGTGCCCAGCTTCAGCGCCTCGGCGTTCTTCTTCAGCAGATCGTTGGTCATGTTGGTCACGGCACGCTCGGCCTGCATAGCCTGCTGGCTGTGTGCCAGACCCAGTGCCAGCACCATCTGGTTCTTCCACAGCGGGATGGTGTTCACGATGGTGGACTGGATCTTTTCCGCCATCATGGTGTTGTTGTTTTGCAGCAGACGGATCTGGGGGCCCATCTGCAGGCTGATGTTGCGGGTCAGCTCCAGATCGTACAGCTTTTTCTCAAAGCGCTCGCACTGATCGGCAAGGTCGCGGGCAGCCTGTGCGTCCTCCGGCAGACCGGAGACCTTGGCTTTGTCCATGGCCTGCTGCAATTCGTTGGCACGCACATCTGCCAGCTTTTTCTTGCCGGCAAGGATATACATGCTCAGTTCCTTGAAGTAGGCCATGTTCAGCTCGTACATCTTGTCCAGCATGGCGATGTCTTTGAGCAGCTGCACCTGATGCGCTTCCAGCATGGACTGGATCTTTTCCACATTGGTCTCGGTCTTGTCGTACTTGGTCTTGAGGGCATCCAGCTGGTTGGTCTTTTTCTTGAAGAAGCCCATAATGCCCTTCTGCTGTTCTTCGTTGGCGTCAAAGCTCTTCAGCTCGCCGATAAGGTTGGTAATCATATCGCCCACCTCGCCCAGATCTTTGGTGGACACCTTGGAGAGGGCAGCTTCGGAGAAATCGCCGATCTTCTTCTGGCAGGCAGAGCCATACTGCAGCACCTGCTGGCTGTTGGTGATATCGATCTTCTGGGCAAACTGATCCACCATGGCCTGTTCCTCGGGGGTCAGCTTCACCTGTGCTTCCGGGGCAGGGGCAGCGGCGGGCTTTTCCTCCTGCGGCACAGCAGCGGGGGTGGGGTCCAGCGTCAGGGTGGGCACTGCGGGGGCATCCAGATCAAAGTTCAGGTTATTGTCAGCCATAAGTGATTCCTTCCTTTCAAAATCCCAAGGGGATATTCCAGTTTTACTTGCTCAGACCCTGCCCTTTCAGCATATTCTGCAAAACGGTCAGGTCTGCGGACAGGTCCATGCTCTCTGCCGCGTACAGGGCATCCAGCTGGTTTTCAAAAGCCGTGGCAATGGAGGCGGCGTTGTGCTCCACCTCGGCGCGGATGGCGGCGGCATTCTCTCCCCGCACACCCTGCTTTGCAAGCTTTGCGTACTGCTGCAAAACGTTTACGGCGTCCGGCAGGTAGTAGTTGGCAAACCGGCGCACCTGCTTTGCCTTGGCGGGGTTTGCTTCCACCGCTTCCACGATGGAGCGGCCTGCCTTTTCCATGCGAGTCATGGCAGCAGACAGCTGCGGGTCGGGCAACGCTTCATTCAGCGCATGCAGGGTGTCCAGTTTCTGCTGGATGTCGGTCAGCATCTGATCCACATCCTCCACACCGGTGTGGAAGGGAACTTCGTGCTCCACCACCCGGGGCGGGCAGGTCTTTTTTGCCACGCCAAACGCCACGGCGGCACCGCCCAGCGCCACCAGCAGCGCCCATAATTTATACACCGGCAGCACCGCGCACAGCACCACGAACACCAGCGCCATTGCATAAAAGGGCAGCACGCTGGGCTTTTGGGTGCGGATGATCTTGCTCATGGTCATTTCTCCTTGTCCGGGGCAGTGCGCCCCTTATGATATCCATAATACAACGTCCGCAAAAAAACGCAAGTATCCCGCAAAAGAATTTACAGCCTTGTCATTATTTTACGATCCAGTCTGCCAGCGCAGTGCCCCAAAGTTCCTCCAGCCGGGCGGGGCTGCAGGCGGCGTTGGCGGGGCTGGTACTGGGCAGACGGACAGCCGGGATGCCGGTAAGGGGCTGCTGATATTTTGTGTAGATACGGTAAGCTGTGGCACCGTTGCAGAACACCGCCCGGATGGGTGCTTTGCGCAGCAGCCCGGCGATATCGTTGGGGACCACATCCCGGATGGAGGCATCCGATGCGCCGGTGATGGTGCAGCTTTCCAGCGTATCCCACAGCGCCAGCCCGTGGCGCAAAAGCAGCTGCTTTTTGGCTGCGATATCCTCCCGCGCGGGCAGCGGCTCCCCGGTCAGCGCCGCCAGCAGCGGCCAGAACCGGTTTTGCGGGTGGCCGTAGTAAAAGGCCATCTCCCGGCTTTTTGGGCTGGGCCATGTGCCCAAAATCAGTGCCCGGCTGCGGTCATCGTATACCGGCGCAAAGCTCATAAGCTGCCGCCTGCGCTTTCAATATTGCCCCATGCAGAGCCAAAGTCCCTGCCAGAGGGTTCCGCGCGGGGGCCGTCGAACCACAGCTCCTCGATCAGCGCCGCCACGCCGTCCTCCCGCACGTCCCCGATGATCCGGTCAGCAGCGGCCTTGGCGTCCGGGGTGCCGTTTGCCATGCAGGCACTCAGGCCCGCGACTTTCAGCATCCCCACATCGTTGGCAGAATCGCCCACGGCCACGGCATCGGCCAGCGTAAGCCCCATCTGTGCGCACAGGTCGGCAAGTCCTACGCTCTTATCCATGCCGCCGCGCACGATATCGTAGTAGCAGTAGCCGTCCGCGTTCTGCGCACCCACCTGCATCCAGTGCAGGCCAAGGTAGCCGTATTTTTCGTGGAAGCGCTCCACCTCCTGCGGCGGCATGGCGGCAAAGGCGGCGTGGGGCATATCCAACAGATGCCGGTCCTGATCCTCGCCGTCCACACAGTCCAGCCCGGGGCTGTTCATCATCTGATAACCGGTGTGCAGATACTCGTACTCGCAGTAGGCGTAACAGGCATCCCGGAAGTTGAATTGCAGCGGGTAGTTATAATCCTCGCAAAAATCCACCAGCACATACATCTCCTCGCTGGTAAGCGGATGCTCGGCTATTACGTTGCCCTGTCTGTCCACCACGCAGGCACCGTTGCAGGTGATGGCGTAGTCGTACCGGATACCGCCCAGCTGGTTTTTATCCCGGATGGCCGGGTAAGAGCGGCCGGTGCTGAGCACGAATTTTCCCCCGGTGGCCTGCAGCTTTTTCACTGCCTTTACCACCGCCGGGCGGGGCTTTGCCTCCCCAAAGGGCACCAGCGTGTTGTCGTAATCGCTTGCCAGAATCTTATATTGCATGGTCATCTCTCCTGTGTGCATCGTTTTCTCCCAGTATAACACATTTCAAAGTCCAGCGGGAGAGGGGGAATATCAAAAATGCCCTCCGCTTACGCTCTGGGCAAATATAGCGGAATTATTCTTTTGATATAGGGCGTTTGTCGCGCTCTGCGGAGCGCTCCAAACGCATTTTTCACAGAAAGGGTCGTAAAGACAAGATGCAGCCTTTCCCGTAGCGCCGCGCTTTCGCAGAAAGCGGCGCTGCAACTGCTGTTTGCCGTTACGACCCTACCCGTGAAAATGGGGTTCAGAAACGCCCGCAGGCGTTTCTGAACCCCAAAATTAAAAATAATATTTCCTTAGCTTATGCGCAAAGCAAACGCGGAGCGCATTTCAAATCGTTTTCCTCACGGGAAATCAGGCAAACACCGCCACGACCACCTGCATCGCCACGCCCACAAAGGCACCGGCAGCCCATGTCAGGCCGGTGATGAAGAGGTTCTGCTTCCACGAGGGATTAGCGCGCCACAGCACTGCCAGACCCACACCCGCACCGGTGCACAGCCCCGCCACAAGGCTGGAAAAGCGCAGCGCACCCTCCACATACAGCTGGGTCAGCAGCACGCTGGCGGCGCAGTTGGGGATCAAGCCCACCAGAGCCGCCACCACCGGCTGGAAGAAGCCCATGCCGCCCAGCACCTCGGCGAATACGTCCTCGCCCACGCCCTCTACGATCATGCCGAACACCAGACCGAAGGCGAAGATGAACACAAAGATCTCCAGCGTGTGGCGCAGCGCCGCCTGCCAGATGGGCTTTTCGTTGCCCTCGGCATCGCTGTGCTCCTCGTGGCAGTCCACCTCGTCCGCATGGCCGGTGTAGCCGCCACGCAGCCCCTTGGGCAGCACGCCCCGCAGCACAAAATCCAGCACAAAGCCCACCGCAATGGCGTACACCACCTTGATGACCATCAGGACGGCCAGCTTATCCCAGTAGGCGGGCATGGATACCAGCAGCGGGATCGCTTCGTCACTGGTGGCAAGGTACACCGCCATCAGCGTGCCCAGCGTGATGACCCGGGAGGCGTAGAAGTTGGACGCAATGGCGGAGAAGCCGCACTGCGGCACACAGCCCAGCACCGCGCCCGGCACAGCGCCCCAGCGCCCGCCGCCCGCCAGCAGCGCCTCGATGCGCTCACCGTGGCGGTGCTCGATGTACTCGATCAGCAGGTAGGCCAAAAACAGAAAGGGCAGCATCTTGGCGGTATCCACCAAGGTTTCGCTCAGAACATCCAGAAACAGTTCCATAAATAATCGCTCCAAAGACCCGCATGGGGGTCGTCTTTCAACAATTTGCAATCAGTTTGCATTTTCGTGCAGGGAAGATTATACACGATATCCTTCCCAATTGCAATACCAAATTGCAAATTGGTTGCAATTTTATGTTATGGAACGCTGCAGCGCGTAAAAAAGAGGCTCTGAAAAGCCCGCGGGCTTTTCAGAACCTCAAAATTTCAAATCGTTCTTCCGCTGATGATGCGCCGAGCAACGCGGAGCGCATTCCAAATCGTCCCACGCAGCAAGGAAGCTGCGGCCTGTTTTACCCCTTCAGCGGCACAAAGCCCACAAGGTCTTTGACGACCTCGCCGCCGATGATCAGACCGGCCACCGAGGGCACAAAGGCGTTGGAGCCCGGCACTGCACGGCGCACAGTGCACTTGCGCTGGGTGCCCGGGGGACAGATGCAGTGGTTCTTGCAGCTGATGGAGTCATCCTCGATGGGCGTCATGACAGGCTCTTTGGAGTAGACCACCTTCAGGTGCTTGATCTTGCGCTTGCGGCACTCGGTACGCATCACCTTTGCTAGCGGGCAGACCGAGGTCTTGTAGATGTCGGTCACCTCAAAGCGGGTGGGGTCCATCTTGTTGCCCGCGCCCATGGAGCAGATGATGGGCGTGCCCGCCTCCTTGCACTTCATCACCAGCGCCAGCTTGCCGGTAACGGTGTCGATGGCGTCCACCACATAGTCGTACTGGGTAAAATCGAACTCGTCCTGCGTCTCCGGGCCAAAGAAGCACCGGTGGGTGGTCACCTTGATGTTGGGGTCGATATCGTGGATGCGCTGTTCCGCTACATCCACCTTATACTGCCCTACCGTGCTGCGGGTGGCAATGATCTGACGGTTGAGGTTGGTCAGGCAGACCTTATCGTCGTCGATCAGATCCAGTGCGCCCACGCCGCTGCGTGCCAGCGCCTCCACCGTATAGCCGCCCACGCCGCCGATGCCAAACACTGCCACCCGGGCGTGGTGCAGCTTTTCCATAGCCTCTGCACCCAGCAGCAGCTGGGTGCGGGAATACTGATCCTGCATTTTGTTCTCCTTACTTTTCTACGCGGGTGATGGTGCCGCCGCCCAGCACCACATCGCCCTGATACAGCACGGCAGCCTGCCCCGGGGTGGGGGCACGCTGGGGCTGGTCAAATTCCAGCCGGAAGCCGTTTTCTGCGGGGTAAACGGTGGCCTGCTGCTCGGCCTGATGATACCGGGTGCGGGCAGTGACCCGCAGCGGCTCGGTCAGCGCCGGAATGGCGATCCAGTTCACATCCTCTGCGTAAACGATGCGGTCAAACAGTTCGCTTTCCGGCCCGACGGTGACGGTATTGGCCTGCATATCCTTGCCGCAGACGTACACCGGCGCACCCAGCGCAAGGCCAAGCCCCTTGCGCTGCCCCAGCGTGTAGCGCACCGCGCCGCTGTGGGTGCCCACCACCTTGCCGCTCTGATCCAGAAAATCCCCGGCAGGGTAGTGCTTGCCGGTAAACTGCTCCATAAAGCGGGCGTAGTCGCCGTCCGGCACAAAGCAGATATCCTGACTGTCGTGCTTCTGGGCGTTGATAAAGCTGTGCTGCCGGGCGATCTCGCGCACCTCGGTCTTATGCAGCGCACCCAGCGGCAGACGGATATGCGCCAGCTGCTCCTGCGTAAGGTTATACAGCACATAGCTTTGATCCTTGCCCTCGTCCAGCCCCTTTTTCAGCAGCCAGCGGCCGGTGGCTGCGTCCTGTTCCACCCGGGCATAGTGGCCGGTGACCACATACTCCATGCCGTGCTCTGCGGCCCAGTCCAGCAGGTGGCGGAACTTCATATATTTATTGCAGTCGATGCAGGGGTTCGGGGTGCCGCCCGCCTCGTAGACGCGGATAAATTTTTCAATGATCTGCGCGCGGAAGTCGGCTGTAAAATCCAGCACCTGATACGGCATATCCAGCGCAAAGGCCACCTCGGCGGCGTCCTCGATATCCTTTTCCGAGCAGCAGGTCTGGTAGCCGGACTGTCCCAGCGTTTCGTTGTGGGTAAGCCGCATGGTGATGCCGGTGCAGTCGTAGCCCGCCTGCTGCATCAGGCAGGCCGCCACCGAGCTATCCACGCCGCCGCTCATGGCAATGAGGGCGCGGGGACGGTTTGCAGGGTTCTGAGTGGTCATAGGTTCTCCTTTTATGGGTTCAACATACTAAAGCAGTAGTATAATACTACCGCAGCATAAACCGCTTGTCAAGACGCTATAATTTTCTGCGCCGCAGCCAGCAGCGCCGGTTTTTCGTTGGGATATTCTGCGCGGATGACGCCGTCCAGCAGCGCTTCCAGCACCCGGCGCAGCGCAGGCCCTGCCGGGATACCCGCCGCCATCAGGTCGCGGCCGTTCACCGCCAGCTGGCTCACCCGGCAGCATACGCCGTCGGCTTCCAGCTGCCGTGCCCGCTGCGCTGCAAAGGTGCAAGCCGGGGCAGCTGGAGGGTGCAGCGCCGCGCACAGTGCGCACAGCCGCTCCACAGTGCACAGCCCGTACTGCCCTAAAAGCTGCCGGATGGCAATCTCTCCCGCGTGTACCGGGACGTGTACGGGAGCTTTCTCCTCGGACACGAATCGGGCCATTCCATCGCCCGCCCTACTGCCTGCGGCAGCAGGGTCCCACCCCAGCGGACGGTCCTCGGAGAAACTCCCGCACACGCCCTGCCCTGCAGTTTCCCGCACCAGCACAGCCGTTTCCTCGATGCAGGCGTTGGAGCAGCGCAGCCGCTTGAGCACCCGGCGGGTATCTGCCTCGCCCAGAGCGCCCAGCAGCGCCGCCCAGCGCACCGGCAGGTTTTCCTCTCCCGCCGGGCAGGCATCCACCACCGGCTTTGCGGCGGTCAGGCTTTCCGGGGTCAACTCCGGCAGCACCACCGCCAGCACGGCGGGCTCCAGATACACCCCCGGCTGCGGGGCAGCCAGCAGCTTTGCAAGCTCCTCCTGAATGCGCTCGGCAGAGATGCAGTCCAGATGGGGTGCCAGCTGCCGCGCCGCCCGTGCGGTGGCTGCGTCCAGCGCAAAGCCGAACCTTGCGGCAAAACGGTACAGCCGCAGAATGCGCAGCGCATCCTCAGTAAACCGTTGCTGCGGCTCACCCACTGCCCGCAGCAGACCGTTTTGCAGGTCTTTTTGCCCGCCAAATGGGTCTACCAGACCCTCGGCCTCATTATACGCCATGGCGTTGATGGTAAAATCCCGCCGGGCAAGATCCTCCCGCACGTCCGGTACGAACTGCACTTCGTCCGGGTGACGGCCATCGGTATAGCTGCCCTCGGTGCGGAAGGTGGTAGTCTCGTACAGCTGCCCGCCGTATTTGATGGTGACCGTGCCGTGCTGCAAACCGGTGGGGATACACCGCTCTGCCCCGAACAGTTCCATCACCTGCTGCGGCAGGGCGCTGGTGCACAGGTCCCAGTCGTGGGCGGTGCGCCCCAAAAGACTGTCCCGCACGCAACCGCCCACAGCATAGGCTGCGTAGCCCGCCGCGTGCAGGGCGTCCAGCAGGGCAGCTGCCCCGGGGTCAAGTGTCAGCTTCATTCTTCGTTCTCCTCGTAATGCAGGGTGATGCGTTTGCCGTCAAAGCCGCATTCTGCCGCCGGGAAGATGCTTTGCACCTGCGCAAGCTGCTCCTCCGGGTCGGTGATCATGGGGGAATAGTGCACCAGCCACAGCCGCTTTGCCCCGGCCTTTGCCGCCAGCGCCGCGCTCTGGCCAAAGGTGCTGTGCCCCCACTGCGCGGCCTGCTCCTGCTGCTCCGGCAAAGCGTAGGTGGCATCGCAAAGCAGCAGGTCTGCACCCTGCGCTGCCTGCTCCAGCGCCGGGCAGGGCGCACTGTCGCCGGAAAAGACGAACCGCAGTCCCTTGCGGGGTGCGCCCAGCACCTCGGCGGGCTGCACCGTGCGCTCTGCCAGCGGCACAGCCTGTCCCCGCTGCAAAAGCCGCCACTGGGTCACCGGTACGCCCAGCGCCCGCGCCTTTTCCGGGTCGAACCTGCCCGCCCGGGGCAAGTCCAGCCGGTAGCCCAGACTGCGCACCCGGTGCTTTGTAGCCACCGGCAGCAGCGTTGCCCCGGCGGGCCATCCATCCGAAAAAGCATCCAGCGCCACAGGCTGCCCGGCGCGGCAGACCAGCGGCTTTACCGCGTAGGGCAGCGGCCCGGTCAGGGCATACACTGCCCGCCAGACCTCCAAAAGCCCCTCCGGCCCCAGCAGCGTCAGCGGACGGGTGCGCCCCTGCGCCCCAAGGGTCTGCAAAAGCCCGGGCAGACCAAAGATATGGTCTCCGTGATAGTGGGTCAGGCAGATGGCATCCGCGCGCATCAGGTTCACCCCGGCGCGGCGGGCAGCGGTCTGGGTGCCCTCGCCGCAGTCCAGCAGCAGGCTGTGCCCGCCGCACTCCGCCACCGCGGCGGTCAGGGCACGCTCCGGCAGCGGCATGGTGGCAGCCGTGCCCAGCAGTGTAATGGTCAGCATAAGCAGTTCCTCCGTGGTTCTTCTCTGTTATCTTACCACAAACCCCGCCGGTGCACAATTCTTTCTGCTGCGGCATAAGCTGGGCAGAGCCTTGAAAAAGGAGGGCACAGCCTATGCAGCGTGACCGCAGAAAACGCTATTCCCCCGCCCGGCATCCGGTACTTTTGCGCCGGGTGCTCTTGGTGCTGTGCATTCTGGCGGTGCTGTGGCTGGGGTACAGCTGCATGATGCCGCAGCTGCTTTTTTCTGCCCGGGGCACCATGATTTTTGTGCCAGACCCGCCGCTGCGGGGGTAGCGGGACGATTGGGAATGCGCGCCGCTTCCGGGTTGCGGCACCCAGCATCCGCTTCGTGCCTTGAACGGCACTCGCGTCTTACTGGCCGCTGCCCCAACAACTCCTCCCTGTTTCCGCCACTGGCGGCGGTCGTCGTCGTTGCTGGGCATATTCAGCGGAAGAATTATTTAAAATTCGCAATTCTGGAAAATTTGCGGATTTTCCAGAATTGCCTTTTCACGAGAGGGGTTTAAAGGCGAGCCCGCAAAAAGTGTCAGACGCAAAAACAGGGCTGCTGCACGTTGCTTTGTGCAGCAGCCCTGTTTCCATTTTATATACTTTCCAGCACCTTTTTCCCGGTCAGCGGGTCGGGGATGCCCAGCAGCGCCAGTATGATCGCCATGCGGATATACACGCCGTTATGCACCTGATCGAAATAGGCGGCGCGAGGATCGTTGTCCACGTCCGGCTTGATCTCGTCAATACGGGGGAGCGGGTGCAGCACCGGCATGGTGGGCGGTGCCTGCTGCAGCAGCTTTTCGTCCAGCGCATAGCAGCCTTTCAACCGCAGGTAGTCCTCTTCGTTGAAAAAGCGTTCTTTCTGAATGCGGGTCATGTACAGCACATCCAGACCGGGCAATTCGGCTTCAAGGTCGGCGGTCTCCTTGTAGTTCTGGTGCAGCGGGGTCAGAGTCTCGTCCTTGACGTACTGCGGGATGCGCAGCTCCTCCGGTGAGATGAACACGAACCGGTTGCCCTCGAACTGGCTCAGCGCGGCGGTGAGGGAGTGCACCGTTCGGCCGAACTTGAGGTCGCCGCAGAAACCGATGGTCAGATGATCCAGCCGCCCTTTGCGCTGGCGGATGGTCATCAGGTCGATCATGGTCTGGGAGGGGTGGGCGTGGCCGCCATCACCTGCATTGATGACCGGCACCCGCGCATACATGGACGCCCGCAGCGGTGCGCCCTCCTTGGGGTGGCGCATGGCAATGACGTCCGCATAGTTGCTTACCACGCGGGCGGTATCGGCCACCGTTTCGCCCTTGCTGGCGCTGGAAAGCTGCGCCCCGGCAAAGCCCAGCGTCTTGCCGCCCAGCCGCAGCATGGCCGACTCAAAGGAAAGACGGGTGCGGGTGCTGGGCTCGTAGAACAGGGTGGCCAGAATGCGGCCGTCGCACAGGTGGGCGTAGGGCGCGGGGTCAGCCTCCATCCGGTCGGCAAGGTCGAGCAGTGCCAGCTGCTCGGCCAGAGAAAAGCTGCCGGGCTCAATAAAATGTCTCACAGCCATTCTCCCTTCAGCACAAACTTTTCGCGCTCCGCGCCGGTGGAAACGAACTGGATCTCGTGCTCCAGCTGCTTTTCAAGGAACTCCACATAGGCCTTGGCTTCCTTGGGCAGTTCTGCCCAGCTCTTGCAGCCGGAGATATCCTTGTTCCAGCCCGGCAGCAGGGTGACCACCGGCTGCACGCGGTCAAGGTCGGACAGGGTGTCGAAGCGGGGGACTTCCACTCCATCCAGCTTGTAACCGGTGATGACCGGGATCTGCTTCATGCCGCTCAGCACATCCAGCTTGGTCAGCGCGATCTTATCCGCACCCTGACATTGCAGACCGTAGCGGCTGGCAACGCAGTCAAAGGGACCTACCCGGCGGGGACGTCCGGTGGCCGCGCCGTACTCGCCGCCGGCCTTGCGCAGCTTTTCGTTCCACGCCTCGTCCATTGCGTTCTCTGCCGCAAAGGGGCCAGCGCCCACACAGGTGGAGTAGGCTTTCAGCACACCCACCACATGGTCCAGCTTGCAGTTGGGGATGCCCGCACCCAGCGGCGCGTAGGCCGCCAGCGTGTTGGAGCTGGAAGTGAACGGGAAGATGCCGTAGTCGATATCCCGCATCGCGCCCAGCTGTGCTTCCAGCACGATGCGCTTGCCGCTGTCGTGCGCCTGCTGCAAGAAAACACCCACATCACAGATGAAGGGCGCAAAGTACGCAGCCTGCTGCCTGCACCAGTTCAGCAGGGCATCGTAGCTCATGGGCTCCTGATGATAGCAGCCCGCCAGTTCCATGTTTTTGGCGTCCAAAATCATGTGCAGGCGGTTCTGGGTACGCTCCTCGTCCAGATGCAAAAGATCACCCAGACGCAGGGTCTTTTTGCGGTACTTGTCGCTGTAAGCGTAGGCAATGCCGCGCCGGGTAGAGCCGAACGCGCTGCCCTTTTTGGCAAGGCGGTCCTCTTCCAGCCCGTCCTGTACCTTGTGCCACGGCATGGAGATGGTAGCCTTATCGGAGAGCTTCAGGTTCTCCGGCTCTACCTTCACGCCGCGCGCCTCAATGGCCTCCATCTCCCCGGCCAGATGCTCAAGGTCGATCACCATACCGGTGCCCAGCACGCAGGTCACCTCCGGGTGCAGGATGCCGGAAGGCAGCAGATTCAGGATGAACTTGCCCTTCTCGGTCACAACGGTATGGCCGGCATTGTTGCCGCCCTGATAGCGCGCAACGATATCGGCATTTTCGGCCAGCAGGTCGATGACGCGGCCCTTGCCCTCATCGCCCCAGTTGATTCCAGTAACAGCGGTCAGCATAAACTTCATTTACCTTCTTTTTCATTCTTGTTTCCTGTTCGCGGTGTATATTATACGAGCGTGCAGAGAATATGTAAAAAGTATCCTGTGTATAGCAGCAATATGTTTTTTACATTGCAAAGGCTGTTGCCCGCATCCGGCACAGCCGCGCCAAAAAAGCGCTTGCAATTCCAGCGCACCGTGCTATGATACAAGAAGAGCATAAAGCCGCTTCTGCCGCTGGCCGCGCCGGAAGCCCGACAGGAAAGAGGGGCCGCACTCATGTATGTGGACTGGGAATACTACAAAATCTTTTACTATGTAGCAAAGTATCAGAACTTTACCCGCGCGGCGCGGGTGCTGGGCAATAATCAGCCCAACATCACCCACGCCATGAACCGGCTGGAAAGCCAGCTGAACTGCGTGCTGTTCATCCGCTCCAACCGGGGCGTCACGTTAACGCCGGAGGGGGAACTGCTTTATTCCCGCATTGCCTCGGCGGCGGTGCAGATACAGGACGCCGAAGAGGAGCTGAGCGCCACCGCCACGCTGGAGCACGGTGCCATCAGCATCAGCACTACCGAGACCGCTTTGAATATCTACCTATCGGAAAAGCTGCGCGCTTTCCATACCGAGTACCCGGGCATCCGGCTGCGCATCTCCAACCACTCCACCCCGCAGGCGGTGCAGGCGGTACGCAACGGCGAGGTGGATTTTGCCATCGTGACCACCCCCGCAGAGGTGGAAAACGGGCTGAAAATGGTAGAGCTGATGCCCTTTTATGAAGTTCTTGTAGGCGGTAAGACCTTTACGGCGCTGGCCAGCCAGACCCTGAACCTGAAGGAACTGGCCGGTTATCCCCTGATCTGCCTGAACGAGGAGAGCATGACCCGCAGCTTTTACCGGCAATTCTTTTTGGAACATGACGCGGTGCTGAAGCCGGACACCGAGGCCGCCACCACCGACCAGATGCTTACGCTGGTCAAAAGCGAGCTGGGACTGGCCTTTATGCCGGAGCCTATGGCAGCGCCGCTGCTGGCCAGCGGAGAGCTGGTGCAGCTGCACTTGCAGGAGATCATCCCCTCCCGCTCCATCTGCCTTGTGTACGACCATCACCGTCCGCTGAACACCGCCGCCCGCAAGTTCCAGCAGCTGCTGACCAAGGCCGGAGCACGGAGCGCAGAGCGTAAATAAACCAATACAGCAAGGGGCTGCTGCACCAATGATGTGCAGCAGCCCCTTTTCTGTTATTTCCGGGTGCTCTGTTTCAGCTCCCGCTGTTCTTCCTGCAATTCCTGTTTCAGGGTTCGGTCGATCTCCCGGGTCTCCTGCCGGATAGCGGTCAGGTCTTTTTCGATGACCGGGTTCTCCTCCAGCTCCTCCCGGATGAACATCAGCGCAAAGCTGACCAGCAAAAAGCAGCAGGAGAGCCAGATGGCTCTGCCGCCCAGCTGCGCCGCGCTTTTACTGCCCAGCCCAGCCCCCAGCGCGAACAGGAATATGATGCCGAAGTACCGCACCATCCTGTCCTTTGCGCGGGGCTCGTGGGTCTTGCGCCAGATGCAGAAAGCCTCCACGCCGCTGCGCAGGTCGCCGATGCACATGGTACTGGCAAAGGCGTAGCCGTCCACCTTGCGGAAGGCCTGCACCTGCATGGCGCAGGAGAAGGAAACAATGGCGTTGGCCAGCAGGTTCTGCGATTGCGGCAGAAAGCCCACCGCAAACAGCAACAGCACCTCGCCCAGCACCACCAGCTGCCGCCAGTGCAACCGCTGCATCGCCTGAAAGTGCTCCCGCATTTTTTCCGCAGCCAGAACCCCCAGCGCAAAGGCGCACAAAGGCACCAAATAGTGCAGCACCTTATCCCACCGGCCATCCATGATATTGGCGCTCAGCAGCACGATATTGCCGGTCTGGGCATTGGCAAACACCTTGCCCCGGAACAGATAGGTGTAGGCGTCCTGCAAGCCGCCGGACAGCGAAAGGAACACCGCCGTAAGAAAGGACTCGGACATTTGTCCGTGATGCTTTGTTTTCATACTTGTACCCTCTTTTCGGGCTCTATTATAATACATTTTGCAGCAGTTTCTGATATCATTTTTACATACCGGCTATGTTTCCGCTCCAAAAGGCACAAAAAGCGCGGGTGCCCTTCCCTATTTCAGCGCAATCTGTTAGAATAGGGAGAGAAAATCTCGTACACAGGAAGGAGTTTTTAGTATGAAGATCGCGATTCCTTATGAAAACGGTCAGGTGTTCCAGCACTTCGGCCACTCCGCACAGTTCAAGCTGTACACCGCTGAGGAGGGCCGCATCACCGGTGCCGAGGTGGTCTCCACCGATGGGCAGGGCCACGGCGCACTGGTGGGCTTTCTGGTGCGCAACGGCGTGAACGTGCTGCTGTGCGGCGGCATTGGCGGCGGTGCACAGATGGCACTGGCACAGGCCGGCATCCGGCTGTGCGGCGGCATCACCGGCGACGCCGACAGCGCTGCGGCGGCTTATCTTGCCGGCACGCTGGTCTTTGACCCCAACGCCCGCTGCACCCACCACGACCACGAGGAGAGCCACAGCTGCGGCTCTCACGCCTGCCACGCCGACAAGGGCGGCTGCACCGGCAATTGCCACTAAAGGCCGTTTTCCTTTCCGGGCGGGACGATTTTGAATGCCCTCCGCTTGCGCTCTGGGCATAAGCTAAGGAAAAAATATTTATAATTTCGGAATACCGGAGCGTCTGCGGACGCTCCGGTATTCCATTTTCACAGGTAGGTCGTGGCTGAAAACGGCATTCGCAGCGCCGCTTTCTGCGAAAGCGCGGCACTGCAGGTCAGCGTGCTAAATTTTCTTTACTGAAATCAAAAGCTTTGCACCATCCTGAAAAGAGTGCTCCTTTCCCGTGAAAAAGGGGCTCAGGAAAGTCCGCAGACTTTCCTGAGCCCCAAATTAAGAATAATTTTTCCGCTGACTATGCGCAAAGCAGCGCGGCGCGCATTTCAAATGGTTTTTCAGACCTTCTCGATGGTGATGCTCCACTCGCTGGTCATGGCCTCGTCCGGCTCCAGAACCTCGTGCTTGCCGTCCTCGTTCACGCTGTTTGCCCAGCCGTTCCAAGGCTCCATGCAGACGAAGCTCTCGGCATCCTGTTGCCACAGCACGCCGTTTTCAAAGGTCTCGTCAGCGTCCACGGTCACCTTGTGGCCGTTGCCCTTGTCGGTCAGGGTCATGGGGAACTGCACACCGGTCAGCAGACGGATGGTGTTGTCTGCGCCCTCCTTGCGGGTAAGGGTGATCTTTTCCGGGGCGGCGGGCTGCTCGCCCTTGGCGTTTTCGGAGCAGGTGGCGCACTTGATGTCGAACTCCACGTTCTCCAGCTTGGAGGCAGTAAAGTAGGGGTGGTAGCCAAAGCTGAAAGGCATATCGGTGTTGCCCTCGTTGATGACGGTCAGGCTGACCAGTGCCTTGTTGCCCTCCAGATTATAGTTGAGCAGCAGGGTGAAATCAAACGGATAGAGGAACTTGGTCAGCGGGGTGGACTCCAGTGCTAGCGTCACGCCGTCCGGGCCAACGCTTTCCACTTCCCATGCGCACAGGTCGGCAAAGCCGTGGGTCTCCATGGGGTAAGCCTTGCCGTCAAAGATGTGCACACCGTTATCCGGGTTGCCGCAGCTGGGGAACAGCACCGGCACGCCAAAGCGGGGACGGTTGCACTCCGAGAAATTGGGGCGGCGGGTCCAGACGAACTCCTCACCGTCCAGCGTAAAGCTGGTAATCATACCGCCGCGCTCGGGGGTGATGGTGAGGGCGGTCTTTGCCTCGGGGTCGGTGATAACGTACTGCTCGTAGCAGGCGCCGTTCTCGGTGATGTACCGGGTGGTGATCTGATTCATAAGTAAAAGCCTCCTATTATTGCCGCCGGGTCGCCCCGGCGGGTCATTTCTCTTGCTCGGTCTGCTGCTGCTCCAGCTTTTGGAAGTAGTAATCGATGCCGTAGCGGATAAAATACTTGATCAGACGCACAGCACCGTAGATCAGCGCCGCATAGATCAGCAGAGAAAGCAATACTGCGCCATTTGCACCCATCATATAGAATACACTTCCTTTCCGTATTTTCAAGCACAAAAAGGCCGCCGTACCGCTTTTTGCCGTACAGCAGCCCTTTTTCAGTTACAGAACCACGCCGTCCTTGAAGATGGAGATCTCACGGAAGCCGTGCTTTTCCGCCTTGGTCTGCTCGCCGCTGGCCACGCGGATGACCAGATCCAGCAGATCCTTTGCAGCCTCGTCGATGGTCTTTTCGCCGTCGGCGATGACACCGGTGTTGAAATCGATCCAGCCGCCCTTCTTCTCTGCCAGCGGGGTGTTGGTGGAGATCTTCAGGGTGGGAGCCGGAGCGGAGAACGGGGTGCCGCGGCCGGTGGAGAACAAAATCAGGTGTGCGCCTGCTGCCGTCATAGCGGTGGCGGAAACCAGATCGTTGCCGGGGCCGTAGAGCATATTCAGGCCCTTGGTCACCACGGGGTCGCCGTAGCCGATGACGTCCATGATGGGGGCGGTACCGCCCTTCTGCACGCAGCCGCAGCTCTTATCCTCCAGCGTGGTGATGCCGCCGGCCTTGTTGCCCGGAGAGGGGTTATCGTACACCACCTCGTTGTGGCTGATGAAGTAATCCTTGAAGCCGTTGATCATGTGCTCGGCCTTGACGAATACCTCCTTGTTGATGCAGCGGTCCATCAGGAAGCCCTCTGCACCGAACATCTCGGGCACCTCGGTCAGCACGGTAGAGCCGCCGCGCTGGCCCATCATGTCGGAGAAGCGGCCGATGGTGGGGTTGGCGGTGATGCCGGACAGACCGTCCGAGCCGCCGCACTTCATGCCCACCACCAGCTCAGACACGGGGATGGGCTGGCGCTTGAACTGCCCGGCGTAGGCAGCCAGCTCCTTCAAAATATCGCGGGCGGCGGCAAACTCGTCCTCCACATCCTGACAGGTCAGGAACTTGACGCGGTCGTGGTCGTACTCGCCCAGCTCCTCCACGAACTGATCGTGCTGCAGGTTCTCGCAGCCCAGATGCAGCACCAGAACGGCGGCGGCATTGGGGTGGCGCACCAGCGCAGCCAGCAGCTTGCGGGTCTGTGCGTGGTCGTGGCCGGTCTGGCTGCAGCCGAAGGGATGGGTGAAGGTATACAGACCCTCGATGGAGCCGGTGACCAGATCCTGATTGTCGGCTACCATCTTCTTGGCGATATCGTTCACGCAGCCCACGGTGGGGATGATCCAGATCTCGTTGCGGATGGCGGCGCGGCCGTCCTTGCGGCGGAAGCCCATAAAGGTCTCCGGCTCGACCTTAGGCAGCGGAGCCAGATCCGGGGCGGGGTTATAGCTGTACTCCACCTCGCCGGACAGGTTGGTGTGCACGTTGTGGGTGTGCATCCAGGTGCCGGGGGCGGCGTCTGCGGTGGCGTGACCGATGGGGAAGCCGTACTTGATGACGTTCTCGCCGTTCTTAATGGGCTTGACTGCCATCTTGTGACCCTGCGGGATATCCTCCAGTGCGGTGACGGCAAGGCCGTCCACCTCCACCAGCGTGCCCTTGGCAATGGGGTGCAGGGCGACGACCACATTGTCGATGGGGCTGATATGAATTGCCTGCGGCATAGTTTTTCTCCTTATCGTATCGCACAAAAGGGCTGCTGCCCAAAGCAGCAGCCCTTTTGTTGTGCGGGTAGGTTGATTTTTCAGCTTACAGGCAGCTCTTGTAAGCAGCCTCGGCACCCTGGGTGCGGATCATTTCCAGATCTGCCAGCACAGCGGCCTCCAGACCGGAGATCTGCGTCAGATCCTGATCCCACATCTGGGTGTTGGTCAGCACAGCGTGCACCAACTGAGCAGCGGTGTCGTCCTTGTGTGCGTAGTAGAAGTCCAGAGCCCATGCGTCGTCCTGGATCTTGTAGGTGTTGCCTGCGGGGCGCTTGCAGATCAGGCCGTCAGCGGTGCGCTCCTGAATATCGTTGGAGTAGAAGGCGATGTAGGCTGCCAGAGACATGGTCAGGCACTTGGGCAGCTGCTTCTGCTCCTCGATGTAAGCGAGGAAGGAGGGCATGTTGCGAGCCTTCCACTTGGAGGTGGAGTTCAGGGAGATGCTCATCAGCTCGTGGTTGACGAAGGGGTTGTTGAAGCGGTCCTCAACAGCAGAGGCAAAGTCCTCCAGATCCTTCTTGTCCAGCGGCAGGGTGGGGATGATCTCCTCGTGCAGCATCTTGTTCATAAAGCCGCGCACGGTATCGTTGTGCATGCAGTCGCGGACGATATCAAAGCCTGCCAGATAAGCGCCCAGCACAAAGCCGGTGTGTGCGCCGTTCAGGATGCGGACCTTGCGCTTCTTGTAGGGGGTAACATCGGGCACGACCATGACGTTGACGCCGGCCTTCTTGAACGGCAGCTTGTCCTCCAGACATGCGGGGCCCTCGATGACCCAGACGCCGAACACTTCGCCCACGTCCAGAGCGGTATCGTGGTAGCCGTTGGCCTCTTCCAGAGCAGCCAGCTCCTGCGGGTCACGGATGCGGCCCGGAACGATGCGGTCCACCAGCGTGGAGCAGAAGGTGTTGGCAGTGTTCATCCAGTCGATGAAGGCGGGCTCCAGATCCCAATCCTTAGCGTAGTTGTTGCAGCACTTCTGCAGCTCCTTGCCGTTGTTGTCGATCAGCTCGCAGCTCAGGATGACCAGACCCTTATCGGCAGCGCCGTTGAAAGCCTTGTAGCGCTCGAACAGCACACGGGTCAGCTTTGCGGGAAAGCTGTTGGGAGGAACCTGATCGAACTGGCTGTCACCCTTGGTGTAGGCGATGCCGGCCTCGGTGGTGTTGGATACAACAGTCTCCAGATCCTCAGAGCGAGCCAGAGCCAGAACTTCGTCCCACTTGCCATCGATGTAGGGGCACACGCAGTCAGACACGCAGGAGATCACCCGCTTTGCGTCCACCTTCTGGCCCTTTTCGCTGCCGCGCAGGTACAGGGTGTACAGACCCTCCTGCTCGTTGATCCAGTCTGCCATCTGGGGGAAGTTGCCGATGGGCTGCACCAGCTTGACCTTGCCATTGTAGCCGGCCTTCTCGTTTGCAATATCGTAGAAGTAGTCCACGAAAGCGCGCAGGAAGTTGCCTTCGCCGAACTGCATTACCTTAACGGGAGCATCCTTCAGGATGTAGCCGTTGTAGCCAGTGCCTTCCAGAACCTTGTAGTTCAAAGTTTCCATCTTATTGATCTCCTTTATAAACTTGCTTTGCATGACAGGCTCTCGTTTTCCCTGCCATCTTCTGCTCCTATTTTATGCTGTTGTATACAAAGAAGTCAAGTGGTTTGTGCAATGTTTTTAGTCCAAAAATGGCTATTCAGCGCATTTCCAGCGGTTTATACAATTCTGAGGGTGAAATTTTGGCAGTTTTTCAGTTGTATACATCGGCGTTTTCCGGTATACTAAGGATAAGGCAGCCTGCCCTTTTCAGGCAGGTGCAATTTCGTGCCCGTTTTTGTCTAAATTTTAACAATTTTATCAGAGAAAAGGAGTTAAAATCCCATGAAAGCATTTATGGATAAGGACTTCATGCTCCAGTCTGCTACCGCACAGCATCTGTATCACGACTATGCAGCCGCTATGCCCATCTGCGACTATCACTGCCACATCCCTCCCCGCGAGATCTACGAGAACCGCCGCTTTGAGAACATCACGCAGGTGTGGCTGGGCGGCCGCAACCCGGACGGCAGCTACTTCGGCGATCATTATAAGTGGCGCGTGATGCGTTCCAACGGCGTGCCCGAGGAGTACATCACCGGCGATAAGCCCGACCGCGAGCGCTTCCAGAAGTTTGCCGAGGCTCTGCCCATGGCCATCGGCAACCCGATGTACCACTGGACCAATCTGGAGCTGCACGTTTTCTTCGGCTACGACGGCGTGCTGAACGGCGACACCGCTGAGGAAGTGTGGAACCTGTGCAACGACAAGCTGCAGCACGATCCCAAGCTGACCGTCCGCGGCCTGATCGAGCAGAGCAACGTGGCCTTTATCGGCACCACCGATGACCCCATTGATGACCTGTACTGGCACAAGAAGATCAAGGAAGATCCCACCATCAAGTTCACCGTGGCTCCCTCCTTCCGTCCTGATAAGGCCGTCAACATCAGCAAGCCCGGCTTTGCCGAGTACATGGGCAAGCTGGCTGCCGTTGTGGGCAAGGAAAAGCTGGCCTGCATCGACTGCGTGACCGATGCCCTGACCAAGCGCATCGAGTTCTTTGCCGAGATGGGCTGCCGCGCTTCTGACCACGGTCTGGACTACGTGCCTTACCGTGAGGCCACCAAGGACGAGGTGAACGCCATCTACCAGAAGGTGATGAAGGGCGAGAGCTGCACCGCAGAAGAGGCCGAGAAGTACCAGACCTACATCCTGATCCATCTGGGCAAGCAGTATCATCGTCTGGGCATTGTCATGCAGTTCCACTACAACTGCCTGCGCGGCGTGAACCGCAAGATGAACAGCCTGCTGGGTCCCGACACCGGCTTTGACATGATCAACACCGCCACCTGCGGCGGCGAGATCGCACAGCTGCTCAGCGCCCTGAACGACACCGACGAGTGCCCCAAGACCATCATTTACAGCCTGAACCCCGCCGACGATGCACAGATCGGCACCATTCTGGGCTGCTTCCAGAACAGCGAGGTGCCGGGCAAGATCCAGCACGGTTCTGCATGGTGGTTCAATGACCACAAGATCGGCATGGAGGATCAGATGATCCGTCTGGCAAGCCTTGGCCTGCTGGGCAACTTTGTGGGTATGCTGACCGACAGCCGCAGCTTCCTGAGCTACACCCGCCACGATTACTTCCGCCGCATCCTGTGCAACATCATCGGCCAGTGGGTCGAGGATGGCGAGTACCCCAACGACGAGAAGGCTCTGGAGAAGATCGTCAAGGGCATCTGCTTCGACAACGCAAAGCGTTACTTCAACCTGTAAGTCCTTTTCCATTTTCCCGGACTGAATCTCCGCGCCGCCCGCAGACAATGCCGTCTGCGGGCGGCGCTTTGTTTTGCTTTTTTACGTTCAAAATGCACCGGATGTGCCTGTTTTTTCACCTTTCATCGGTTGTTTTCCGTCTTTTTCTACAACTTCTCCATTATCCCTTGACTTCCCCACACAAGGGGAGTATATTTTTGCATGGCATTCAGGCCAAATTACTGCATTTTTTGATGGAGGAAACCCATGAACGGTTTAAAAGAAGCCTTCAGCCGCGAAAATCTGCTGAAGAATCTAAATTTCTTCGTCCTGCTGAACCTCGGTCTTGTGCTTACGGCAGTGGGCATCGTATATTTTAAAAATCCCAACCACTTCGCCTTCGGCGGCACCTCGGGTCTGTCCATCCTGCTGGCAGACCTGTTCCCCCGCATCAATGTGGGCGGCTTTATGTGGATCATCAACTTGGTGCTGGTGGTGCTGGGCTTTATCTTTTTGGGCATCAAGTGCATGGGCTGGACGATCTACTCTTCCTTTGCACTCTCCTTTTTCGTGTCCTGCTGCGAGTGGCTGTACCCCTCCGGCGTGTCCCTGAGCGGCGATGCCATGCTGGATCTGGTGTTCGCGGTGTTCCTGCCCGCGCTGGGTGCTGCCATCGTGTTTGATATCGGCGCCTCCACCGGCGGCACCGACATCGTGGCGCTGATCCTTGCCAAGTACACCTCCATGGAGATCGGCAAGGCACTGATGGTCAGCGATATCCTCATTGTACTGGCCGCCGCCGTGCGGTTCGGCATGGGCACCGGCCTGTACTGTATTCTTGGCCTCATTGGTAAATCCTTCGTGGTGGACGGTGCCATTGAAAACATCCGTCTGCGCAAGGTGTGCACCATCATGACCGCGAACCCGCAGCCCATTCTGGACTTCATCATCCACGATATGAACCGCTCCGCCACGGTGGAAAAGGCCTACGGTGCCTACACCCACCACGAGCTCAGCGTGCTGGTGACCGTGCTGACCCGCCGTCAGGCCTTGCAGCTGCGCAACTTTCTGCGGGAGAACGACCCCCACAGCTTTATCACCATCGTCAACTCCAGCGAGATCATCGGCAAGGGCTTCCGTTCCTTTAACTAAGACTGTTTTGCATCCTTTTTTTATCAATTTTCCGCTAAAGGCTTCCCCCTTCCGGGGGAAGCCTTTATTCAGAGGAGTGCCCCCCGTGTTCCGCGCAACTCCGTACTTGAAGAAAAACGCAAAATAGTGTATTATATAGTATTATGAGTAAAAGGGGGCACGCTGTGCCCTGACAGGGGGAACCTATATGGCTGATAAAAACTTTCTGACGGATATCATCGACGCCGACCTTGCCGAGGGCAAGGTGCAGCAGATCCACACCCGCTTCCCGCCGGAGCCCAACGGCTATCTGCACATCGGCAGCGCCAAGGCCATTTATATCAACTGGTCCATTGCCAACCAGTACGGCGGCAAATTCAACCTGCGTCTGGACGACACCAACCCCGCCCGCGAAGGCGAGGAGTACGTCAACAGCATCATCGAGGATCTGCACTGGCTGGGTGCCGACCCCAACGGCGGCATCTTCTACGGCAGTGATTACTTTGACAAGTGCTACGAGTACGCCGAGAAGCTGATCACCGAGGGCAAGGCTTATGTGGACGACCTGACCCGCGAGGAGATGCGCGAGTACCGCGGCTCCGATGCCGGCAAGCCCTCCCGCCCCTCTCCGTGGCGCGACCGCAGCCCGGAGGAGAACCTGGACCTGTTCCGCCGGATGCGTGCCGGTGAGTTCAAGGAGGGCGAAAAGACCCTGCGTGCCAAGATCGATCTGGCAAGCCCCAACATGAATATGCGTGACCCGGCCATCTACCGCATCAAGTACGCTGAGCATCACCGTCAGGGCAACAAGTGGTGCATCTACCCCATGTACGACTTCGCCCACCCCATTCAGGACGCCATCGAGGGCATCACCCACAGTATGTGCAGCTTGGAGTTCGAGAACCATCGCCCGCTGTACAACTGGGTCATCGAGAACATCTTCGGTGCCGAGTTCCCCAAGCAGCGCGAGTTTGCCCGCCTGAACATGACCAACACGGTCATGAGCAAGCGCTATCTGCGTGAGCTGGTGGAAATGGGCATTGTGGACGGCTGGGACGATCCCCGTATGCCCACCCTGTGCGGCCTGCGCCGCCGCGGCTACACCCCCACCTCCATCTTCACCTTCGTGCGGGAGGCCGGTATCTCCAAGTCTGACAACCTGATCGATATGCGTCAGTTGGAGGCCTGCATCCGCAGCGAGCTGGACCTGACCGCACAGCGCCGCATTGCCGTGCTGGAGCCGGTCAAGCTGGTGGTGGACAACTACCCCGCCGACAAGACCGAGTACTTTGACGTAGCCAACAATCCCAACCGCGAAGCCAACGATACCACCACCCGCAAGGTAGCCTTTACCCGCGAGCTGTGGATCGACGCCGAGGACTTTGCCGAGGTGCCGCCTCCCAAGTTCAAGCGCCTGACCGTGGACGGCGAGGTGCGTCTGATGGGTGCTTATATCGTCAAGTGCACCGGCGTGGACAAGAACGCCGACGGCAGCATTGCCGCCATCCACTGCACCGCCGACCTCGAGACCGGCAACGGCAACCCCGCCGACGGCCGCAAGGTCAAGGGCACCATCCACTGGGTAAGCGCCGCACACTGCGTGGACGCCGAGGTGCGCCTGTACGACAAGCTGTTCACCGAAGCCAACATGAGCGGCATCCCCGAGGGCAGCGACTACAAGGACTACCTGAACCCGGAAAGCGTCACTGTGCGCACCGGCTGCAAGCTGGAAGAGAGCCTGAAGGACGCAAAGCCCGGCGAGAAGTTCCAGTTCGTGCGCACCGGCTTCTTTACCCCGGACAGCAAGAACCCCGGCGTGTACAACCGGGTGGTCACCCTGCGCGACAGCTTCAAGCCCGCAAAATAATCACCCCCAAGGAGAAGATACCATACCATGACCGCGAAAATGACCCGTAATATCCTGCTCATGCTGGCAGCCACCGTGCTGATGGGCATTGTGCTGAACCTGTATATCCACAACACTGGCACCGTACCCGCCGCCGACAACGCCGCACCCCTAACCGATGGCAGCTACACCTCCTCTGCACAGGGCTGCCTGAGTGAAGTGACCGTCACGGTCACTGTGACCGGCGGTAAGGTGACCGCCGTACAGGTGGACGCCTCTGCTGAGACCCCGGACTTGGGCGGCAAGGCCGCCGAGACGCTGGCAGCGCAGCTGACACAGACCGGTTCCACCGCCGGTGTGGACGCTATCACCGGTGCCACCATGACCAGCGAGGCCATCTTTACCGCCATGGACGCCTGCCTTGCACAGGCGCAGTGATGCTGTAAACCACAAGAACAAAAACTGCCGCACAGTTGTGCGGCAGTTTTTTTGTATCTTTTTTACAGGGTGCTTTGCAACCGTGCGCCGCTAGCGTACTGGGTGCGGCGGTCCATCTGGTTATCCAGCGGCTGACCAGCGGCATAGCGTTTGAGGTTGTGCGCAAAGATATCCACGATGTTGTCCAGCGTCTTGGGCAGGCTGAAGCCGCCGGTGACATGGGGTGTGATGATCACGTTCGGCTCTGCCCACAGGGGATGCTCCGGCGGCAGTGGCTCGGGGTCGGTCACATCCAGCCCTGCACCGGAAAGTTGCCCGCTGTGCACGGCAGCTGCCAGTGCCTCGCCGTCCACGGCAGTGCCGCGCCCCACATTGAGCAGGATAGCACCGGGCTTGCAAAGCGCCAGCCGCTCTGCATTGAACAGATGCAGCGTCTCCGGCGTGCCGGGCAGGCTCAGCGCCACAAGGTCAGCCTGCGGCAGCTCTGCGTCCAATTCGCTCTGCGCCACCACCCGGGTGCAGTAGTCCGGGCAGGGGGTATCCGGGTGCACGGTGCGACGCACGCCCACCACCTCAGCGCCCAGCGCATGCGCCCGCCGGGCAAAGTTCGAGCCGATATCGCCCATGCCCACACACAGCACCCGGCTGCCCACAATGCTGCCCATAGAGTGGCCGGTGGGAGCCCAGCGGTGTTCCCGCTGGTTGTCCCGGTAGATGGGCAGCTCCTTGAGCAGGCTGAGCCACATTGCCAGCATACACTCGCTGATGGCCAGACCGTAAGCACCGGTGGCGTTGGTCACGATGCAGCCCTCCGGCAGCACCCCCGGCTCCAGATAGTTATTGGGGCCGGCTGCGTTGGACTGGAACCATTCCAGATGGTCGTTCTGCCGGATCAGCGGCACCGGCAGATTACCCAGCACGGCATCTGCCCACAGGGCATCCTCCACCGTGGCAGTATCCGGGGTGGTAAAGCGATATGCAAAGCCCTGCACCGCCTCAATGCGGGTCCTCTGCTCTGCACTGATGGGCAGACAGACAAGGATATGTTTGGACATAACGGGATCTCCTTCCCTCTTTTTTGTCTATCATACCGCAAACTGTGCGGCGGCACAAGGGGGCGGTTCTGTGCTTTCAGGCATACCCTGTAAAAGAACAATGCCGAGCAGCCCGAAAGCCGCCCGGCACCGTATTGATTTTTAGTCCAGCGCACGGATGGCGTCCATCGTGCATTGATACTGCTCTGCCACCTTTGCAAACTGCTCCTGCGTGCCCTCCAGCTGCCCGGCGCGCAGGGTCTCGGTCAGGGTATAGGTAGGCTCGTACAGATTGGAAAAGCCCAGATTCTGGCACACGCCCTTGAGGGTATGCGCCCCGCGGAACACCTCTTTCACGTCTCCCCTGCGCAGCCCATCCTCCAAGATCTGAAAACTGTCGTCCTGCAAGAACATCCGCACAAATTTGCCGATCATGGCTTCGTTATACAGCCGCCCCAGCACCTCCTGATAGTCCGCGCCCATCTTATTATAGCATTCCTGTATCGTCATCGCTTACGCCGTGCCTTTCTTTTTCAGCTGCCGCCTAATTTCCTACCGCCGCACTTCCCGGCGATATAGTGTTATGATAGCACCTTTCCGGCCATCTTGCAACTAGAGCGCAACAAATTTTGCACTCTATCTATTTTTTGCGTTCTCTTTTTGGCAGTTGCACCAAAACCGCGCCCAGCTCTTCAAAAAGCGCCTGCTACCGCGCCCTTTTCCGCTGCTGCCAGCTGCCGATTCTGCCGACTGAAAAAAGCAGACCGTGCAGCGCTGTCAACTGCGGATTCCATATTGACGAACCGCGCAAAAAAAGATATACTATATTCCGGCGGTGCAGCCGTGCCGCCAGATGTCGGGGTGTTGCGCAGTTGGTAGCGCGCCTGCTTTGGGAGCAGGAGGCCGCGAGTTCGAGTCTCGCCACTCCGATACTGCAAACGCACGTTGATTCGATGAGGATCGGCGTGCGTTTTTGTTTTGCCGGTAAACCTGCCTGAAAGGGTGCAGAAACCGCACACACTGCAAGGCCACTTTCAAAAAACAGAGCAGCCTTTTTTCTTTTCCCCCCTTTTTGCGGGATTGATAAAAGCCCACAAGTGCGGTATACTGAATAGTACTTTATTCGAGCAAAGTAAGGAGGTGCGGCCCATGGCGATCGGTGTACCCCGCCCGCTGGTGTTGGAAAAGCCGCAGAGTGTAGATTTGGCGCAGGCGGCGCGGTATTTCGGCGCGCACGGCGAGCCGGACGCCGCCACGCTGGCGCTGCTGCAAAAATGCGCGGTGCCGCTGCTGGCGGCGGCGACGCCCCGGGCGGTGTGGCTGCTGGCAGATGTCCCCGCCCTGACCGAAGCCGGACTTCTGCCCGGCGAGGACGTGCACAAGCATCTGGCAGGCTGTGGGCAGGCCATTCTGCTGGCGGTGACGCTGGGACCCGGGGTGGATGCCCAGATACGCCGGGCGGGTGTGGGCGACATTGCCGCCGGGGTAGCCTCCGATGCCTTGGGCAGCGCACTGGCCGAGCAGGCCGCCGATGCCGCCGAGGCGCAGCTGCGCCAGTGGGCGGCCACGGAGGGAAAGTATCTGACCGGGCGCTTTTCGCCCGGCTACGGCGATTGGGACATCGCGGTGCAGCCGCTGGTGGCGGCGGCGCTGGACACCGTGCGCAAAGCCGGGCTGTGCGTCACCGACACCAACCTGATGACTCCACGCAAGAGCGTGACCGCCCTGCTGGGGGTCAGCGACCACCCGGTAAAGGGACAACTGGCCGGGTGCGGCCATTGTGTGCTGCGCACCCGCTGCGAATACAGAAAGAGGGGAAAGACCTGTGCAAGTGAATGAACTTTTCAAGCAGAGCAATACCATCCTGCTGGACGGCGGCATGGGCACCATGCTGCAAGCTGCCGGGCTCAAGCTGGGCGCACGCCCGGAGGAGCTGAACATCACCGACCCGGCGCTCATCGAGGGCATCCATGGGCAGTACGCTGCGGCAGGCAGCCGCATCGTCAACGCCAATACCTTCGGCGCTTCTGCCCACAAGCTGACGGGCAGCGCCTATACGCTGGAGCAGGTCATCACCGCAGGCATTGCCAACTGCAAGCGCGCCTGCGCGCCCTACGGTGCGCTGACCGCGCTGGACGTAGGCCCGCTGGGCGAGCTGCTGGAACCCAGCGGAACGCTGGCCTTTGAGGATGCCGTGGCCGAGTATGCCCGCATCGTGAAGGCGGGCGAAGCCGCCGGGGCAGACCTGATCTTTTTTGAGACCTACACCGACCTGTACGAGCTGAAAGCCGCCCTGCTGGCTGCCAAAGAGAACACTCACCTGCCCATTCTGGCCAGCATGAGCTTTGAAGCGGGCGGGCGCACCTTTACCGGCTGCACAGTGGAAAGCTTTGCCGCCACCGCCCGGGGCTTGGGGGCAGACGCCGTGGGCATCAACTGCTCTCTGGGGCCCAAGGAGATCTTCCCCATGGCAAAACGGCTGGCAGAAGCCGTGCCCGGCAACTTCCCGGTGTTCGTCAAGCCCAACGCCGGTCTGCCCCGGGCGGACGGCAGCGGCTACGACATCACCCCGCAGCTGTTCGCCTTGCAGATGAAGCCCTACCGGGAACTGCACCTGTTTGCTGCCGGCGGCTGCTGCGGCACCACCCCGGAGTTCATCAAGCTGCTCAACGGCACCTTTGCAGGCTGCACCCCGGGGCGTCCCGCGCACCGGATGCCTTCGGTGCTGTGCACCCCGGTGGACACGGTCACAGTGGACGGCATCACAGTGGTGGGCGAGCGCATCAACCCCACCGGCAAAAAGCGCTTCCAGCAGGCATTGCGGGAAGGCGACATGAACTATGTGCTGGAACAGGCCGTCAGTCAGGCAGAAGCCGGGGCGCAGATTCTGGACGTGAACGTGGGCGCACCCGGCGTAGACGAGCCGGTGCTGATGGAACAGGTGGTCAAGGCGCTGCAAAGCGTGACCAGCCTGCCCCTGCAGCTGGACTCCTCCAATGTGGAGGCGCTGGCGCGGGGTCTGCGGGTGTACAACGGCAAGCCCATCGTCAACTCCACCAACGGTGAGCCGGAAAAGCTTGCCGCCATCCTGCCGCTGTGCAAGAAGTACGGCGCAGCCATCGTGGGTCTGGCCATCGATGAAAAGGGCATCCAGCCCAAGGCCGAGGACCGCGTGGCCATTGCCCGCCGCATCACCGAGGCAGCGCTGGCGGCGGGCATCCCCCGGGAGGATATCTACATCGACTGCCTTACCCTGACCGCCAGCGCCCAGCAGGAGGATGTGCTGGCCACGGTGCAGGCACTGGAAGCCTGCAAAAAGGAGCTGGGAGTGCGCACCGTTCTGGGCGTGTCCAACATCAGCTTTGGTCTGCCCTGCCGCACCTACCTGAACACCACCTTCCTGACCATGGCAATGTACGCCGGGCTGGACCTTGCCATCATGAACCCTTCCAGCGAGGAGATGATGGCGGCGGTGTACGCCTACAACGTGCTGACCAACCGGGACAAGCAGAGCACAAAGTACATCGAGCGCTTTGCCGACCGCGTGCCCGCCAGCACCGCGCTGGCACAGGCTGCAAAAGCCGCGCCTGCCGCCAGTGCCGCCGAAGCAGAACTTACCGGCCCTTACGCCGCCCTGATGAAAGCGGTGGAAAAGGGCTTGAAGGGCGATGCCGCCGCCCATACCCGTGCCCTGCTGGCGGAAAAGCAGCCGCTGGAGGTGGTGGACGAAGCGTTGATCCCCGCCTTAGACATCGTGGGTGCCAAGTACGAAAAAGGCACTCTGTTTCTGCCGCAGCTGCTGCAGGCTGCCAGCGCCGCCCAGAGCGCCTTTGAGGAGATCAAGACCGCCATTGCCCAAAAGGGCGAAGGCAGCGCCAGCAAGGGACGCATCGTCCTTGCCACTGTCAAGGGCGACGTACACGACATCGGCAAGAACATCGTCCGGGTCATTCTGGAAAACTACGGCTTTGAGGTGCTGGACCTTGGCCGGGACGTGCCGGTGGAGACGGTGGTGGACACCGTGCGGGAAAAGGACGTGCACCTGGTAGGCCTTTCGGCCCTGATGACCACCACCCTGAAAAGCATGGAGGAGACCATCGCCGCCCTGCACGCGGCGCAGCTGGACTGCAAGATCATGGTAGGCGGTGCCGTGCTGACCCCGGAATACGCCGAGAAGATCGGCGCGGACTGGTACGCCAAGGACGCCAAGCGCAGCGCCGACATCGCCAAGGAGTTCTTTGGGGTGTAACGCAAAAAAATTTCAGATTCAGACTGCTGAGAAGTGCGGACTTTTCAGCAGTCTTTTTTCATGGGCAGGGCGTTTATTTGCAAACTGTTCAAAATTACCACAAAGAATTGCCACGATTGTCTGGCATAATAAGGGTGCACTCAGGGAGAACGGAACGGACATCCCCCATAACCTCCGAAAGGTTCTCCCCGCAAAAGCCCATGCAGGCACATTTCCCTGCGGGTGCGGCCGCAGCAGCGGCGCACAGCAGGCCCATAAAAAACTGTCTCCCGTTTCTATGCGAGGCAATAGCCAGAACGGCGGACAGACTACCAAATCCCTCCTGACCAAGCCGCAATGTTCAGGGGTTCCTATACAGCAGGCAGTGTCGCTTTCCTCCTCCTTTCCACGACACTGCCTGCTTTTTGTTTGCGCATTTTTCCGTAAAAAGCAAGAAAGCGCAAAGTCGGAAGAACCGCCCTTGCCCTCGTCCCTGCATACAAAAACCGCCCCGGCTTCCTGCTGCGGAAACCGGGGCGGTTCATTTGCTTTATGGGTGCTTTTTCAGGCGCTCAATACCTTTTTGAAGTTTTAGTCATATCTGTATTTAGAGGATTTTCCGTACACTTTTCGGAGCGACTTTTTCAGGCTGACCACTGTTTCTTTGATGATCTTTGCCTCGTCGGCAGAGCAATCCGCAAGCTGTTCGGTCATCCAGCTGTCAAACACCGGCTTTGCTTTTTTGATCTCGATGCACAGCAGTTCATCTGCCGAGCAGTCCAGTGCGTTGATGATGTCGATCAGCGTTTTCAGGCTGGGCACGGAGTTGCCCGTCTCGATATGGCTGATGTGCGTGACCACCACGCCGACCTCATTGGCCAGCTGCTCCTGCGTCATGCCCTTTGCAAGGCGGCAGGCACGGATGCGTTTTCCGATGTCGGCGTAGTCCACCATAGTACAAGTACCCTCCGTTTTGTGAAGTGATACTTGTATTGTATATTCAATTTGAATCGTTTGTAATGTTCCAAAAGCGCACTCGACTTTTTAGAGCAATCAAAAAGCCGTTATTTTAATACAAATTCACAATCCGATTTCATTGCCGTCTTAAAGTCTTCAAAATCAGCGTGCTGTAAGACCATTCCCGTCTGATTAGAGTATGCTAAAATTGCGTAGAGTGCTCGTTCATAATGTGTTTCATCATCGGCCTGATAAGCAAATGCTTCCAGCAATCCGTTCAGCTGGGTTCTCTGCTGATACTCATACTGTGTCATAAATTCCATTAGCTGCCGATGGTACTCTTTTGTCAATTGAACGGATTCATTCAGCAATGCTGTCATTCTATCATACTCTGCTGCGTTCAATTCTGCCTGTTCAATAATAGAACGTGTGCAGGACACAATATAAGTCGCTGCTGTATAAATTGCCATCGGAATAAATGGATTGACCGTACCAAATACCAGTCCGGCGGCCTTTGTAAAATAGATCGTCGATACAGATTTTACTGTTGTATCGACCAAAGAACTTTGCAACTGTTCCGCCGAGATTTCACCTTTTGCATAAGAATATATAGCTACGCCGCCGTCTATTACTCCTCCCGCCATTACTGTTGCAGCTGTAGAATCTGCGAGCACTGGGAGTTTTGCCTTTGCCCCTCCGAAGCGGAAAATCGAACTTAATATTCCGGTTCCTCCTCCTCGGACGATTCCTTTTACAGTATCTCCGCCTACGTCAGCAAGTGCCTCATCAAAGCTTTTGCGGTTCTGAAACACTTCAAACATATTTTGTGCTCCTGAGACGATTGCCGTCGTCACACCAGAAGCCACCGCCATATTAGATGCCGTTGTCCCAATTTCTTTTGCGAATTGCCTTCCCTCAAAACGAGTCGCATATTGTTTGACAGCTTTTTGCGAAATTTTTCCATCCGGACCGCGCAGCTTTTGTAACTCTGCAGTTGTTGTGCCACCAGAAGAAATCCCCGAGTCCGGATCGGTAAGGCCATTTTTTTGTAAGTTACGAATCGCGTTTTCATAAGCAGACTTCGAGATTTCACCGTTTGCAACCATCTTGTCCAAACAGGCTTCAATCTCATCCATCTGGTCAACCGGTGCGATACGCTGCATATCTGTATATTTAGGATTTACAAAGTTTTTAGCGGCTCTTTCCGGGTCATTATTATATTTTGCCTGTCCTCTTCCAACGATGTGACCATTTTTTTGCATTCGGAAATCATCCGGTGCGGTATGTCCTCCATATCCGCCTCGACTTTCCGGCAAATCCGTCACAGGATTTTTATCAAAAAATTCACCATGATTTGCCATATTGGTTTGCAGTTTCGCCGCTTCTATATACTCGAACAGATTTCCTTTCGACTGGTCAAATCCAACATTCGATACTTTCCCCGCTTTATACAGCAATTCTCCCATGGATTCCATTGCCGTATCGGAACCCATTTGCACATTGCGAGACATATAATTGCCCGCTTGTGCCCCAACCTGATTGCGAATTCCTTCCTGATCTTTTTTCTTCACTGCAATGTCCTCTACACTATAATGCTCATCGTGCTTTCTCTTAGAATAGGTATGTTACTGCGAAAGCATCGGGCAAGATGTCTGTGCATCCTGCAACGCTGTTTCTGCACTAGAGTCCAAATCACCTTTTTGCGTCAGAATCGGCGTAGCCAGCACGGTATATAGTACCTGAGCCATCAACCACGCCTCATGCAACGTCTTTTGGTCATCAACTGACAGTTTATCAAAATCCACTTTCTCTTTTGTTCCGAAAAGCTTGCTGAAAAAGCTGCGATTTTTCTCTAGGTTTTCTTTCTCACGCATTTCAATAGCAATCATATTATTCAAAATTCTACGGAAAGGAACTCTGAATTTGGCAATGAACTCCGAGTAGTTGTCTGATATTTCGGAAACTTTTTCCATAAAATCAGACATTGTATCCATTTTTTCTATAGCGTCATTCGCCTCCGCCCTTACTTTTCTTGCATTCGCAAGATTTTCATCCGCTTTTGCATCCATAATAAAGCCAGCAACAGCCAGAGCGGGGCCTGCAACAATGCCACCCAGAACCATTGATCCGCCAGCCATTCCCAATCCGCCTGCTGTTAATGCACCGCCGCCAAACCATGCAAGCGTTGCGTTTGTTGCTGCTGCACCAGACAACGCCGCAATTGCCGTGCCAGTCGATGCAGATGCAAACATCATAGCGCCACCATATGAGGCAATGCCCGCCAGCGCACCCGCTCCCAGAGAAGCCACACCCGCTTGTGCAATTTCGGCAGCCTTTACAGTAGCCACCTCCATATTTTTCAAGTTTTGAGGATTTTGAATTTTAAGTTTTAACCGTTCGTTTAATTCTGGGCCACCTTCCATACGGACATTTTTGAAAGAATTGAATGATTGGACAAAGTCATTCATCTCTTTTGCCCAGACATCAACTTTAATTGTGCCCAATTTTTCCAAGCTTTTTGTTGTGTCGTTGCGCTGTTCCTCCAAACGGCCCTTTGCACGTTCATATCCTCTTTGTGCAGAAGCCATCATTTCCTTTGCATCGGAATTTTTCGATATTGCAGAGACACCTTTTGCAGCGCCTGTAAGTCCTGCAACAACGGCTGCTCCAGCCAAAATAAACGGAAGTGGCATATTATTTTCCTCCTAATTTCAAATTTTCACAGCTATCATAGTTCAGTTTCAAATATTGTTCATACGTCATCAAATGGGAAAAAATTTGTTTGTAGCTCTCGTCTACTCTGCAAAGTAATGGTCTATCTTCATATATGCTACACAAATTATTTTCCAGATAACGGCAAACGCCATCACCATTATGTAATGAATTATAAAGACTCGATTTTTTCAAATTTCGGCAACATTGACCGCATTTATCACACCGAAACACATGCACCACTTTCTTTTCTCTCGTTATTTTGTTCTATCCATTTTATATAATCTCCCTGACTTCTTACCCACATCTGGATGCCCGTGCCAAACACTTCCGCTTCCAAAATCCAGCCCTTCTCTGTCACCTGCAAGACTTTTGCAGTGGGCAGACGGTCGAGCACCGATTCCAGACTTGGCCCGGTATACTCGAACCGGATGGTCTGCAACGCGCCGCCGTACATGAACTGGATGCGCTTGCGCATCTCGCCCTCCTGAAAGCGGTCGGTATAGCGCTGGGCAAAGTGCCGGTCGAGGGTCTTATAGTTCTGGATACGGTCGATGCGGTAGATGGTGGGGGAGTTATCCTGCGGGTTCTGGAAGTGTTTATCCTTGTCGATGCCCTCGATGAACGCTGCCAGATAGAAATAATACTCACTGAACAGGATGCCCACCGGCTCAATAGTGCGCACACGGGTCTCGCCGTCATGGGTGCGGCAGTAGGTAATTTCCATCAGGTTGTGGTTTTCAATCGCAGTGCCGATCTCCCACAGGCTCTCGATAAACTTCCGGCCATGCTGCGGCTCAACATAATGAAAACGTTCGTTGCTGATGAGATCTTTGACCTGATTCAATCGGTCCAGCGGGGTGCACACCTGCACCAGCTTGTCCAGAATAGGGAACATCTCCTCCTTGACCATGGAGCGGCTCTCCAGCAGGATCTTGCACACCGCCAGAATCTCACTGCTGGTAAGGAAACGCGAAAGCGTGTCATCCAGCAGATAGCCGCCCTTTGCGGAGTTGTATAAGATTTCCCGGCGCGGCTCGCTGTCTGCAAAGTAGCTGCGCAGGGTGTCAAGGTCGCGCTGAATGGTTTTCTCACTGACGCCGAAGCGGTCAGCCGTCTGCTGTTTGTTCAGCACACCGCCCTGTACCAGCACCTGCTGGATATAGAGTATCCGGTCTAATCTACTATTACGCATAGTTCATTCTCCTTCTGGCTCATTGTAACACAGTGCAACAGCAGTCGCAATTCTTTGTTTGAACTTTTGTCGTTTTGCGGAATAACAGCATAGATTTTGTCTCTTTTGCACAATTCCAGTATACAAAAAGAGATGGACAGACAACCTGTCCATCTTCTAAAAAGTCAAGTGTTTTTCTCACAAATTCCATCTGCGGTTCAGCCGGTAGACCACGTCCCACACGTCATCCTTAAATGTATACATTACCTGACGCAGCGATGCACCTCTGCTTACCATACAGACAACCAGAAACAGCCCGGCGGCAAATGCCGCGCCCAGCAGAAACATCCATCGTTTTTTCATTGTGTGCTCTCCTTTGACGGCGTTTACATTCTTTTGTCTGTCTATTATAACGATCCTGTTGGACAGCCTGCTTGTCCTTCCATGCAGGATGTTTTTGCTATTTCCACTTTTCCCTGCAAGTTGCAGCGCAAAAAACCGCCCCGGCTTCCATTACGGAAAACGGGGCGGTTCGTTTGCTTTATTTGTGCTTTTTCAAGCGCTCACGCAATCACTTGCGGGGGTTCTTGATCGCAGCCTGGGCGGGTGCCAAAATTACAGGGCGTTGGGGAAGAATGATAATACGTTTTTATAAGTCAACAAAACGTTTTTATCTTCGCACAAATCCTACTCCAGAAATATTTCCTGTTCGATCGTGACTCCGTATTGCAAAATCTTATCAATTGCATCAACAAACAGCGTATGTCTTCCCGCATTCCGCTCTTCCTTCAGCTTCTTCAGATACTGCTCCGACCGCTTCAGGCCATTTTTATGGATGCGGCTTTCCAACTTTTCTGCAAAACTGCCGGACAGCGCCTGATTCGCCTGCATCACCAACAAGTTCCGTGCCACCACCGACAGTCATATGCAGGTCATGGCTGCCAGCCTGATGACCGAGCAGGATGTGGTGCTGTTCGTCTCCTACTCCGGCGCTACCCGCGACCTGATAGAGACCCTGCGCACCGCCAAGGCCAACGGCGCAAAGGTCATCCTGATCACCCACAAGGGATCTGACATCCACCGTATTCTTTTGCCGTTCTTTCTATGCAAAAAAGCTGCCGCACCGGAAAAACCGGCGCGGCAACTCTTTTTGCAGGAACCTGTACCGGCGCTACGGGACGCACCAGCGGCAGGAACACACTTATTTACCAAAGACGGCAACGTAGTCCTTCTGGAACTTTTCAATGCCGGCATCGGTCAGAGGGTGGTGGATCATCTGCTCCAGCACCTTATATGGCACGGTGGCAATGTGTGCACCGGCCAGTGCGCAGTCCGTGATGTGGATAGGATTGCGCACCGAGGCAGCGATGATTTCGGTATGGATATCAGGGTAATTGCCGAACATCTCTGCAATGGTCTGAATCAGGTCGATGCCGGGCTGGCCGATATCGTCCAGACGCCCCAGAAAGGGGCTGACATAGGCAGCACCGGCACGGGCAGCCAGCAGCGCCTGATTTGCGCTGAAGATCAGGGTGCAGTTGGTGGGAATGCCCTCGCTGCTCAGCACCTTGATGGCCTTCAGACCCTCTGCCGTCATGGGGATCTTTACTACCATGTGCGCAGGGTCCAGCGCGTAGATAGCACGGCCTTCCTCGATCATACCTGCAGCGTCCAGCGTAGTGGCCTTGACCTCGCCGGAGATGGGGCCGTCCACAATGGAGGTAATTTCCTTCAGGGTCTCGGCGTAATCGCGGCCCTCCTTGGCAATCAGGCTGGGGTTGGTGGTGACACCGGCAATGATGCCCATATCGTTTGCCTTGCGGATCTCGTCCACGTTGGCCGTATCAATGTAGAATTTCATACCTGTATTCCCCTTTTTTCAGCAGACGCTCACTTCAGCAGCGCCTCGGCATGGGCTGCAATGTTCTCGGCGGTCAGACCATACTCCTTGAACAGGTCGGCGGGCGAGCCGCTCTGACCAAAACGATCCATAATGCCCACGCGGTCAAACTTGCAGCTGCACTTACCGGCAATGGTCTCGGCGGTCACACCGCCCAGACCGCCGATGATGCTGTGCTCCTCGGCAGTAACAACAGCCTTGCACTTATTGGCATAGGCCAGTGCAGTCTCGGTATCAAAGGGTTTGATGGTGTGGAAGTTGACAACAGCGGTGCTGATGCCCTTGGCCTCCAGCGCATCTGCTGCCTTCAAAGCTTCCGGGATCATCAGTCCGGTGGCAAAGATCGCCACATCAGAGCCATCCTTCATCACATTGGCCTTGCCGGGGATAAAGGGGGTGTCCTCCTCGGTGTACACATCGGACACCGGACGTGCCACGCGGATGTACACAGGACCCTTGATGTCGATTGCTGCCTTAACCGCCTTACGGGTCTCAATGGGGTCGCAGGGTACCAGAATGGTCATGTTGGGCACAACGCGCATCAGGGCAATGTCTTCCACGGTCTGATGGCTGCCGCCGTCCTCGCCCACGCACAATCCGCTGTGGCTGCACGCCACCTTGACGTTGGCGTTGACGTAGGCAATGCTGTTGCGGATCTGCTCGTAGGCGCGGCCTGTACCGAACAGTGCAAAGGTGCTGATGAAGGGGATCAGACCGCTGTGTGCCATACCGGCAGCAGCACAGGTCATGTTGGCTTCGGCAATGCCGAAGTTAAAGAACCGCTCGGGATACTTCTCGGCAAAGATGTTGGTCATGGTAGCGTGTGCAAGGTCTGCATCACAGACGACGACCTTCTCATTCAGACCACCGATATCACGCAATGCCTCGCCGTAGGCGACGCGCATAGATTTACTTTCAGCCATCTACTTCTACCCCCAGTTCTTTCATAGCCTTGATGTACTCTTCCTTATTGGGTGCCTTGCCGTGCCAGCCGACCACGTTTTCCATAAAGGAAACGCCCTTGCCCTTCACGGTCTCGCAGCAGATGAAACGGGGCTTACCCGGGGTGACGGGTGCCTGAATGGCATCCACGATGGCCTGAATATCATGGCCATCCACCTTGACGGTCTCAAACCCGAAGGCGGCAAACTTGGCGCAGGGATCGCCCACCGGCATGACCTGATCGTTGGTGCCGTCGATCTGCAGCCCATTGTGATCCAGCAGAACCACAAAATTGTCCAGACCGTACTTCACAGCGCTCTCGGCTGCCTCCCACACCTGACCTTCCTGGATCTCGCCATCGCCCAGAATGGCGTATACCCGGTAGTCCTTGTGCAGGTATTTGGCTGCCATAGCCAAACCGCCTGCCACGCTGACGCCCTGTCCCAGAGATCCGGTGTTCACATCAATGCCCGGCGTCTTGTTGCAGTCGGGATGGCCCTGCAGGTGGCTGTGCAGCTTGCGCAGGGTCCACAGATCCTCCCGGGGGAAGAAACCCAGATCTGCCAGAATGGCGTACTGTGCCGGGCAGCCGTGACCCTTGCTCAGCACAATGCGGTCACGATCCTCCCACTTGGGGTTCTTGGGGTCCACATGGGCAGTGTTATAGTAGATAGCCATGAGCATCTCCACCAGAGACAGTGATCCGCCCGGGTGGCCGGACTGGCACAGATACAGCATCTTGATAATGTCTGCGCGCAGCTGCTTTGCTTTTTCCTGTTGCATAGCAAGTTCCATAATATGTATCCCTCTCAATCAGATTTGAAGATGTACGTTTTTACGCAGCCGTTGCACCCAGCAGCATATCCGGCAGGAAGGTAACGACCTGCGGGAAGATACAGGTGACAGCCAGCGTGATCAACAACGGAACCATGAAGGGCAGGATCGACTTGTAAATGCGTTCCAGCTTGATCTTGTTCACGTCCGAAATGACAAACAGGCACACGCCGAAGGGAGGAGTGACCTGACCGATCATCAGGTTCAGCACCACCACAACGCCGAAGTACACCAAATTGTAGCCCATGGTGTTGGCGATGGGCAGCAGCACGGGCAGCATCAGGGTCAGGATAGCGCCGGGCTCCATGACCATGCCAAGGATCAGCAGGATGATGTTGATAATGAACATGACAACCGCCGGGTTGGAGGAAACACCGGTGATGGTGTTTGCGATGAGGGCGGAGATGCCCTCCTTGGCCATGACGTAGGTAAACAGGGTGGAAGTACCGATGATGAACAGTGTGTTTGCAGAGGAGATGGCACTTTCCTTCAGGCACTGCAGGAAGGTTTTGAGATCCATGCTCTTATAGACCAGCACAGAGATAATCAGCGCATAGATGGTTGCCACTGCAGAGGCCTCGGTGGGGGTGAACCAGCCCAGCGTAAAGCCTGCCAGAATGATCACGGGGGTGATGCAGGCGGGCAGCGCATGAACGAACTGATGCGCCAGATTGCGCAGGTTGAAAGCGGTGCGCTCGTAGCCGCGCTTGACGGCGTAGATGTAGATGAGCACCATCATCAGCACTGCCATGACCAGCGCCGGGATCACACCGCCCATAAACAGCTTGGACACACTGACCGAGGCCGACGCGCCGTATATGATCAGCGGGATCGAGGGCGGGAAGATGGGGCCGATGACTGAGGAGGCCGCAGTAACGGCAGCGGAGAAATCATCGTCGTAACCGTGGTCACGCATGGCCTTGATCTCGATAGCGCCCAGACCGCCGGCGTCGGCAGAAGCAGAGCCGGACATCCCGGCAAAGATGACCGAGGCCAGCACGTTGGCGTGACCCAGACCACCGGGAATCCAGCCCACCAGCTCGCGGGCGGTGCCGAACAGCTCGTCGGTGATCTTACCGGCGTTCATCAGGTTGCCCGCCAGAATGAACAGCGGAATGGCGATGAGCAGCCAGCTGTCAATACCGGAAACCATCTTTTGACCGATGACCACCAGCGGGTAGCCCAGAGACAGGCAGCCCAGCACGGCAGAGAAGCCGATGGACACCGAAATGGGAACGCCAATGATCAGAAATGCAACGAATGCAAGCAAGAAGAGGATCATGCGGCCTTCCCTCCTTTCTTAGCGGCAATGTGGCCGACCAGCATCTCAAGGCTCTTCAGCGCAATGAACGCACCGGCAATCGCCATAGGGATGTATTGGATGGTATAGTGAACATTGGGCATGGTGGCATAGGTGCGGGAGGCCACAAATCGGTACTGTGCATTGAAGGCCACGATCATCACGACGCCCAGACCCAGACCTACCAAATCGGTGATGTACCACACGATCTCGGCAGCAACACCATGCAGGCGGGTGACAAGGAAATCCAGCCGGATCAGACCGGACTTGTTGTACAGGGGGATGATGCCGATAAATGCCATCCACAAAAACAGGATGCCGCACAGCTCGGTGGTGGGCAGCCAGCTTTGGTTCAAAAAGTTGCGGCGGCACAGCTCGGTCACGATCAGTCCAACCAAGCCAAGGATCATTGCCATAATGATCCACTCAGCCACCTTGGAAATGGTGTCTGTGATCTTTGTCAAAACTTTCATGTTGCCATTCCTTTTTTAAAAAAGGCGCAGGCCCATCCGAAAATCGGCCTGCGCCGCTGCAAATACAACGAGCTTCGGGAGATTCCCGTCTTACTTATTGCCGTAGTTGTAGATGGTATCGACCAGGCTCTGATCATACCATGCCTCGCTGGCATAACGGGTGTAGTATGCGGGGATGTCCAGCTTCTTCTTGAAGGAGTCGATGTCCGGGTTATCGCAGAACTGCACGCCGCCCTCTTCCATGGTCTTGCGGGCAGTCACGTTATCCTCAGCGATGCAGTCAAAGCTGAACTGTGCAGCTTCCTTTGCCTTCTCGCGCAGCACATTCTGGGTGGTCTCGTTCAGCTTATCCCAAGCGATCTTGTTGGCAGCCATGGTGCAGCCCATCCACATATAATTGATAAAGCTGAAGTAGCCGATATCGTCCCAAGTAGCATTTGCTACTTCGTGGTAGGTGGCGTTGTCCTGTGCCTGTGCGGTGCCATTGCTCAAGGCGGTAGTCAATTCGGTCAGAGCCAGTGCCACAGGGGTAGCGCCCAGCGTGCTCCAGCAGTCGGTGTACATCTGGCTCTGGGGCACGCGGATCTTCAAGCCGATCACATCGTCAGCCTTCTCGATCTGACCCCAGCTCTTGACGGTGGAAACATGACGCATACCGTTGTCGCCCTCAGCCAGATAGACCAGATCGTAATCACCGAAGTCGGCAAAGATCTGCTCACCGATGTCGGTGCTGTTCAGCACCTCGTTGGCTTCCTCGGCGCTGGTGAACAGGAAGGGCAGATCCATGACCTTGGCTTTGTCGTAGAAGGAAGTAAAGCCGGAAGTACCTGCAAAGATCAGATCAATGGTGCCCATACGGGTGGACTCGATCGCCTCGGCATCGTTGCCCAGCGTGCCGCCGTACTGCACATCGCACTTGACTGCGCCGCCGGTAGCCTCTTCGATCAGCTCACCGTACTTGATGATGGTCTTGGTGGGCACGCTGTTTTCGCCGCCGGGGCTGTACAGGGTCAGGGTAGTGTTGGTAAAACCGGCATCGCTGCCGCCTGCGGAAGCTGCGGTGGAGCTGGCGGTGCTGGTGGTAGTGCTTGCGGAAGAGCCGCCGCAAGCGGCCAGACCCAAAGCTGCTGCGCCGATACCGGCGACCTTCAGAAAGCTGCGGCGAGAGATCTTTTTCATAACAGTGTCCTCCTGTTTTCTTGGGCAGAAGCATTTTTCGTGCAACTGCTTCTGCCGAATCGTTTGATTGACGAGAAACCCGACGTTGTAGGATTGTAGGACAATCCGTATCTGTGCTTATAGAATACCTTACTTTGCAAAGAATTTCAATTTCCAGAATCACCTAAAAATATATCATTTTTTTATCTCTTTGCACAAAAACTTGTATCCATGTTGCAAAACCTGCACGGATGTAGCAATTTTTCGTCTCAAAAGCGGCAAAACATGTTGCACTGTTCTACAATTTTGCAAAAAAGCACCAGCAGCCGCTCCCCCGCTTTCCAAAGAAGCGGAGCAGCGCCCTGCTGGTGCCTGCGTATGCTTTTTTTACGGGCTGTGCCCTTTTTTCCTCTTATAAGGAGACGTTTCCGTCCCTGGTCATGCTGATCAGATCCTGTGCCACCAGCTCCAGATGGCTGTGCATATAATGCTCGGCGGCATCAGCATCCCCTGCCTGCAGAGCCGCCAGAATTTTGGCGTGGGGCATAATGGCGTTCAAGGCGTTCTGGTTGTGCTGGAAGGTGCGCTGCCGGAAGTTTTTAATGCGCTCACAGGTCTGATGGTTGATCTTGATCAACAGTTGGTTCCGACTGGCTTTGACGATGCTGGTGTGGAATTTTTCGTCATACTTTGCAATGGTGGCAGCATCCTGTTTTTCCACTGCTTCGACAAATTTTTGATGGATGTGTTGCAGTTCCAACAGATCCTCGGGCTGGCTGCGCTCTGCCATCAGGCGGGCAGCCAGCGGCTCCAGTGCGTTGCGCACCTGCACGCAATCCAAAAGCTCCATTTCGTTGGCTCTGAACCACTGCACTGTCTGCTCTGTGCCCGCCTCCTTATCACTTGCCACAAAGGCTCCGCGCCCAGGGCGGATCTCCACAAGCCCCTTTGCCTCCAACAAGCGGAATGCTTCCCGCACGGTGCCGCGACCCACTCCCAGCTGCTTGCTCAGGGTCATCTCCGCAGGGAGCTTGGTATCCACTGCATAGGTACCGTCCATAATACGGTCTGCAATGACCTGCTCCACCTGCTGCACGATAGACACCCGCTTCAGACTGTTCAGTTCTGTTGCCGGTTCTGCCATAAGGACCAGCCTCCTCCTCTTTAAAAATACGCAATAGGATATTTTTTGGTACAAAAACAGCCCCCGCAGCAGGGATGTGCAAAGCTGCGCTCCTGTTTTTCTTAGAACAATTATAGCGCGGTCTATTGTATGATGTCAAACACTTTTTGAAAAAACCGGTTGTTTTTTAAGTAAAGAGCTTCAATTGCCGTATTCCGCCTGAAATTTGTGAATGAAACACGAAAATTCTTTCATAGCTTGAAAATACCTGTTGACATTTCCATGCGCAGTGTGTATGATAAAGGCAAGATAGATTGTAGGACATCATACAATCAAAAACACTGTCATGAATAGTCTGCATAAAGGAGATATCGTTATGAAGATCGCGCTTATCAACGAAAACAGTCAGGCTGCTAAGAACGGCCTCATCGAAGCCGCCCTGAAGAAGGTAGTGGAGCCCATGGGCCACGAGGTGGTCAACTACGGCATGTACGCCGCCGATGACGCTGCACAGCTGACCTATGTGCAGTGCGGCATTCTGGCTGCCATCCTGCTGAACAGCGGCGCTGCGGACTACGTCGTTACCGGCTGCGGCACCGGCGAGGGTGCCATGCTGGCCCTGAACAGCTTCCCCGGCGTCATCTGCGGCCATGTGGAGGATCCCGTGGACGCCTACACCTTTGCCCACGTCAATGACGGCAACGCCGTTGCCATGCCCTTTGCCAAGGGCTTCGGCTGGGGCGGCGAGCTGAACCTCGAGTACTGCTTCGAGAAGCTGTTCGGCTTTGGCCACGGTCAGGGCTACCCCAAGGAGCGCGTTGTGCCCGAGCAGCGCAACAAGAAGATCCTGGACGGCGTGCGCGCTGCCACCTTCAAGCCCCTGATCGAGTGCCTGAAGAGCATCGATCAGGAGCTGCTGAAGGGCGCTGTGGCCGGTGCAAAGTTCTCTGAGCTGTTCTTCGCCTCCTGCAAGGACGAGGAGCTGGCCGCTTACGTCAAGACCCTGCTGTAACTTACCGCACCTGCACGACAAGAAGTTCCGGCAGTACCTCCCTATTTATCATTTTCCCGCACAGGGGTCGGTCTGACCCGGTCCCGAAAAAACCGTCAGCGCACGAGAGAAACTTCTCTTGCGGTGACGGTTTTCTTTTTGTCGGCAGTGCCGCCCATGGCAAGGTGGCGATGCATGAGTCGTGTTCACTTTTCCGGCAATACCGCATTTTCAACTGGCGCAAACTGAAGGACGGAACGCCGGTCTTTGGCTACCAGTGCAATATGCGAACCGTCAACCCGACCCGTTCCTTCGTTCTGGAGCACAACATGACCCAGCAACTCAGTTGTGATGCCATTTCTATCCCGGAGTGGAAGCTGGAACTGATGGCGAAGAAGATTCTTGAAAAGGTCTGGGGCAATCAGAGCAAAGCCATCCTTCGTGCCTGTAAGATGATTGAAAGCTGTCAGAACGGAAAAGCCACTGCACGAATGTCTGCTGCACCGATTCAGGGCCAGATTGAAAAAATCAAAAAGCGCAAGCTGAACTATGCTGTCATGCGTGCAGATGGCGAACTGCCAAGAGAGGAATACCAAGCCCTCTGCAAACAGGCAGATGACGAGATTGCACACTTAGAGCAGGAGTTGAAAGCCCTCTCCCCTGCGCCCGAACCGCAGACGGTTTCTTCGGACATGAAAGCGATCTACGATTTTCTCTCTCAGAAGGTCGATGTGCACGGTGCCCGTCTTGCTCCCGAATTGATCGACCAGTTCGTTGAAGTGGTCACCCCCATTGCCGATTACGCCTACCGCTGGAAGCTGAACACCGGCTGCAAGAAGTCCAAAGAGGAGCGCGCCGATCTGATGGCTGTATCAGAAAAGCCCATCCTTACCTTCACCATCGACTTTGAAACTGCCAAGCGTTACCGGGAAGCCAACAAGATGCCCCACCAGTTCCGCCGTGCAGCGTGGACCGACCTGACTGTGGAGGTGTATCTGTGATGCTTCCGGAAAGCAGCCCTGTGTTAAACACGATTCACCTCATACATGAGCAAATAAATAAGGCCCACCGCCAAAATTGACGGTGAGCCTTATTTTATGCTTTATTTATAGCGATAATTCGTTATAAAATCCTTATGCTCTCGGGTTTTTAATAGCAGCCTGAGCGGGTGCCAAAATTGCAGAGCGTTCGGAACAACAGTATGAAATTCAGGAACTACTGTTTTCGCCTTTTGCAATTGCTTCAACCTGATACTGTATCATTGTCTGTTTCTGGGGCATATCCAACAACTACCATCGCGTTATGATTGTCAATCATTTTGCACAGTCTCTTCATCATTCCCTGCGCACGCCGAACACGGTATTCTTCTTCACTCTCTCCAGTAATATCAAGCGTTTGGCATTCTTCCTCATTTAACGACTCATCTTTTTTCCAAACGTACACAACCGGAAATTCATCATTTTTCCATAGATTTGCCGCCGTAATGTCGCCTTCATCGCTGTAGATCTTAATATGGATACCTTGAAGTTCTTCCAACGGAAGTGTGTTTCGACTTGTTGCAATAATTTTCCAAGGGTACAAACCTATGATTTGTCTCACTACATCCTCTTTCATATTCCGTCCAATGAACAGGATTGCGTTTTTCATTCTTAACTTGCCTTCAAAATCCGCAGCAAGTCCCACAAATCGTTCTTCACCAAGAGCCATTAAAGGTTCTACTTTCGTATAATGATTAATCTATCTTTAATTTTCTCATCTGTCTCAAAATCGCATTTTTCGTACCATCATTCAAATAAGCCTCGTTCAGTGTTTTCTTAGTATAATTCAAATACGTTCTAGAAGTTTTTTCTGTCAGAAGTTCTGTAAAGTAACGCTCCCAACTAAAATATTTCTTACTATCGATGTAGTTAGATGGTGTTCGCAAAATCTGTACAATCTCTGCATCTTTTAGAATTTCAGAGGAAAGTATCAGCCATTCAAAAGATTCTGGCAAATATAGCACTAAATTTTCTCTTGTCTGTACCAACTGCAATACTCTGTCCATCTCCGGTCCAAATGCTGCACCGTCTGCAATCACCAGAATCTTTTCATCCTTATGTGCTTTTAAATAAGAAAACACATTTGATTTTCCATTTGCAGTATCACACCGCATTTGATGTTCTGAGCAGACCGCTTCAAAAAACTGATACCCTGAATTGCTGTCCTCCGTCAGGATCTTCTCCGGTTTAATATTTTCAGTCGTACTATCCGGGTAAATTCGATAGAATGAGTGGTAACTCTGCTTCAGAGAACCATACTTACCAGAAGTCCTAATACCATAAACTTCTTCCACACTGTATGGCAGAGCCGACAACCCTTCCCGCGTTACGATAACATAGTAGTTATCTGTCTGCTGAATCGCACGTGCAAAGTCTTTGGTCTTGACAAACTCATTTCCTTCGTCGATAAAAACAATGCTATCCTGAATATTGCCAAGCTGTCCCTTCCAAAGATTTCCTTCTACCACGCAGCAACTTTTATCACAATTGAGAGTGACCGGTCCACTGTCTCCATCGTTCATATGCGTACGAACCATATCCACCAGGGTCGTTTTACCTGTTGCGCTATCCCCACGAATAATGGTTAAGTTGCGTCGCAGGTCAAACTCATATTTCAGGTACTTTGTGCTGATGACAACTTTATGAATTCCTTTCATTTCTGTCAGCCCCTTTACACAAATTCCCCTGCGACCCAAATCAGTTCTTCCATACTGTGAACGATTTGATTCGTATTTAATACTTTTACTGTAAATGGCTTTTTGCCAAAATCCATCAGGTGGCGCAGATTCACTGTGCGATCTTCCCTCTCTGCAATTTTAAGCAGCCACTTTGCGCAATTGTCACCACAAGTCGATATATTGAACACTTTCTCTGGCTCAAACTTTACCAAAATCAGTGTCTTTACACCACCAGACAAACCAATCGGTGGAATTTTACCCAAGACCGGGCTGTCAATGATACCACTGTCGATAACGGTAGACTTATCTACATCCTCAATCATTTCCTTGACCATCGGGTCAACGATCCAGTCTTCCTCGTAATCGTATTTGAAATAAGAAGCCGTATTGTACACCGCTTCCTTCATATCACCGTAAAAAATGTTCAGCATAGTATCACCTCATTGATGTGCGTACTTCTGCTATCATTGTACCCTCTTTCCGCTTACAAAACAAGATGCAAAAAGCTCTTGGCCTCCATTACAGAAGCCAAGAGCTTTTATCTTCTTTGTCCTATCAGATTTTATTTCCGGGGAGACTTAATCGCAGTCTGAGCGGGTGCCAAAATTACAGAGCGTTCCTCGCTTCATTTGTTCTATGCGATTACCCTCAATCTCATAGCCTTTTTTCAAATCCGCCATGGATCAGAGGACCTACAAAGAATGTGACGAAGGCATTGGGATCCTGCTCGTGAATAATTTCCTGCAGCTCCCCGATTTCATACTTGTTCACGGCACAGAAAAGGATCTTCTTAGGGTGGTTGGTGTACGCACCGTATCCGTTCCAGAAGGTGACGCCGCGTCCCATCTTCTGCAGGATTTCAGTCTGCACAGTGGAAACATCCGTAAATATCAGGGCCGCCACATTGATGTTCTGGTCGTGAAACCTATCTGCCACCGTATACAGGATTGCCACAAAGATGATGGAGTACATCGTAGTTTCCAAATCAAAAAGGAATAGGCAGACCAAAAAGAGAACCGCATTGACATAAATAGAAAGCCGTCCGCTTTTAAAATCCGGGTATTTCTTTACCAGACACATGCATGCAATGTCCATGCCGCCGCAGCACCCACTGCCCCGCAGCGCATAGCCGACACCTACACCACAGAGAATAGCGCCGAAGATACTGTTTAGCAGCACATCCTCCACAAGTGGTGCTTTGAGCGGCGGAAGTACTGAGAGAAGCAACGTCTGCACTGCTACCGAGATCATGGTTTTGATGCAGAACCTGCGGCTCATGACCCGGTATCCTATCAGGAACAGCGGTACATTGATGAGGAAATTGATCATACCAACAAGGTTTGCATCACTGCGGATTGCAATGAATCTACGCAGAAAAATCTCTATAATCTGAGCCAGGCCTATCACACCGCCAAAGTTGATACCATTGGGGGTGACAAACAGGTAGATACCCAAAGTCAGTAGTGTGGAGCCAAATATCAGATCAAAATACTGCTTATATGCTTTATTCATAGCACTCTTCCCGAATCTTCTGTGCATACCAACCAAAAGAATCTTTTTTGTAGCGGGCGAGGTCTCCGGTGCCGTCGTTATGTTTATTTACATAGACCAGTCCGTACCGCTTATCCATTTCACCGCCGCCCGCGCTGACCAGATCGATGATGCCCCAGACCAGATATCCCATGCAGGGAATGCCGTCCTCCAGAACGGCTTTTTTCATCTGGGTGATATGAGCATCGAGATACTCCACCCGGTAGGGGTCATGGACGGAACCGTCCACTTCCAGAGTATCCTCCACGCCCAAACCGTTTTCCACAATGAACAGCGGCTTGTGATAGCGATCATACAGATCATTCATGGTCACGCGCAGGCCGACCGGGTCGATCTGACGTCCCCATTTCGTGATCTGCAGATACGGGTTGCGCAGGGTAGTAATGGCGTTGCCATCCGCCACATTTTTCAGATGCTCCGGATCCGTGGAGATCAGCCTGGAGGAATAGTAACTGAATCCCAGAAAATCGCAGGTGTTCTGAGCCAGAAGTTCGTCATCACCCGGCTGTTCGTCCAGCGTGATGCCCAATTTTGCAAAGTAATTCCGGGCGAATCCGGAATAACAGCCGTTCAATTGGACATCCGGAAAAATGTAATTTTTGTTGTTACTGATACGTGCTTCCATCACATCATTGGGGTTACAGGAATAGGGATAAAAGCTTCCGGCCGCCATCATGCATCCAATTCGGAAATTCGGGTTGATTTTTTTACCGATCCGCACCGCGCAGGCACTTGCCACCAGCTGGTTATGCGCGGCATTGTACACGATCTGGTTAAACTCCGGGTCGTCCTTGTCCACCAGCAGGCCACCGCCCAGATAAGGGATGTGGGTGATCATGTTGATCTCATTGAAGGTCATCCAGTATTTTACCAGATTCCGGTAGCGGTCAAACACGGTGGCAGCATATTTTTCATACAGTGCAATCAGCCTGCGGTCTGCCCAGGCACCATATTTCCGGATCAGGGCTTCCGGCACATCAAAGTGGCACAGGGTGACCACCGGCTCTATCCCGTACCTACGACACTCCGTAAACAGTTCCTCGTAAAAACGCAGGCCATCTTCGTTCGGGGCGTTCTCTTCCCCGGTCGGATAGATCCGCGTCCATGAAATGGACAAACGCAGCGCCTTGATCCCGCTCTCTGCAAGAAGGCGGATATCCTCTTTGTATCGATGATAAAAATCAATTGCTTCCCGACTAGGATAATAATCGTACCGCGTTTCCAGAATGTTTCCCGGATGCAGCATGGCATTCCATCTGCCGTGGGCTGCATCCGGCAGAAAGTCAGCAGACGCAGGCAGCCTGCCGTCTTCCTGCCAGGCACCCTCGCACTGGTTAGCCGCAAGTGCTCCACCCCACAAAAAATCGGACTTAAGTTTCATAATACCTCCAACGCCCCGGGACGCATGCGCTCCCCGGGGCGAACAAAATTTTGAGATCAGTGTTTCTTCAAGATTCCCTCGTCAAAGCCAAAGAGAATCGTAAGTACACAGGATGCTACGATCGTCACGATGATTGCAATAACCATAGCCACGATGGTATCCTCAAAGATCGGCAGGGCAAACAGGGAGGAAGAACCATACTCGTAGTTATGGGCACCCAGCAGAGCGGCCACGACACCACCGATGGCGCCGCCGAGGGAAACAGCCCACATAGGTTTCTTCAGCGGCAGGTTAAAACCGTAAATGGCCGGCTCGGTCACACTAGCAAAGATGCAGCCCACTGCAACGGACAGTGCTTCGGATTTGATTGCCTTGTCCTTTGCCTTGATGGCGATACCCAGAGAAGCGCCGCCTTCTGCCATGTTGGACAGCAGCATACCGGGGCGGAACAGGGGATCAAAACCAGTTTCCGACAGCAGCTGGATCATGGGAGCTCCCAAGGTCATGTGCATACCGGTCATGACCATGTAGGGGAACAGAGCCGTAAACAGAGCAACCGTGATGGGGCCTGCAATGTTATACAACCACAGGATCGCGGCGGTGACATAGGTACCTGCCAGCTGACCCAGAGGCGCCAGTGCAAGGATTGAGACGGCATAGGTGGCGGCCATTGTCAACGTACCGACAAAGATAGGCTTGAACACGCCGGGGATCACTTTGTTCAGGAATTTTTCCACATAATACGCAACGATTGCCAGCAGCAGCGCAGGAAGCAGAGAACTGCCGTATCCTTTCAGGGCAACATTGATACCAAACATGGTGACTGGATCGCCAGCACTTACAATAGCCGTCCATTCAGGAGCGACCAGTGCACCGGCCACGACCATGGAATACGTGGGGGTCGCACCCAGTTTCTTGGCCGCTCCATAAGCGACCAGAATGGGCATGAAATAAAATACCGCATTGCCCACGATGCTCAGCAGCGTATAAGTAGAACTGTCCGCAAAGGGAGCATAAACCTTGGAGATCAGCAGCAGGAACACCTTGATCATACCGCCGCCGATCAGTGCCGGAACCATAGGCTGTACGGCAGCGGAAATGTAACCAATCACTGCCTGCCCAACCGAAATCTTTTCGCCTTTCAGGTCACCGTCCAGTTTTTCGTCCACAGCGCCGCCATCGCTGTAGCCCAGCTTCAGCACCTCTTCATAAACCTTCAGCAGATCCTTGCCGATGATGACCTGCAGCTGACCGCCCTGATAGGTGACGCCCAACACGCCGTCCAGATCATTGATAGCTTTCCGGTCTACCTTCTTGACGTCCTTGACCGTCATGCGCAGACGGGTCATGCAGTGAAATACGGAAGTAACATTTTCCTTTGCTCCAGCCAACGTCATGATATTCTGCGCCAGCTGTTTGAAATCTTTTGCCATTGTAACATCCTCCAAAAAATCTTCCTGGATGGTAACGGACAGAATGTTCCGGTTCAGTTCCGTACCGGAAACCCCATCCAAACGGTTCAGTTCTTCTAGATCTGCCATACCGCTGTCTTTCACAGTGACATACAGGTGCTCTCCGTCAAAACGTTTTCGTGCAACATTGCCTTCACCACCGATGTGATGTATGATAGTTTGAAAGAATGCATCCTGTTTCATGGCTAATCCTCCTGATTTTTTATCTGAAAAACGATGCGGGCCCTGCACCGCTGTTCATTCAATATGTAATAAAAGATCCGGGCACAAAGCGCCTTCAAACTACCTGAAAACGCAAGCGTTTTCAGGTCGGATGCGCTCTGTCCCCGGATCACGTCCCGCAAATGGCGAGTGCCGCTCCAAGCAACGGAAGCTGTTTATGTATTTTTCTGGCAGACGCGGTTGATATGCAACATCAAATAGAGAAGCTCCTCATCATTACAGCACCAATTCTCCTGCTTTTGCAAGAAAGCCGCAATCTTTTTAGCACAGATATATGTTTTAGGGTAATCATTGGCCAGCATCTTTACCATGCTGCCACTCCCCGTTTCGCTCTGAGTGCCGCTCATCAGCCGTTGGATGAGATAGCGGATATGCATCGTGAACCGGTAGTAACTGTAGCTGTCCTTATCCAGTTTCAGGTTCATTTCCCGCTCCACAATGGACTCCACGCCTTCCTGAATCTCCAATGCCTTTACGAGGGAATGGATCTCGCTGTTTTCGATTTCAGCATTGATCAAATGCATTGCAATGCTGACCGCTTCGGAATCCGGAAGTGAGACCCCCGTGTATTCCTTCAGGATATCCAATGCTTTTACGCCCAGATCAAACTCATTGGGGTACAGATGACGGATATCATAGGCAATGGGGATCGTCAGGTTCAACCCGCTGCGAAAGCGCTCCACCGCAAAGTTCAGGTGGTCGGCCAGTGTCAGCGGCAGGTTGGAGTTAAGGGTCGTATTCAGTACGACCTGCGCATCTTCTGTAATGTCGGCACTCGCCAGAAGAATCTCCTGCGGAAGAGTACTGATCATCTCAAAATAACGCGGGTCGATATCGTAAAACGTGCGGTCTATCCGCGACATATCCGTCAGTTCGTATGGAACCGCCGGAAACCCGATGCCCTTACCAATCACGATCAGTTCCTTCCCGCGGGAGTCCTGAGCAACAGCGGCACTGTTATTGATTTTCCGAACAATTCGCATAGCACCCACCCTCTCCGTTTCGGATAAAGAAAAAGCCTCGGACTGCAGTCATAATTATACCTGCAGGTATAGACACTCTACCGAGCACTATCCTTTGTTCACAAGTACAACTGACGCTTCCGAGGAATCACGTGTTGTAATAAGATGTTAACATAAAATTCATAGAGATTCCATTCGCCTTTTTTACAATTTTATCGATCATTTTTTGTGCATAAATACTTCTTCTTTTAACTTTAAACCATTCATAAATCCACCACCTTATTCGACCGATGTACGCTTTCTTTTCTATTATTGTACCCTCTTTCCGCTTACAAAACAAGATGCAAAAAGCTCTTGGCCTCCATTACAGAAGCCAAGAGCTTTTATCTTCTTTGTCCTATCAGATTTTATTTCCGGGGAGACTTAATCGCAGCCTGGGCGGGTGCCAAAATCACAGAGCGTCTGGAGTGGCGATGGTACGTTATTTCACCACTTGTTTCATCAGCTGGAACACCTGCCATTTGTTCACGGAGCCCTGTGTGCCAAAATATTCCGCACTTTCCGGCTGCATCAGCTGCTGCTCCACGACCCAGTGCACTGCCTTTTGTGCGTCCAGTCCCGCCACATCCTGATAATGGACGGTCGGAGTCACATCCGGCTTTCCGGCCATAGTCCACAGAACGACCGCCAGTTGCTGCCGTGTTGTCGGCACCGCCATGCCCACAGGCAGATTGGACAGGATATAACGATTCACTGCCCATACGCCAATGCCAATGGCCGCACCCGCCGCCGCACCGACTGCCGCTGCTGCAATAGCCGCACCACCGCCGGATGCATCCGGGGTCGGATCAGGTACTTCGGACGTCGTATACAGTGCACTGATTTTTACGCAGGCATCCGGCATAATAAAGGTAGTTTTAGCTGCTGTGCCGTCTTTCAGTTCCAGCGTTTGCGGCGTTTCTACCTGCCACCCGCTGAACTTCATTCCTTCCGGCGCAGCCTTTGCATGAATCGTGATTTCGGTTCCGGCCAATGCTGCGGCGGCTTCCGCGCCGTTCACAAACGCCGTGCCATCCTGCACTTCGATCGTGTACGGTTCCGGCTCCGGCTTCGGCGCATCCTTGTAGGTTGCTTTCGCCGTTGCATTGCCCTCCGGCATACGCACGGTAATGGTTTCGTCTGTCAGGTTGCCGGAAACAAGTTCCAAATTCTCCGAAAGTTCCCATTGGTCGAACAGCTTGCCCTCAGCCGGAGTGTTCGCTGTCAGGGTCACTTCTGTGCCCGCTTCGGCAGTCGTGCTGGCCGGTGTGCCGCTGGTGACTGTCAGGGTGTACTCCGGCTTCGGTGCATCCTTGTAGGTTGCTTTCGCCGTTGCATTGCCCTCCGGCATACGCACGGTAATGGTTTCGTCTGTCAGGTTGCCGGAAACAAGTTCCAAATTCTCCGAAAGTTCCCACTGGTCGAACAGCTTGCCCTCAGCCGGAGTGTTCGCTCTCAGAACAACTTCTGTACCAGCCTCTTCCTGCCTACTGGTCGGCGTACCGTTTGTTACGGTCAGAGTGTATTTGGGTTTCGGTATTTCTTTATAAACTGCTTCCGCAGATGCTTCTTTTGCCGGCATCCGCACCTTGATGGTCGCATCCGTCAGAGCACCGGAAACAAGTTCCAGCCCCTCCGAAAGCTTCCATTGGTCGAATTGTCGGCCCTTTGCCGGTTCTTTCGCCGTCAGGACAACTTCCTCGTCCGCTGTCAGTGACTGGGCCTCATAGTCATCGTCCATTACGATTATCAGCGTATACTGCGGCGCAAACGTATAGGATGCGCTCGCATACGCATCGCCCCACGGCATCTTTACCGTGATGATCGTATCGGTCAGGCTTCCAGAAACGATTTCCAGATCATCTGACAAAATCCAGTGATCAAACTGCATTCCCTTGTCGGGCGCATTGGCCGTGAGGGTCACCTCCGTGCCCGCCACTGCTGTGGTGTTTTCCGGGGTTCCGTTCGTAACGGACAAGGTATACTTTTCCGCCTCGTACTGCGCCGTCAGGGTCACATCGTGCGCCGGCATATAGAATCCAATACCTCTGTCAGCCTTTTCTTCCGCAGTCAGTTCCAGACCCGTTGCTTCCCAGCCGGTGAAGATCCAGCCAGTGCGGTACTCCGCATAGGCATAGACATACTCCCCGTATTCCTTTGGTTCCGCTTTTCCGTTCACGGTCAGAGTATAGTGGTTGATTACATAGTTTGCCGTCAGGGTCACATCCCCGGCGGGCATGGTGAATGCAACGGTCTTGCTGGTTTTGTCTGCCACTGTCACGCCATCCACCGCCCAGTCGGTGAAGGTGTAGCCCTCCTTTTCCGGCGCCGTGACGGTAACCGGCTCACCATAGTCCTTGAACTCCATCGTATCGTCTACGGTCAGCCTATAATAGTTTACGGTATAGTTGGGCGTCAGGGTCACATCGCCAGCCGGCATCCGGAAGAGCAGGTTCTGGTCATATGGGTTATCGACCTGTGCACCTTTCACGGTCCAGCCGGCAAAGGTGTAGCCTTCCTTTTCCGGCGCAGTCACATTGACCAGTGAACCGTATTCTCTGGATTCTGTTTTGCCGTCCACGGTAAGATCATAGAAGCGGTTCTGGTAAACGGCCTTGATGGTCACGCTTTCGCCGGGCATCGTAAAGGTATACCCGCCGTCCGTCGGCTGCATGTCCAGTTCGGGTGCGGTTTTCCATTCCTTGAAGGTCTGCCCTTTTGGGAACTGCGTTTCGTCCACCTGCACCAGCACCAGTTCTCCGGCCTTGTGCTTTGTATTTTCCACGGTGCCGCCCGTGATGAAAATGGAATATACGCCATCCTCATAGATCGCTTTTGCAGTAACATCATTTGCCGGCATCTTGAAGGTCAGCCTTCTGCCCCATGCTTTGGTTTCAATGCCGTCCAGTCCGGACAGTTCCCAGCGGACAAATTCCTTGCCGTATGGCGGCTCAGCCGTCAGAGATACCTTGTCACCGTACTGGGCCGTGGATGCGGGATTTCCATTTACCATGGCCGTGGCATTTCCCAGCGTGAGTTTGTATATTGCACGCTTCCACACAGCCCGGATGGTCACATTCTCTGCGGGCATGTTGAACTCCGAGCCGTCAATTTTTTGACCATTGACCTCCCAGTAGTCCAGTTCATCACCCACATTTTCCGGTACGGCTTTCAGATAGATACGTTCATTGTACTTTGCGTCTGTTGCCTTTATATATTTTTCCGATGATGCGTTACCACCAGTAATTGTTATCGTATAGCGGATATCTTTATACACAGCCTTGAGCTTGACGTTACAGCATGGCATGGTAAAGCTGTTTCTCACGATGGACAGGCTTATGCTGTCGTCTACCACCTTCCAACGGACAAGCTCCTTACCGGGTTCCGGCTCTGGAACCAGCGTAACCGTCTCGCCGTATGGCACCGCTGTCACGGTCTTGCCGTCCACTTCCGCCCGTCCGCCCTCGACTTCGACCGCATACAGATCTATGGTATAAATTGCTTCCACCGTCACATCGTTGGCAGGCATCCAGAAGGTCAGGTACGATTTCTTTGCTTCCTCTTCACTGATCTCCACGCCGCTTATTTCCCAGTGGTCAAAGGTCTTGCCCGCCCAGCTCTGTGCCTGAAGTGTTACCCAATCGTGGTAATACCGTTTATCTGCCATGCCGTTCTCGACCAGCGTATACTGATTGGTGCTGTAGTTCGTTGTCAGCTTTACCTCCTTGGCCGGCATCCGGAAATGCAGCGTCTGGCTGGTTTTATCCTCCACCGTCACACCTTCCACAGTCCAGCCGGTAAAGGTATGGCCTACCTCGTCCTTCGCCGTTACCGTGACTTCTGCGTCATATTCTTTCTGCACCGTTCTTCCGTCTACTGTCAGCTCATACAGATTCGGCGTATAGTTTGCCGTCAGGGTTACATCACTGGCAGGCATCGTAAACTCCAGCGTTTTGCTGGACGCATCCTCCACCGTCACGCCCTCTACGGTCCAGCTGCTGAAGCTGTGGCCCACCTTATCTTCCGCTGTGACGGAAACGCTGTCCCCGTATGTTTTGGTTTCGGGAACGCCATTGACCGTCAGTATATAGCTGTTGATGTCATAGTGCGCCTTGAGCACCGCATTGCCGTCCGGCATGGTAAAAGTATCGCCCTCGATTTTTTCATCGTTCAGCGTCCAGTAGGCAAACGAATAGCCCTCCGATGCATTGCCCCGCGTCAGAGTAATGGTATCGCCCGCAGCGGCCACGGTATTGTCCGCCGTACCGCCATCCACCGTGACGGTATAAAGGTTCAGCGTCCATCCAGTATCGTCCGGGCCTTCAAAGGCAATGTAGTCCTCGCTTTCCGCCACCTTGTACGTGATTTTATAGCTTCCCGGCTGCGTGGGCATGATAAACGTCTTTTTATAATAGGTCGTGACCACGCCCATGCCCGGCACATCCGAAATGACCTTTCTCTGCGCCTGATCCCAGCGGAAGTCCTCGTACTTCGGGATTTTTTTAGTAATCGAGTTCAGCACAAGGTCGTTACTCTTTCCGCGCATTTCCATGCGCAGCTGCATCGGCCCGCCGGCCTTTCCGTTGTATTTAATATTGCCGCTGACATCGATCACATCAGTGGAGGGCACAATGGTGATCTCTTTTGCCAGCGTGTCGGAAGCCACATACAGCACCGTGACATTTTCCAGCACACCGCTCACATCGGCATTGCCATTTTTAAGCAAGGAGAAGGTTGTGGTGCCATTCGCATACCGCACCGCAGCAGACAAATAATAAGCATCCGGCTCGTTTTTGAAAACGCCGCCGTAGATAGTCGGGCCGGTCACATCGCCGACAAACACGCCGTCCTCGATCTTGCTCCACTTATCACATGTGACTGTACCGCTAAAGACGCCGCCCCTGACAATGCCGACTTTTGTGCCCGCGCCCGTGTTGTTGACCGCACCCTTCCGGAATGTGCCGCCCGAAATAACACCGCCGCTGTTGCTGACTGTATAACCATTATCAAACATACCGCCTGAAATGGTGCCCGAAATATTATTCAGCACGCCATTCAGCACCTTGCAGTCCGTAAACTGGCCGCCCGTGATCGTACCGCCGGAATTTTCGATTTGATAGTAGAACCGACCAATTTCAAATTTTCCGCCAGAGATCGTACCTTGATTCGTGACCTGACAATTTTTTCCAAAGGAACCACCGCTAATGATACCGCCCTCAAAGTTTTTTATGATGCCATATTTACTTGGATTTCCACCCCGGTTACCATAGTCGTCCTTTGTAACTGCAAACTCCGATGTTCCAGTGATTTCACCCTTGTTATATACCTCGCCGTAAATCACTCCTCCGGAAACCACGCCGCCATTCCAAAGCTGGCCTTTGAATGTACCACCTGTGATGGCGCCGCTGTTACGGACAATTCCTCCGACCCACTGCGTTTTGGAACCATTTGGCCCAACATTCATGCTTGTATGCGGGAGAGCATGACTGAATGTACCGCCTTCGATAGTTCCTGCATTAGAAACTTCGCCATTTACTTTTCCGTCCACAAATGTGGCACCCGACTCAATGGAAAGCTTGATTTCATCCTGCAGTGCACCGCCAGTCAGCTTGAATTGTCCCTTTTTCAGGGTCAGCGTTTTGATCCCGAGCAGGTTTGTTCCATACGACCAAAATTCTGTATTCATGTTATCTGTAGATGGTGCTTCACCAAAAGAAATGCCCGAACCAATCTTGATCTCAATGATATCATCCGTCATCCCGGCATCGTTTTCCTGTTTCAGTATCTCTACAGTGCTCTCTGCCCTGGGCATCCCTTTTGCAAATGCCTGAACCGGCATCATGCTCACTATCATGCTGACTGCCAGCACTGCACTGACCAAGCGTTTTCCTATCCGTTTTCTCATTGCACAGGCTTTCCTTTCGTTTTTCTTTATTCTCATCTCAATATAATGCTTATCGCATTATCCTCGTTGTTGGGTTCATTCCTGTAAAAATTATACATTTTTTATTCTTTTCCGTCAACGTTCATTTTCCCTTTTTAACAAAAGCCACCCCAGTTTTCTGATACAGAAACCGGGGTGGTTTACCCTTCCTGTTTTTTTCAGTTCATTCAGGTACTTCTTTTTTCGGCTATTATCTTTTCCCGAAGCTACATTGACTTCTGCCACCGCAATAATATCAAGGTAGGTGTCATCAAAGATGATATTGCCCTGCTGCACTACATTGGAAAGATTCCATGAGTTAGAAAGGATTTCTTTGGTCGGAATAAAAACACTGCTCAAATCAACCATCCGCTTTTCCTATGCAGCTTTCCCGGCGACCTCCGCATTATGCTTCTGGCTCTTATGCGTGAAAGTCATAGCAATATTGGTATCGTTTGAACTCACCTTTACTAATGCCTTCTTTTCACCCTCTGCATGGGGTTCATCTTTTGCACATTTTTCGTTCTTCATAACAGCTTTTCCTCGTCAGCCAACTCAGCCCGAATCTGCCTCTTATACATAAGAAAAAACTCCCCCTGATCTCCTGTTGCGGAAATCAGGGGGAGTTGATGCTTTACTTGTGCTTTTTCAAGCGCTCACGCAATTACTTGCGGGGGTTCTTGATAGCAGCCTGAGCGGGTGCCAAAATTACAGAGCGTTCGGAGTAACGATGATACGCTATTTGTGAATTTCCAGTGTGTTTTACCCCATCTCCGTAATGATCTTCTCCAAATTTTCTTCCTGCAAATAGAATTCCGGCAGTTTTGCCTTGTCATACCGCATATAGGAAATGTCTTTCGTCCGCTGTTCCAGCAAGTTCGTGAAGAATCGCTCCCAGCTGAAGAATTCGCTGCTCTCGATGAAATCTGCCGGATGTTGCAGGATTTCAAGAATGTCCGGCTGTCCGAGCAAATCTGCTTTCAGAAGCAGCCATTCCAGCGATTCCGGCAGGTACAAGCTGAACTTTGCGCTGTCCTCCTGCATCAGGCGATAAATGTCGTTCATCTGCGGGCCAAATGCCGCACCGTCTGCAATTATCAGAACCTTCTCAGATTTCATTGGGAAGATTTTTTGTTTGATGTTATCTTTTCCTGCCGCAGAGATACAGACAACGCCATATTTTTCGCCGATTTTTGTAAACAGCTGATACCCGGAATTTGCATCCTCTGTCAGCAGCTTTTTGACACCTTCCAGCTGTACATTGCTGGCTGTCAGCGAATCATAGACCGGGTACGCCTTATTATAGGTTCGTTTGAAGCGGCTGGTGGTCTTTTTCAGTTCCAGAATGGCGTTTACGCTGTACGGCAGGGTGC